>Ga0209343_10006812_pt1 | contig 13612 bp, 12 predicted proteins | sample RifCSPlowO2_02_FD_184026 | JGI IMG/M metagenome (GOLD analysis project Ga0209343, IMG submission 184026) | Groundwater microbial communities from Rifle, Colorado - Rifle CSP2_plank lowO2_0.2 (SPAdes) (version 2) | ecosystem: Environmental > Aquatic > Deep subsurface > Groundwater | place... | reverse complement strand
CCTCTAACTCAAAAGTTGGGCTCCGAACTAGCTAGTTCGCCTTATTTTTCTGGCCAAAGATGAGGAGCCAAGATGCATGATAAATGGAATTGTATCTACTTTGCCGCCAGTTGTCAATACCTAAAAAGCGGCAAAAGTAAAAGATAAGAAGCTTTATTTTAGAGGCAAAGACTGCTTCTTGTCAAACTGTGGATAAGTTAAGCTGAGTTTTAAAACCCAGCCTAGCGATTTTTCTTGTGCCAAAGCTGCCAGAGCCCTGGTTTTAGCCAATAAACCAAGCCAGAAGCTATAATAAACACCGCGTAAATAATAAAGGCGATGGTGCTGTGCTCAGCCACTCCAGCTCCTAAAAAAGCGGTGGCCAGTTTGCCCGGCAATTTGCTGGCCAGAATCATCCAGAGAAAAGCGCGGAAACTCATGCCTTTAGTCAGGCCGATAAGATAAACAATAAAATCATCCGGCGGCCCGGGCAAAAGCAGTAACATAAAAATCACGTACTGGCCCCGCGCCATAACCGCGTCAAACCGATGCAGTTTATCTTCTTTGATAAACAGACTGACAAAGCCGCGGCCAAAAATCCGGCAGAACCAAAACACCGCGATTGCTCCGACAATCCAACCAACGTAGCTATAGAGAGTTCCCAGCCAGGGGCCGAAAATATAGCCAGCCGCGAAATTGGTAAAAAAATTATTCAAAGGCGCGATTATCACCTGCCCGGCTTCCAGCGCCAAGGCGGCCGCCGGTGCCCAAACTCCGAACTGGAGCACCCATTCGCGGATTGAATCGGCTGAAGCGAAGATGGCTTTGAAGTAATGGCCGAAATAGACTAATACTAAAATCACCACAATAAAAATCAAAGCATAGATGGTCTTTTTTTGTTTATTGGTGTTGAAGAAAGACATAAATTTAAGATACAAGACACAAGATGCAAGATACAAACAAGATACAATAACCAATACTCAAAATTTAAAGTTTGATTATTGAATATTGTATCTTGTTTGGTTATTGTTTCTTGTTTCTTGTATCTTTCTCAAAATCTCCCTCGCCACTTCCTCATCATTCCACGGAACTAACTTGCCAGCCACGGCCATCACTTGCTCCGAACCTTTGCCAAGCAGGAGAACAACATCGCCGGCGCTGGCAAGTTGAAACGCCTTTTGCATGGCCTGGCGCCGGTCAACAACGCGCCACCAATTTTCTCCCTCGCTCTTTCCTGTTTTATTTATGCCCGGGACAATGTCGTTGATCAGTTTTTCCGGGTCGTCATTATACGGGTCGTCAGTGGTTAAAATAACGTAATCCGCGCCTTGGGCCGCCAATTCGCCCATTATCGGCCGCTTGGCTTTATCCCGCCCGCCGCCGGTAACTCCAAAAACAACTATCAGTTTATGGCCCAGAGCTTGCCGGCGGCCAACTTCCAAAACCGACTCAAATGACCGCGGCTCGTGGGCGTAATCAACCATGACTTTAAAATTCTGGCCAGCGTCAATTGCCTGAAGCCGCCCGGGAATGAAACTTATTTTTTCCAGCGCTTCTTTGCAGGAAGTCAAGGACGCGCCCAAAGCCAAGGCAACGGCCATGGCCAGCATGGCGTTATGAGCCATAAAAACGCCGGGCAAGGACATTTGAATAAAGCGGCCTTCAACAGTAAAGCTCACGCCTTTGGCTCCTTCCCGAATGTCGCTGGCGCAAAGTTTTTTCTCGCCGGCAATTTCCTCGGCCTGACCGCAGTTTCCCCAGACCCCCCATTTCTCTTGAGCCGGGAATTTTAAGAAATACGGCGCCTCGCTGTCAAGTCGGTTGGCCACAATCACTTTTTTAATAGTGCTCCTTCCATTGTCATTACGAGGGAGCGTACTCGCGACAGAAGCCAGCCAGAGGCTGGCCACCCTTTGGGCGGCAATCCCAGAATTAATTTCGGGATTGCTTCGCGGAGCCTGCCCCGAGTACCCCCGAGGGGCTCGCAATGACACTATAGAATACTCATTCTTTTGATAACTTTTCGCTAAATTCTTGAATATAACCGCTTTGGCCTCGCGGTAGGCAGCGAACGAACCGTGCGACTCAATATGCTCGGGCGACAAATTAGTGAACACCGCCGCGTCAAAAGCAATGCCCCAGTGCCGATTCTGTAAAATGCCTTCGCTGGTAACTTCAATTACAGCGTGCGTGCAGCCACTGCCCACCATCTGTGACAATAATCTTTGTAATTTAAAGCGACCAGGCATGCCCTGTTTGGTATCATTTGACCACTCTTTCTCCCCTGTCTTAAAAAAAATCGTATTACTGGAACCGACTTTATAACCCGCCTCTTCAAGAATGCGGGTAATCATCAAAACAGCGCTGGATTTACCTTTGGTGCCAGTCACGCCGATGACTATCAATTTGCGCGAAGGAAAACGGTAATAGACATTAGCCAAAACGGCTAATGTTTTGTGGTATAGCAATAAAACTGATTTTGGCAACAATACTTTAATCATTCTCTTTAACATGCTACTTACTACTTGACAAATTTAATGAATCTGCTAATATACTGTTATTATCACCAACGGAAAAGTCGCCCTATAAGGTTTCGTCCTTATGGGGCCTTTTCTTTTCATAAGCAAGCTTTATCTGTAAATCATTCATATACCTTAAATACGGACGGAATAATCAGTTGAAACAGAAAAATCGGGGTTGGTTTTGTAATGATGACCATACAGCTCGTCTGTGAAGATGACTCCCTCAAATTCTTTGGGTCCAGTTTTGATAATCCTTGATTTTATATTTTAAAAAATCTTCCATAAATGATTTTGGTGTCTTTATTGTACCAAGCTCGCACCTATTTTCAAAACAAATGATGTCGCACGCGCGAAGCGCGTGGGGACTTTGAATTAAATCCTACGCTCGGAGAACGCCCCGCCCTCAAGGATTCGGGCGGGGCTTCCAAGTCACTCGGACGGTGCGGGCATTCCCCCACACACACCCTCCTTCCCGCGCCGTCCTCGCCTCAAAAATTATTCGGTTGCTTGCGCTTCAACATTAGGAGACCATGAACGCAAAAAAGATATTGCTTCATCTGGCGTCTCAACAAATTTTATAAAACTTGCTTTGTCTAATTTTATTCCTTTTTCATCAAACGCTTCTTTCTCCCTGCTTATCATACTTTCTAATAATTGCCTTAAACTTACCTTTTCTTCATTGCCACCGATTGTTATTGTTTTATCCTCCCACTCTCTGCCCACAAATACTGCTGGTGAAATTTTTGGCTGTTCGATTGTGCCCCAATATGTCATTCGGTCTATCGCCTCCATTGCTTCAGTAAATGTTCCTAATGTTTTAGATGGCGGAAGAAAGACATATGCGTCAACGGATTCATGAAATAAAAAATCTTTAAAATGTTCCCAGTCCTGTATACCAACACCTCTCAATTGCCCAGGCACATTTTCAACTGTTTTTCCTTGCTTTTGTCTTTCGGCAGGATTAGCAATAAGTATTTTTCCCTTGCCCGCCAGCACGCCTTCTCTAACCGCACCGGGGTATCCAGTTTGTCCGCCCGCAAGTACGGTTACGCCTTCTTCAGCAAAAACTCTGCCAAGCTGGACAGCTGTTTGTTTTTGCTGCTCAACCGGTTCTTGAAAAGTACCGAGAACTGTAATTCTCTTGAATTTTGCTGACAACTTTTCCTGAAAGGATTCTTTTTCTATGTTTTTAAAAAATTGCTCACTCATAAAATTAGTGCATTTTCTTTTCTGTTTCGGCAGACAATTTGGATAATGCCTCACTATAGTTAACCGGATAATTTTTAGATTTACGCAAAATCTTCAAATAGGAAGGAAGCCCATCTATTTCTTTTTTGCAATAACTTCGTATTTCTTCTAATGGAGGCAAATAGTTAATCAGCTTTCCGTTACTAACAAATTCTTCCAGCAATAATTGACCATTTATTTTTTCATTTTCTAAACCAATAACATCCTCAACCATAATTCCTTGTTCATCACGAAGTCTAAAAACTTGTTTCTTGGCTGGGTAGCTCTTTTTACCTTTTGACAATTTCATAACAGGGCGGATATCTTGCCCCTTTTGAATTTCAGCGAGTTTGTAAACAACTTCAAGTTTTGGCGCGTCCGGCGAAGAAATTAATTCTGTAACTACCAAAAAGCCATCACACATTGCGCCAGATTTCAACATTTTTTCTATCATCTTTTCCTCAATATTTCCGGAAAGAAGTATCTTAATATCATGAAGACCGTTTTTATCCAGTTCTTTTCTGGCATACTTCGAACGCTGGACAAGATTGCCGCTATCTATATACATCATTGCGATTTTTCCGCCTTTTTCTTTTAGCTCTTTTGCCACAGTTATAAAATTATTTACACCATTTTTAAAATTGTATGTGTCCACTAATATCACAGCTTCGTCATCAGAAAATGTGTGCGTAAACGATCTCATCGCTTCTAACTCTGAATCAAATGATTTGATAAAAGCGTGCGTCAACGCATTAAGAATCTTTTTCGGTAAAGTCAAACCATACTTTCTCCAAAATGCTAACTGCGAAGATGATGGGCTTCCACCAACAATATACAGCGAGCGCATACATTTAAACCCTGATTCAAACCCTTGCGCTCTCGTCGTGGGCAATACTACGATTTTTCCTTGTGCGACAAGAATACTGCGCACACATTTTGATGAAAATATTGTGTTTGAGGAAATGGCGTTAACAATATAAAGATAAAGCAATTCAAGTTGCCACAACGGGCCAGTGAGTCTCATAACTGGCTCGCCGGGGAAAAAGACGCTCCCTTCTTTCATCGCCAAAACATCGCCTTCAAATTTAAAAATTTTTAGTTTTTGCGCCATTTCCTCATCAATTAGTTTTGCTTGAATTAATCTTTCAATGTCGTCATCAGTGAATTTCCAATTTAGCAAATCTGTCAATACTTCTTCCAAACCAGTAAATACCAAAAAATTTCTATTGTCCGGCATATCTCTGATGAGCAAATCATAAGTCGCAGTAACTTCTTCTAGCCCTGCGCGATACCATGCTTTCCACATTCCAAAAGCACCCGCTTGTGAAAAGAGTGAAAGGTCGGCATTGCCAAAATAGTGGTTAGTCCCCGGAATTTTAATATTTTCACTTTTTAGAGAGTTGTTTATCATAATCTAAGGATAGTATAAACATAATAACATTTGAAGCGCAAGCAACCGAATAATTTTTGAGGCGAGGACGGCGCGGAAAAGAGGGTGCGGGCGGAATGCCCGCGCCGTTAGTTCTCAACCAATTAGTTCCATTCTGGTGCCCTCGAGAGGAGTCGAACCTCTGTTCCGAGATCCGGAATCTCGTGTCCTATCCACTGAACGACGAGGGCTCGTTTGTCTTTAGAAAATCTCCCACTTTTTTAATATCATCCGGATTGCCGAAATCCAGCCAATAATCCAGCATCTTGCGCGCTTTCACCTTTCCCTGTTTGGCCAAAGCGGCAATGGCATCGGTTAATTCATATTCGCCGCGGGGAGATTTGCCAACCTTCATGGTTTCGGCAAATATCTCGGGCGTGAATTTGTAACAGCCAATGGACACCCAATTGGAAATAAACTCTTTGGGTTTTTCCACAAAATCAACAACCTTGTCGCCTTCCATTATTGGCACCCCGTATTTTTCTGGATTCGGCACATGGAGTAAGCTGACATAGTTAAAATCATCATCCAACTCGCGAATGGCGGCTAAATCGCGCGGACTATAAAGATTATCGCCGTAAATACACACAAACTGTTCGTTTCCAACCACCCTCTGGGTGGCCAGAACCGGAATGGCGGTGCCGTACTTGGCCGTGCCCATGACTTCAAACTGGTCAATAAGCGTCAATGGAAATTCTCTGCCAATGCCAGCGGAAAACTCGCGCATTTTTTCGGCATGATGGCCAATCACCAAAACCATTTCCGTAAAACCGGCATTCTGCAAATTTTTTAAAACATAATAAATAAACGGCTTATCCAGCACGCTAATTAAATGTTTAGGGCGGTCTTTGGCTAAATCCAGCATGCGCGTGCCTTTGCCGGCAGCCGGAATGACGACTTTAGAAATCATAAGTGTTAAATTGTTATATTGCTAAATTGTTACCTCGGCTACACATCTCCTGCTTAAAAACAATTTAACAATATAACAATTTTTTACAAAACCACACCTCAAAACACCCCGCGGATGCTTCGCAATAGTCTATACAACCTATACCAATTAGAACGATAAATCAAGTCAAAAGAATCGGGGTAGCATATAACCTCTCCTCCAAAACCAGTCTTGAACCGCGTAACTCCTGGCCACGACTTTTTGTAAGCCAGATGACGTTCATCAAGCGGATTAACTCCCCGCCAATCATAATAACGAAACCCCTGCCGTTGCGCGTCTTTTATGATTTCCCAATGCAGCAAATGCGCGGCTTTAACGTTGCGGAATTCATTTCCGGAAGCTCCGTGCGCGTAGGTGGCGGTATCGCCAAAATACATGACTAGGGCGCTGGCGATTATTTTTTCTTCAAAAGACGCCTGCCAGATTTTGAGCCGGCAATCGCCGTTAGCCAAAACTTCCGACATCTTTTTGTAGTACCAATCAGGATGCGAGGCGAACTTGTCGCGTTTGGTGGTGGCGCGGTTTAATGTTATAAAATCATCAACCGAGCCGGGACCAACAACAACGCCTTTTTTCCGCGCCAAATTGATGTTGTATCTGGTTTTGTGATGCATCTTGCTTAATATCTCCTCTTCTTGGCGCGACAAATCCAAAACTAAAGTGCACTGGGGCTGAGTGGCTGAGATGGCTTTAATTTTTACTTGCGGATTAAACGCGACTGTCGGATCCACCCGTAAAAACAAAGCTCCGTGCTTACCCAGCGTCTTTTGCAATTCAGCAAAAGCAGTCTGCAAATCATCAGCCGCTCCGGCCAGAATCGGGCCATGCGGAATATACCAATAAGCCCAACCCCCAAGTAATGGCATCTTAATGGCCTGGGCAAATATATTGCCGCTTGAAAACCGCAGCGCTTTGCGGCCTAAATATTTCTGAAACTCGCCCCAGTCCCAAGATTGGAGAAAGCGAGCATGGGGCTGGGATGAAACAAGTTTATTCCAATGGACTTTGTTGGTAACGGTTTGCCACATAAATTAATAAATCCAAATGTCAAAATCCAAAGTTCCCTCCAGAGGCGGGCAGGCAAATCAATGCCAAATGCCTAAATACGCGCGTCATTCTGAGGCGAAGCCGAAGAATCTCGTGTTTAATTCTGAGATCCTTCGCTGGCGCTCAGGATGACGAGTTTAACCTTTTGTCATTAGGATTTTGACATTGATTTGGCATTTGAATTTTGAATTTTGACATTAATAAATTATCGTCTCCCCAAAATCCGTAATGCTCCTCTCACCTTGCTCCCCACATCGCCGCCCTCAATGCCGCGCAGCGCTTCCCGCGCCTGGTCGCGGCTGTAGCCCAAACTCTCCAGAGCCGATAAAGCCTCGCTTTCCAAAGCCAAGGCCGGATGGTCAACCGGGCCTGAGGCGGCTGAAAGCTCTAAAGCTTTGGTTTTAAGCTCCAAGACGATTCTTTCGGCTGTTTTTTTACCCACACCCAAAGCGATTAAAATATCGCTCTTGCCGGTTTGGATGGCAGCGGACAAATCTTTGGGCTTGACAATAGACATTACCGCGAGCGAGGATTTGGGGCCAATGCCTTTGACGTTTAATAAGAGCCTGAACCAGTCAATCACCCCTTTTTCCAGACTGCCATATAAATCCAAGGCATCTTCTTTGACTGATAAATAGGTATGCAAAAACACTTCTTGCCCAACCGCGAGCTTGGGCAGTTCATTAGCTGGCAAAAACACTAAAAAACCCACACCCTGGACATCAACTGTTACCCCGGATTTTCCTTTATTTATAATACTGCCTTTTATACTGCTAATCATAATTCTCCTGTCATCTCGAGGCCTCAATGGAGCTAATAAGTCACCAAGGACTTCTATTGCCTCTGGGCTTGCGAATCTGCGATTAGTTTGACAGGCCGAGAGATCCCATGATAATCCCGATTAACAGGGGGATCTCTCGCCTCGCCCCACACCGAGCGACCAATATCCTAATAGTAAATAGACGTCTATAATACTTGGCCGCCTCATATAGAGGCTCGAGATGACAGTAATTATAGTTTTTTTAAGCCTTTTTGGCAAAAAGAAAGGTCTGTGCAATAATCAAGCTGAACCATATGAAATTCAAGTTAAAATTACCCTTTAAACCCATGGGCGACCAGCCGCAAGCTATTGAACACCTCGCTGGGGGCGTTAAAGCCGGTTATAAAGACCAGGTGCTTTTGGGCGCGACTGGCTCTGGCAAAACTTTTACCATGGCTAATGTTATTGAGCAAGTTCAGAAACCAACGCTGGTGATTTCGCACAACAAGACTTTGGCCGCCCAGCTGGCTAGCGAGTTCCAAGAATTCTTTCCCAAAAACGCGGTGCATTACTTTGTCTCTTATTATGATTACTACCAGCCTGAAGCCTATGTGCCCAAAAGCGATACTTATATAGAAAAGGAAACCCAGATTAACGAAGAAATTGACCGCCTGCGCCTGGCTTCCACTCAAGCGCTCCTAACCCGCAAAGATGTTTTGATTGTAGCCTCGGTTTCATGTATTTATGGTTTAGGTAATCCGGAAAACTGGGAAGAAGCCCAACTCATCATTAAAAAAGGGGTGAGATTTAATCGCAATGACATTTTACGCTCATTGAATGACTTGCAATACAGCCGCAATGATTATGAATTAAAGCGCGGCGCCTACCGCGTTAAAGGCGATGTCTTGGAGCTCCAACCCGGCTACAGCGAGTTCGCTTATCATATTGAAATGTTCGGCGATGAAATTGAAACAATCTTCGCCTTTGACCCCTTAACCGGGGATAAAATCTTTGACGCTGACGCGCGTGCTGGTGAAATCCACATCTTCCCAGCCAAGCATTATGTCACCGACAAATCCAGCTTAAAGCGCGCCACGCAGAACATCCGCAAAGAATTGCGCGAGCAGATTCAATTTTTCAAAAAAACCGGCAAGCTGATTGAGGCCCAGCGCATTGAAGAACGCACCACTTTTGATTTGGAAATGATTGACCAGGTTGGGTATTGCAACGGGATTGAAAATTATTCCCGCCAGCTTGATTTTAGAAAACCCGGTGAACCGCCCTTTACTTTGCTTGATTATTTTCCCAAGGATTTTTTATTATTTATTGATGAATCGCACATGACTGTGCCGCAAATTGGCGGCATGTACAATGGCGATAAAGCGCGCAAACAAACCTTGGTTGATTATGGATTTAGATTGCCCTCGGCCCTGGATAACCGGCCATTGAAATTTGATGAATTTACCAAACGCGTGAATCAAACAATTTATGTCTCGGCCACCCCGGCGGAATACGAATTAGGAATGTCAGTGCGTCATCCCGACCGAAGCGAAGCGGAGTGGAGGGATCTCAGGGATAATCCACGAGATTCCTCGACTTCGCGAGTACGCTCCGCTCGGAATGACGGTATAAAAAGATTGCCCAAAAATTCCCGTGGCCGCGTTGAATACAACGCCGCCAACCGCGTGGCCGAACAACTAATCCGCCCCACAGGATTATTGGACCCCAAGGTTGAAGTCCGTCCCACCAAAAACCAAATTGATGATTTGATTGATGAAATCAAAAAAACCACCAACAAACAACAAAGGGCGCTGGTAACTACTTTGACCAAACGCTTGGCCGAAGAACTGGCTGAATATCTGGCAGAAATGGGTATAAAAGTGCATTATCTCCACAGTGAGGTGGATACATTGGATCGGCTAGATATTTTACGCGATTTACGCTTGGGAGTTTATGACGTTGTTGTTGGCATTAACTTATTGCGCGAGGGCTTGGATTTGCCGGAAGTTTCGCTGGTGGTGATTCTGGACGCGGATAAAGAAGGATTTTTGCGCAGTGATACTTCCTTAATCCAAACCATGGGCCGGGCTGCGCGCCACTCCGAAGCGCGGGTGATAATGTACGCGGATAAAATGACCGGTTCCATGAAGCGCGCCATTGCCGAGGTCTCCCGCCGCCGCTCCATTCAGGAAGCCTACAACCGCCAGCACGGCATTACCCCCAAATCCATCCAGAAAAAAATTAAAGACACCTATCTAAAAGGCCAAACCAAGAAAGAGGACAAAACCAAATTATCCATTGATTTGAAGCGTGTTTCCGATGAGGAACTACCCATTCTTATTAAAGAATTAGAAAACAAGATGGAATTAGCCGCCCGCAATCTGGACTTTGAAAAAGCCGCCGAAATCCGCGACCAGATTGGTTTAATTAGAAAAAAAACAAAAAAATAGAGGCTACCACAACTTCCTTGTCGTGATAGCCTCTAACTGTAAAGACCGTGAAGACCGCCTTCCCTAGCGGCCAAAAATAATGCGATTCAAAACATGAAGCCTGGCCCGCTCGCGACGCCAAATAATAAAGCCAATCACGAGATAGACCAGCATCAATACCGCACCCTCCCAGCAACTACTGGTCCATTGCCCGCCAGAACCAAGCCAGCGAATAATGTCCTTGATTCCTTCGCCGAAGAAAGCCGTGGCGAATTTGCCGGGAATAGATCCCAGCGCAAACGCCAACAACGTTTTCCGATAAGAAAGAATGCCAGTGGCGGCGATGCCTATTACTAGGCCATCGTCAGAAACGAGGGGGACTAATGATCCTAATGCCACTAGCACCCACCCATTTCCCGATTAACGTATTTTTACCTTTAATAAGCCAAAAATGGCATGCAAGATTCAATTATAGAAATACTAAAAACCTACCCCCTGCTGGCGCCCCTAATCTTTATACTTATAAGATCATTAGGGGTAATATTTCCACCTATTCCAGGGATTATCTTAGACGCAGTGGGCATCTATGTTTTTGGTTGGAAATTGGGCTTTATTTATGCCGAAATCGGCGTGGTGGGCGGGGCGGTCGTGGCTTTTTGGATCGCCCGCAAATATCGCGAACCAGTTGTCCGGCGATTTGTCACTTTGCAAAAACTGCATACCTGGGAAGATACTTTATCCGAAAGGAAAAAATTCTGGTCCTTGGTTGGCCTGCGCCTTATCACTGGACCCCTGTTATTTGATTTTGTAAACTATGTAGCTGGCCTCACTAAGATAAACTTTGGTAAATTCTTGGTGGCGACTATTATTGGCAGTTTGCCGATGATGATTCCGATTTATTATTTTGGCGATAAACTACTCTCCCACAGTTTTTATCTTATTACCACTTTTATTTTAGTAGTCTTGATGATAGGCTTGGCGCAAAAATGGTGGTATAAAAAACATTTTATTGAAAAACAATGAACGGCTTTCTCCTCATAAACAAACCTGTCGGCCCAACATCGCATGATGTTATTTACAAGTTGCGGCGGATTTTGGGCATCAAACAAATCGGCCATGCCGGCACGCTCGACCCTTTTGCCAGTGGTTTGCTTTTAGTTGGTGTTGGCGAGGCGACAAAATTGTTGCGACATTACGTGGGGCTGGATAAAAAGTACGTTGCTACCCTGCGCCTGGGAGCTGTTTCGGATACTTATGATAGAACTGGTAAAGTTACAAGTTTCAAGTTACAAGTTTCAAGATTAAAGAAAAAAGATATTGAAGAAGTATTAAAAACCTTTGTCGGCAAACAAAAACAAGTGCCGCCGATGTTTTCGGCAAAGAAAGTTGGGGGTAAAAAACTTTATGAACTGGCTCGCCAAGGACAAACTATAAAACGCCAAGCCCAAAATATAGAAATTTTTGATATTAAATTGCTTTCACCAAAATTCCAAACTACCAAAATTCCAAACTACCAAATCACTATTTCCTGCCATGTCTCTTCCGGCACTTACATCCGTACACTCGCGCACGATATCGGCCAAGCCCTCGGCTGTGGGGCGTATTTGGAAGAACTAAAACGCACCGCGATTGGAGATTTTAAACTGGAGGATGCTGTCGGTGTCATTGCGAGGGAGTGTACTCGCGACCGCGGCAATCCCCTGGTTAGCGCAACCAATTCTGGGATTGCCGCGTCGCCCGAGTACGGGCTCCTCGCAATGACGAAGGGAAGGCGCAATGACATTACCAAAGATAATTGGCAAAAATTTTTAATTCCCCTCAAAACCGTTCTTGTTTCCGGCACGTTTGACGGCGTGCACCAAGGGCATAGAAACTATTTTCAGCAGGCGCGCGCCTATGGACAACGACTGATCTGTATTGTCGGGCGGGATAAAATAGTGGAGAAAATAAAAGGCAAGCCACCGCGCTATTCGGAAAAAGAAAGGGTCCATTTTGTAAAATCCTGCCCCGAAATTGACCGGGTTTATCTTGGTATAAACGGGCCGGACCATAAAATCTTTGATTTTACCGCCAGTTTAAAACCAGACATGATTGCTTTGGGTTATGACCAAAAAGCCTACACTGAAAATCTGGAACAAGAGATGAAAAAACGAGGATTATCGGTAAAAACAGTGCGGCTTAAACCTTTTGAAGCGGAAAAATACAAAAGTTCCCTTATAAACAAGGTGGAGTTGACATAAAGGCAAAAAACCGCTAATCTACAACAGTTATTAACTATAGAATTATGACCGACGAGAAACCGACAACCGAAGAAAAACAAGAAGCAGTGGTACCTTTGGCAGAAGCGGTAAATGAAACCGCGGTTGCAATCAAGCCAACCACCGCTCTTGAAGAAATTATTGTTGAAACTGAAAAGGTGGCCACTGTCAAACGCGGCAAAGGCAAAGTTGAATTCAAGCCCATTGCCAAAGAGGATATTGTTCCCGGCATGGTAGTGCGCGTGCACCAAAAAATTATTGACGTCAACACCAAGGGCGAAGAAAAAGAGCGCGTCCAGGTGTTCCAAGGCATGGTCATCGCCCGCAAGCACGGCCGCGAAGCCGGCGCCACCGTCACGGTCCGCAAGGTCTCAGAAGGCGTGGGTGTGGAACGCATCTTTCCGCTCAACATGCCCGGGATTACCAAATTTGAACTGGTGCGGCAGTTTGTTGTTAGGGAAGCCCGTCCGTATTATTTGCGCACCTACAAAAAGAAGCTCAAAGAGGTCGCTTAATGTATTTTTAAGAAAAAGGCCCCCGCTTCTGGCGGGGTTTTTTGGTTGATTTTGTTATGATTTTCTGTTAGTATTGGTTTGTCTTAAGAGCCCAGGTGGAGAAATTGGTATACTCGTAAGGTTGAGAGCCTTATGTCAGCAATGACGTGCGGGTTCAAATCCCGCCCTGGGCACCACTCTTCGCTGAAGCTATGAGTGGCAAAGCCATGGACGATTAGCTCAGCTGGTTAGAGCGTCTCGTTTACACCGAGAAGGTCGCAGGTTCGAACCCTGCATCGTCCACCAAGATAAAACTTTTCGGCTGGCGCAGCTTAATAGGCCGCAGATGAGTTAAATCTTTCAAAATTTTAATTTTGTGTTATCATATCAGCATTATGACTTCCTTGGCTTTGCTTTTTACACTCTCGGCCATTGGCATCAGCGAAACCGTTTATCTTGTTCGCAAGAGAATTGCTTCTGAAAAACCAATTTGCCCTATTGGCGGCGGCTGCGTGACG
>Ga0209343_10006810_pt1 | contig 13613 bp, 17 predicted proteins | sample RifCSPlowO2_02_FD_184026 | JGI IMG/M metagenome (GOLD analysis project Ga0209343, IMG submission 184026) | Groundwater microbial communities from Rifle, Colorado - Rifle CSP2_plank lowO2_0.2 (SPAdes) (version 2) | ecosystem: Environmental > Aquatic > Deep subsurface > Groundwater | place... | reverse complement strand
CGGCGCAATCGCCACGTCGAGCATGGAGAAGCCTTCGCCCAGCATGAATTTGTTTTTCAAAAACACCGGGGCGAGCTGGGTGAGCCGGTCACGAATGTGGGCCCGCGCCTTTTCCAGTGCTTTTTCGTTGCTTTTGGCGTGGCGTGATTCCAGCGTGATCACATGCGTGAACAGTTCTTTTTCAAAGTTGAGCAGGAAAAGCCTGACACGTGCGCGGTCGACAGGATCGCCGGGCATCAGTTGCGGGTGCGGGAAGCGTTCGTCAATGTACTCATTGATGATGTTGGATTCATACAGGATCAAGTCACGCTCAACCAGAATCGGCACCTGGCCGTAAGGGTTCATGACATTGATGTCTTCGGGTTTGTTGTACAGGTCAACGTCACGAATCTCAAAGTCCATGCCTTTTTCAAACAGGACAAAACGGCAACGATGTGAAAAAGGGCAAGTTGTACCCGAGTAAAGCACCATCATGGTGGAGGCTCCTAAAAAAGTAAAAGAGCGGGCGGCTGTTGGGCGGCCCACTCTGAAAAATCTGCGTAACGCCAGTCAGGACGCCACCCAGACAGCAGATCGTTTTATTTGACGTCTTTCCAATAGGCTTTGTTCAGTTGCCAGGTCAGAAAGGTCAAGCCAGCCAGGAACAACAAAACCCACATGCCGATGGTTTTACGCGTGGTCTGGGCGGGTTCGGCCATCCACTGCAAGTAGTTCACCAGGTCACCCATCGTTTGATCGTATTCGCCGGGGGTCATGCTGGCTTGCATTTCCCACAGCACATGCGGCATGGCCACATTCGGGAAAACATGGTTGTTCCAACCCGTGGGTTTGGTCTCGTCCTTGTAAAAACCGCGCATGTAGGAGTAGAGGTAGTCGGTTCCGGTCCCACCCGCACCGGCACGCGAACGGGCAATGACGGTGAGGTCGGGAGGATTGACGCCAAACCAGGCCTTGGCCTGTTGCGGATCAATCGCCGCCTTCATGGTGTCGCCAATTTTGCTGTTGGTCACCAGCAAATTGTCCTTGATCTGGTCTTGCGTCAAACCAATGTCGGTCAGACGGGTGTAACGCATGAAACCCGCAGAGTGGCAGTTCAGGCAGTAATTGACGAAAACCTTGGCGCCATTTTGCAGGGCGGCCATGTCAGTGATCCTGTCCGGGGCCTTGTCCCAGGCCGCACCGCCTTCACTGGCTTGTACAGCGCCGGCCAGACCCAGGGCCATCGCCATGCCTAGAATGATTTTTTGAGTGAAACCCATGATTTTCATTTTTTATTCTCCTGTTCAATGGGCCGTGTAATTGACACGATTGGGCACTTCTTTAAACGTACCGAGGCGGCTCCACCAGGGCATCAGGATAAAAAAGCCGAAGTAGAACAAGGTGCCAAACTGGGAAACTCGACCTGCAATCACCGACACTGGCTGCGTACCGAGGTAACCTATGACGAAAAAATTGATGACAAAAACGGCGTAAAGGGCCTTGTGCCAGTTTGGACGGTAGCGAATGGACTTGACCGGGCTGTTATCCAGCCAGGGCAGGAAGAACAAGATCACGACACCGCCACCCATGGCGACCACGCCCCAGAATTTGGCATCAATGGCCATCATCATGGCCATCACAACAAGTGCGCCGACCACAATGGCGCCCTTGAACAGTCGGGGCATCCTGATTTTGGCGACTGCCAGCACTGCCCCCGCCAAGACGCAGGCAATCAGCACATACATCATCTCGGAGGTGACGGCACGCAGCAGGGTGTAAAAAGGCGTGAAGTACCAGACGGGAGCAATGTGCAAAGGTGTCTGGAACGAATCGGCCGGAATGAAGTTGTTGTACTCCAGGAAATAGCCGCCCATTTCCGGCGCAAAAAACACGATCGCAGAAAACACAAACAGGAACATGCTGACCGCAAATACGTCGTGCACCGAATAGTAGGGATGGAAAGGAATGCCATCGAGCGGAATGCCATTGGCATCCTTGTTGGCCTTGATCTCAATGCCGTCCGGATTGTTGGAACCCACTTCGTGCAAGGCGATGATGTGCGCCACCACCAGGCCCAGCAGCACCAGCGGCACGGCGATGACGTGGAAGCTGAAGAAACGGTTCAAGGTGGCATCACCCACCACAAAGTCGCCGCGAATCAGCAGCGCCAGGTCCGGGCCGATCAGCGGAATGGCCGAGAACAGGTTCACGATCACTTGCGCACCCCAGTAACTCATCTGACCCCAAGGCAACAGGTAGCCCATGAAGGCTTCGGCCATCAAGGCCAGGAAAATGCCACAACCAAACAGCCAGATGAGTTCGCGCGGCTTGCGGTAGCTGCCATACATCAGGCCACGGAACATGTGCAGATACACCACCACAAAGAAAGCCGAGGCACCGGTAGAGTGCATGTAGCGAATCAACCAACCCCAGGGCACATCACGCATGATGTATTCCACCGAGCCGAAAGCCAGGGCGGCATCAGGCTTGTAATGCATCACCAGGAAAATGCCGGTGACGATCTGGATCACCAGCACCAGCAGCGACAACGAACCAAAGATATACCAAAAATTAAAGTTTTTTGGCGCGTAATACTCGCTCATGTGCTCCTTGAAGAGCTTGGAGAGCGGAAAGCGGTTGTCAATCCAGTTCAGGGTTTTGGCGCCAGCCGAGGCATTGGGGGAGATTTCGTGAAAAGTAGCCATGTTGATGGTCCTTAGGCTTTTTTGTCTTCACCAATGAGCAATTTGGTGTCTGAAAGGTACATGTGCGGCGGCACTTCGAGGTTGTCTGGTGCCGGCTTGTTTTTGAACACACGACCCGCCAGATCGAAGGTGGAGCCATGACAGGGACAGAAAAAACCACCTTGCCAGTCGTCGGGCAATGAGGGCTGGGGGCCGGTCTTGAACCTGTCCGAGGGCGAGCAACCCAGATGTGTGCAGATACCGACGACCACCAGATATTCCGGCTTGATGGAACGAACTTCGTTGAGTGCGTAGCCGGGCATTGGATACGCCTTTCGTTCGGACTTTGGATCAGCCAATTGCGCATTCAGATTGGGCAGTTCAGCCAATTGCTCAGGCGTACGACGCACGATCCAGACTGGCTTGCCGCGCCATTCCACTGTCATTTTCTCACCCGGCTTGAGGGCTGAAATGTCGGCTTCGACCGCTGCACCAGCAGCTCTGGCGCGCTCAGACGGCTGAAAAGAGCTGACAAAGGGAACCGCAGCAGCGATGCCGCCCACAGCGCCGGCACAACCGGATGCAATCAGCCAGGTTCTTTTACTTGGGTCGTTGGGGCCGCTTGCGGCAAGCGTTTCACTCATGAGAATCCTCAATGGAAAAGATGAATACTATTAACAACCCTTGATTCTAACGGAGCCCTTTGACTCAAATTAAAAACCGCCCGCATCCGCAGCCTGAGGAATGAGCTGGCGTGCCATGCGAATGGCAGCCTTCAGGCTGGATGCATCGGCCAGTCCCGTGCCCGCAATTTCAAAGGCGGTGCCATGGTCCGGGCTGGTGCGCACCAGTGGCAAACCCAGCGTCACATTCACCCCCTTGTCCACCCCGAGGTATTTGACCGGGATCAGGCCCTGATCGTGGTACATGGCCAACACCACGTCAAATTCACCGGACTGGCCGGGCTGCGCACGCGCGCGCATGAAAACGGTATCGGGGGCAAGCGGGTCGCTGGCCAGCACCCCTTGCGCCCGCGCCGCCTGCACGGCCGGCGCAATGATGTCCAGCTCTTCGCGACCAAACAGGCCGCCCTCGCCCGCATGCGGATTCAAACCAGCCACACCAATCCTGGGCGCACGTCCCAACACGGCTTGCAATGAATGGTGCGTGATCAGCAAGGACTCCAGCACCTGGTCAAAGGTAACCGCTGCCAGGGCCTCGCGCAGCGACACATGGATACTGACCAGCACCACGCGCAATTCATCGTTGGCCAGCATCATGCGCACCGGCAATTGCGCCACCGGCGTCTTCAGGTGCGCCGCCGCCAGGGCTTGCAGCAATTCGGTGTGACCTGGAAAACGGTCATAAGGCGCACCCGCCATCGACAGCGCAGCCTTGTTTAAGGGTGCCGTGACCATGGCCGCCACCTCGCCGCGCAAGGCGGCATTGGCAGCCCAGACCACACAATCACCCGCCAGTTGCCCGGCCCGGGCGCTGACTTGGCCAAACGGGGCGGGCTGCAAACCATTGTCCTGAGCCGCCGGGCTGATTTGCCATACCGGCAGACAATGGGGCGGACAACTCAGCGCTTCTTGCACCTCGGACAAGACCGCCACCGGCAAGGCCATGCCGGCACCCGCCACCACACTGGCCGCCCGGCGCAGGGTGGCCACATCGCCCACCACAAAACAGCCGCGGGTGAGATCAGGCGCATCGCGAAACGCCTTGACAATGGTCTCGGGGCCAATGCCGGCGGGGTCGCCCAAGGTAATTGCAATGGGCGAAGCAAGTGTTGATTCAGTCATGTCAGGCCGGGTTGTCGATGTCAATGAATTCATGCGCCAGGCCCAATTGGGCGGCGACATGGGCCGCGACCGCGGGCGCCCCGTAACGCTCGCTGGCGTGGTGACCGCAGGCCAGATAAGCCACACCACATTCGCGCGCGTAGTGGGCTTGCGGCTCAGAGATTTCACCGGTGATGAAGGCGTCGGCACCGGCAGCGATGGCGGCCTCAAAATAGCTTTGCGCGCCACCGCTGCACCAGGCTACTTTTCGGATCGATTGATTTTTATCACCCACCAACGCGACCGAGCGTCCGAGCGCCAGCTGGATGTGCGCTGCCAGTTCATGCGCTGAACCAAATGACCTGCCATCAGCGCGCTGCCCCAGGCAACCAAGGTCCTGTTCGCCAAAATGCGACTGCGCCACCAAACCCAATTGCAGTCCAAGCTGCGCATTGTTGCCCAAAGTCGGGTGGGCATCCAGCGGCAAATGGTAGGCAAACAGGTTGATGTCATGCACCAGCAGCAATGCCAGCCGCTGTTTCAGCCAGCCGGTCACGCAGCCATCCTGGCCTCGCCAGAACAGGCCATGGTGAACAAAAATGGTGTCGGCACGGGCAGCGATGGCGGCCTCGATCAAGGCACGGCTGGCAGTGACACCCGAGACAATTTTGGCCACTTGCGCCCGGCCCTCCACCTGCAGTCCATTGGGACCATAGTCTTTAAAGCGCTCAGGCTGCAGCAGGTCGTCAAGGGTGCACAAAAATTCTGCTCGTTCACACATGGCTGGGTCAAGTCCTTCAGGGGCTTTGATGATACGCGGACAAGGCGAACATGGCCTTCTGCCCGACTGTCAGCCAAATCTATGGACATGCAGCAAGGGACAGGCCTTGAAATGGGCCAGGACACCTACAATTTAATGGCTTACTGCTGTTCCACTTTCACCAAGCCCGCGCTTGCCTTGTCATGAAAAGATTTTGGTTGTTATTTTCCCAGTCTGTCACGGTGCTGCTGGCCGCCTATTTCGTAGTGCACACGCTCAAGCCAGTCTGGCTCGAAGGTATCAATGTCCGGCCGGCTGCCGTTGCCTTAATCGAGGCGCCTGCAAGCGATGCCACGGTGGTGCCAGCAGGCAGTTTCCGACTGGCGGCGCAAAGATCGTCGTCGGCCGTGGTCAGCATCAACACCAGCAAAAATGCCCGATCCGGAGCGCACAGCAGCGACCCCTGGTTCAGGTTCTTTTTTGGTGACCAGGAAAATGCACCCCAGGTGGGCCTGGGCAGTGGCGTGATCGTGAGCGCCAGCGGCTACATCCTGACCAACAACCATGTGGTGGAAAGCGCCGACGAGATTGAAGTGATTCTCAACGACAGTCGCCGTGCTCCCGCCAAAGTGATCGGCACCGACCCTGATTCTGATCTGGCTGTTCTGAAAATTGAATTGGAGCGGCTGCCGGTGATGGTGTTGGGTAACTCTGACAGCTTGCAGGTGGGTGATCAGGTGCTGGCCATTGGCAACCCGTTTGGCGTAGGACAAACCGTGACCAGTGGCATTGTCAGTGCCCTGGGGCGCAACCAGCTCGGTATCAACACCTTTGAAAACTTCATTCAAACCGATGCCGCCATCAACCCTGGCAACTCGGGCGGCGCACTGGTGGACATCAACGGCAATCTGCTGGGCATCAACACGGCCATCTATTCACGCTCGGGCGGCAGCATGGGCATTGGTTTTGCCATCCCCGTGTCCACCGCCAAAATGGTGCTGGAGGGCATTGTGAAGGACGGTCAGGTCACGCGCGGCTGGATTGGCGTTGAACCCAATGAACTCACGCCTGAATTGGCGCAAACCTTTGGCGTGGCAGCACAGCAGGGCGTGATCATCACCGGCGTGCTACAAAACGGCCCTGCGGCGCAGGCTGGCATGAAGCCAGGCGATGTCGTGACCCGCATTGGTGAGACGGAAATTCACAACGTGGCCGAATTGCTGACCCAGGTGGCAGCACTCAAGCCTGGAAAAGTAGCGTCTTTTGAGGTGCAACGCACCCAGGGAAAAACAAGCTTGCAAGTGAAGCCGGGTGTGCGCCCCAAAGCGCGTCGGCAAGCGCAGTAGGCCAGTCTGAAGTCAAGCCTCGGTGTTAGTTTGGACTGCTGCTTGCTTCCGGACTGTCGTCCGGCTTTTGGGTGTGCCGGATAAAAATTTGTGCGGCCCAGATACCCACTTCGTATAACAGACACATGGGTATCGCGAGCGCCAGTTGGGAAACCACATCAGGCGGCGTCACGATGGCCGCAATGATGAAGGCCAGCACGACAAAATAGCCCCGGAACTCCTTGAGTTTTTCAATGCTGAAAATTCCCATGCGCGCCAACACGACCACCACCACCGGCACCTCGAACGCCATGCCAAAAGCCAGAAACATCGAGAGCACAAAACTCAGGTAGGCCTCAATATCGGGCGAGGCTGTGATGCTGGCCGGGGCAAAACTCTGAATAAAGGCAAAGACGCGGCCAAAGACGAAAAAGTAACAAAACGCCACCCCCATGAAAAACAGCACCGTGCTTGACACTACCAACGGCAGCACCAGTTTTTTCTCGTGAGAGTACAAGCCAGGTGCCACAAATGCCCACAACTGGTACAACACCACCGGTAAGGCGATCATGAAGGCCGCCATCAACAACACCTTGAGGGGGACCATGAACGGCGACACAACCGAGGTCGCAATCAGGGTTGCGCCCTTTGGCAAATGGGCCACCAAAGGCGCTGCCATCAGGTCATACAAGGCACCAGGACCTGGAAAAATGCCAAGCGCAATTGCCACCACGGCAACGGCCAAAGTGGCTTTCACCAAACGGTCACGCAACTCAACCAGATGTGCCACAAACGGTTGCTCGGAACCGGCCAGTTCGTCGTCTTTTTGAGGGGAATCAGTCATCAATTGAATTTGGTGGGACGAAAACGCGCAACCCGGGCGGCGCCCGACAAGGCCTTGGTACGCACACCCGTGCGGGCTTTGAACCAGTTGGGCGTGGCTCCTTGTTTTAGGCGCCAATTTTTCTTGGGATGTCGGTACTCTGGAATCACCTCAGGCAGTGAGAGGTGGTAGTCCGAAGCGGGTTCGGATGCCACATTGGTGGCTTCCGCCCAGGTTTTTTCAAAGTCATCCGCACTGGTCTGCACTGACTGGCTGACGTCCTTGACCGCGCTTTCCACGGAGTCTTTCATTTGTTTGAGCTCGTCCAGCGCCATGGAGCGGCTGACCTCTGCCTTGACATCGGTCACATAACGCTGCGCCTTGCCAATCAGGGTGCCAACCGTGCGCGCCACCCGCGGCAATTTTTCAGGGCCAATGACAATCAATGCCACGGCGCCAATCATGGCCAGCTTGGAAATACCGAGATCAATCATGCAAGCCTAGCGCTATGCCACCCACCTCCAACCGCGCACGCATCACGACTTTTGCTTGGCTTCCACGTCGATCGTGGTTTTCTCGGCAGCGGCAGCATTGCTCACTTTGGCAGTATCGGCTGCCTTGTCTTCAGGCGCAGTTCCGCCGTCTTTCATGCCTTCCTTGAACCCCTTGACCGCACCGCCCAGGTCGCTGCCAAGATTTTTAAGCTTTTTGGTGCCAAACACCATGATGACGATCAACAGAACGATCAACCAATGCCAAATAGAAAATGAACCCATCTTGGTCTCCTAAAGAATCTGTGAATTTTAATCGGCGCGCCTGCTTGGCGTGCCGATTAATCGAAATTTAACCCCGCAACCAGGGACGCGGCCCACCAATCACATGCACGTGCAAGTGGTGTACCTCCTGGGCGCCTTCAGCACCGGTATTGGCCAGCATCCGGAAACCGCCTTCCGGGTAGGGATTACAGCCTTCCCGCAGGGCCAGTTTGGGAATCAATACCATCATGCGCCCCATCATCGCGGCATCCGCCTCGATGAGCAGCGCCATAGAGGGGATGTGCAGCTTGGGGATGATCAAAAAATGCACCGGCGCCCAGGGGTGGATATCGTGAAACGCATACAAATCGTCGTCCTGATAAACCAGTCGGGAGGGAATTTTCCCGGCGACTATCTTACAAAATAGGCAATCCGGGTCACTGTGGACCACCTGTTCAATCATGCAGGGATCTCCATCGGCAAACCTTTGTTCATACGCACCATACCGCTGACAATGCGGTATAAAAACCAGACTGAAATGGCCAGCCAGGCCAACCAGCCGGGCAGGAAAAACAGCAGCCACAGGGGCGCCGTAACCAAATACAGCAGTGCCGCGATGATGACGGTGCGAATGCGCCAGTTGAAGTGCGTGGCATGCCAGGTGCCTGCAGCATCGTCACGTTTGACGAGATCAATCACCAGCGCAATGATGAGCAGCATCGGGCCAAACTGACCACCAGGAATCAGGGCTCCCACCGCCACGATCAAGTGCAAAACGTAGCTCACAGTGCCCCAGGCATTAAGCCCGTTGAGCGTTTGCTGGTCCAGTTCACGCCACTGGGCGCGATCATCTGGCGCTTTGGGCGTAGTGAAGTCCTCGTTCACGAGGCGTCTCCCTGAGAAGATGCTTCGCGCGCCTTGACCTTGCGCATGGCCTTTTCTTCCAGGCCGCTGGTTCCTTCGCGACGCAGGAGTTCGGCAATCACATCGGCAGGGCTCAGGCCGTAATGGGCCAGCGCTATCATGCTGTGAAACCACAGGTCGGCCACCTCATAGACGATCTTGGCTTTGTCGCCGCCGTGGTCCGCGTCTTTGGCCGCCATCACCACCTCGGTGGCTTCTTCACCAATTTTCTTCAGGAAAGCATCCGGGCCTTGATGCAACAGCCGTGCAACATAACTTGCGGCCGGATTACCACCGTTGGCGGGCAGGCGTGACTCGATAACAATAGCCAGCGCAGCCAGGGAGTCAGCAGAGTTTGTGTCAGGGCGCATCAAGGTTTGTAAATGGTATGAGGGTCCTTCAGGACCGGGTCAACGACTTTCCAGGCACCATTGTCATACACGCTGTAGAAACAGCTGTGGCGGCCCGTGTGACATGCCAGACCCGGCGTGTGGCCAGTCTGTGTAACCTTGAGCAAAATGACATCGCTGTCACAATCCAGGCGAATCTCATGGACGGTTTGCACATGGCCGGATTCTTCGCCCTTGAACCACAGTTTGTTGCGCGAGCGACTGAAATACACCGCACGACCCAACTCGGCCGTTTTTTGCAGGGCTTCGCGATTCATCCAGGCCATCATCAATACATCACCACTGCCCTGCTCCTGCGCAATGGCAGGAATCAGGCCTTGGGCATCCCATTTGAGTGTATCTAACCAGTTCATGGACAGATTGTCGATGATTTAGTTGGCTAAAAATCAGAGTCTGACCGGGATACCGCGTGCCGCCATATGGGCTTTAGCCTGTGCCACGGTAAATTCTCCGTAGTGAAAGATGCTGGCGGCCAGTACGGCATCGGCCCCGCCCAGTTGAATGCCATCGGCCAGATGGTCCAGCGTGCCAACGCCACCCGAGGCAATCACGGGCACGCTGACCGCATCGCTGACAGCACGGGTCAGAGCCAAATCAAAGCCAGCCTTGGTGCCGTCACGATCCATGCTGGTGAGCAAGATTTCACCAGCGCCAAAATCGGCCATCTGACACGCCCAGGTCACCACATCCAGGCCGGTATTTCTGCGCCCACCGTGACTGTAAACGTCCCAGCCCTCTCCGACGGGCAGGCCTTGCGCGTCCAACCGGGAAACATCGGCGCCAGAGCGTCGTTTGGCATCTATCGCGACCACAATGCACTGCGCACCATATTTCCCGGAAGCATCGCGAATCACTTGAGGATTGGCGATGGCGGCCGAATTGAAACTGGTTTTATCAGCACCGGCATTGAGCAGGCGGCGCACGTCATCCACGGTACGCACGCCGCCGCCCACCGTCAGGGGAATGAACACCTGGCTGGCGACGGCTTCGATGATGTGCAATATCAGATCACGTCCATCGCTGGTGGCCGTGATGTCCAAAAAGGTAAGCTCGTCAGCACCTTGTTCGTTGTAACGTGCGGCAATTTCTACCGGGTCTCCGGCATCGCGCAACTCAACAAAATTGACGCCTTTGACGACCCGTCCCCCAGTGACGTCAAGGCAGGGGATGATGCGTTTGGCTAGCACTCAGTTGCCCGGCTCTTAGCCATTGAGCTCATCGGCCCGCTCTTGCGCCGCTTGAAAGTCCAGATCGCCACTGTAAATGGCCCGACCACAGATCACGCCTTCGACGCCCTCATCTTCGACCGCGCACAAGGCTTCAATATCGGCCAGTTTGGACAAACCACCGGAGGCAATGACCGGAATGGTCAAGGCCTGGGCCAAGCGCACGGTGGCTTCGATGTTGATACCTGTCAACATGCCATCGCGACCAATGTCGGTGTAAATGATGGATTCAACACCAAAGTCTTCAAATTTCTTGGCCAGGTCCACCACATCGTGACGCGTCAGTTTGCTCCAGCCATCGGTGGCCACCTTGCCATCCTTGGCATCCAGTCCAACGATGATATGGCCGCCAAAAGCCGTACAGGCATCTTGCAGAAAACCCGGATTTCTTACAGCGGCCGTGCCAATGATGACATAGCGCAGACCCGCATCCAGATACCGCTCGATGGTGTCCAGATCGCGAATACCGCCACCCAACTGGACATCAACCTCACTGCCAATGGTCTTGAGGATCTTGCGAATGGCCGCCTCATTTTTGGGTTGCCCGGCAAATGCACCGTTCAAATCAACCAGATGAACCCGGCGCGCCCCCTTGTCAACCCAGTTCCGCGCCATCACTGACGGCTCTTCGCTGAAGGTGGTTGAAAGCGACATATCGCCTTGTTGCAGGCGCACACAATGGCCGTCTTTGAGATCAATGGCTGGAATTAAAAGCATGATGCTTCAGTGGGAGGGAGTGAATAGACTTCGGCTAGCGCAGCACGAAAGGTGAAAAAATCAGGGATTCCAATGGAGGAAATTACGGTAGAGGCTCAGGCCATGCTCGGCGCTTTTTTCAGGATGAAACTGGGTCGCAAAAATATTATCACGGGCAATGGCGGAACTAAAGCGCTGGCCATAGTCGGTTTCACCGACGCTGTGGCGCAGATCAGACGGTTTGGCATAAAAGCTGTGCACAAAGTAAAAATAGCTGCCGTCGGGCACATCGCCCCAGACCGGGTGCGGCGCAGTGCCATGATTATTGCGCCAAACCTGATTCCAGCCCATTTGCGGCACCTTGTAACGGCTGCCGTCAGGCTGTGTCTGACCGGCCAGATCAAATTTAACCACATCACCATGGATCAGGCCCAGCCCCGGGGTATCGCCTTCCGCGCTGTGATCGAGCAACATTTGCATACCCACACACACACCAAACAAGGGCTTGCTGTCAGCAGCCTCCAGCACCGACTGCAGCAAGCCCGATTCACGCAACTCGCGCATGCAGTCGGGCATGGCACCTTGCCCTGGCAGTACCACACGTTCGGCGGCACGCACCACATCCGGGTCCTGGGTGATTTGCACATTGAAAGCCGTGCCCGCAGCCGCTGTCTTGACCGCTTGTGAAACCGAACGCAAATTGCCCATGCCGTAATCCACGACAGCAACCATTCGCCCAGATTCGTAACTGAGAGCCGAATTCATGGCGAGATCAGAGTGAGCCCTTGGTCGAAGGGATGCTGCCCACCGCGCGGGGATCGATTTCAAGTGCCGCGCGCATGGCACGCGCAAAGGCCTTGAACACCGTCTCAGCCTGATGATGGGCGTTGACACCCTTAAGGTTGTCAATGTGCAGCGTCACCAATGCGTGATTGACAAAGCCCTGGAAAAATTCATGCATCAATTGACTGTCAAAGTTGCCGATCATGCCGCTGGTAAATGGCACATCCATCACCAAACCCGGACGACCTGAAAAATCAATCACAACCCGGCTCAAGGCCTCATCCAGTGGTACATAGGCATGACCATAGCGGCGGATCCCTTTTTTGTCTCCCACAGCCTTGTAAACCGCTTGACCCAGCGTAATGCCCACATCTTCCACCGTGTGGTGGCCATCAATATGGAGATCACCATCAGCGTCAATATCAAGATCAATCAGTCCATGGCGGGCAATTTGATCCAGCATGTGATCAAAAAAACCGATACCCGTGTGCAAATGCGAAACCCCTGTGCCGTCCAGATTGACACGCACAGTGATTTTTGTTTCTGCCGTTTGACGCACAAGCTCGGCACATCGTGGCAAGCACGTCGACAAGGACTCAGGTAATTCTGTCAATGGGTAATTTGTCATGGGAGCTGGCGCACAGCAAAAAATAGAAGCACAACAAGAAAAAATCAGCAGATGAATTGTAGAGAACTCAAAAAACAGTGGAGGCAAATGGAAGCCTTTACCCCAAGTTACAAAAAAACCCCACTAACGTAGGCTTTTATTGTTTGGTTGCGCGAGAAGGATTTGAACCTCCGACCTGGGTTATGAGGTTAAAGATTACGTTGTGTATGTACATCGATCCAACGTTTTCTCTTTGGGCGCCAATTGGCGTCCGCCATATAAATCAAATACTTAGCTCAATCCTGCTGTGACAACCACGACCCCTTTTGTCACCACTTTTACTTTTTTTGTCACATCTGGCCGCTAAAACATCGGCTCTACCAAGATGGCAAGAATTAGTTTAATGACCTTTGGGGCGCTTCTTTCAACTTTTAAAAGCTTGTTGAGTATAAGTCGAATCACCTCTTTTCGGCCTTGGCAATCTTGAGAAGGCGCGCCAGCTGACTCTGGGGTCCGCTTCAAATGGTCTTTCAATCGATTCCGGTGACACGTCCAATCTGGCGGTGAGCAGGCGCGATGTCCATTTAGTACGAATACCGAGGCCTGACGTTCATCAGGGGGTGGGGCATGGTTTGCTTGGGCGAGGCGCTGTATCACTTTAAAGTTATACCTGTACATTATCATCTTTGAGTGATTTGTTGACATTATTATCTTTGAATGATATTCTGACAATAATACTCAAAGGTGATATTTCGCTATGGATTATCTCATCTCAATCCCGGATCAACTCGCGCCTCAGCTGCGCTCCCTGCGCAAAGTGCGCCGTCTGAGCCAGACGGACCTTGCCCTCAAACTCGGGGTGTCCCAGTCCCGCATCG
>Ga0209343_10006809_pt1 | contig 13613 bp, 10 predicted proteins | sample RifCSPlowO2_02_FD_184026 | JGI IMG/M metagenome (GOLD analysis project Ga0209343, IMG submission 184026) | Groundwater microbial communities from Rifle, Colorado - Rifle CSP2_plank lowO2_0.2 (SPAdes) (version 2) | ecosystem: Environmental > Aquatic > Deep subsurface > Groundwater | place... | reverse complement strand
GGCGGGAGGTCGTCGACAAGTGCCGCGACCTCATCGCGCCGGTGCTCGGCGGCGCGAAGGCCGCGCGGCTGATCGAGACGGTGCTGGCACTCGAGACCGCACGCGATATCCGGCTGCTCCGGCCGCTGCTCCAGCGCGCGTGATCTCTCGCTTATCGACCGCTTGCAGCAGCCCGGCTCGTGCCGGTTGGCTGCAGCCGGCGGCCGCCGATCCACACCGAGTCGATCTTCCGCGTGTGACGGATATCGGTGAGCGGATTGGCGGCCAACACGATGAAGTCGGCCCATTTCCCGGGCTGCAGGGTACCCAGATGCTGGTCGAGCTTCGTGACACGCGCCGCGCCGCCCGTCGCGGACACCAGGGCCTGCATCGGGGTCAGGCCAGCCCTGGTCATCAGCTCCAGCTCGACGTGCTCGGAGTAACCGGCCCATTGCCCCACCCCGGTGCCGCTGTCGGTCCCCATCGCAATCGCGACGCCCGCCTCCGATAACAGCTTCAGGTTGCGCATGTTCTGCTGGAGCGCCTTCTTGATCACGACGGCCAGCCGGCCGGTCCGGACCTTCTCCTGGGCGGCCGGATTCATCAGCTCGTCCATGTCCTTGCGGATGAAGGGAAGGCCCCGCAGGAAGAACGGGTCGGCGAAGTAGGCCGGCGTCGTTTCGTACTCGAATTCCGCCAGGTCGCGCGCCATGGTCGCGATGTAACCGACGTTCCGGCGTTTGAGGTCAGAGATGAAGGCCTCGTCAACGTCCTGATCGCGTACGGCGTGCCCGACGACGTCAAGGCCCGCGCCGACCAGTCCTTTTGCGTCGTCCAGCATGTACACGTGCGCCAGGACCCTGAGCCCGTGCTTATGCGCCTGCTCGATGACCGCGCGGTAGACCTCCGGCTCCATGTCCTTGGCGCGTTTGTAGGCCGTCGCCATGTCGTTCATCTGATTGCGATTCATGCGGGTCTTGATGAAATCGACTTTCATCGCCACGGCGCTGTCGACGCTTTGCCGGGCCTCCTCCACGGAGTTGCTCACCACCGTCGCGGAGACATAGACGCGTGCACCATCGGCTGCCGAAGGATGCCGTTCATCGCGTACCTGGACGATCTCTCTTGCACGATCGCCGTAGCCGCCCATCGTATAGACCGTCGTGACGCCGTACCGGGCGAACAGCCCGAGCTGTTGAAGAATCCGGACGCGAGGCGGCAACGTTTCGTCGCCATTGCTCAAGTGCCCGTGCGCGTTGATGAATCCAGGCACGATGGTTTTCCCGGAGACGTCGATTCGCGTGGCTCCGGCAGGGATGGCGACGGCCCCGGGGCCGCCGACCGCTCCCACGCGCCCGTCCTGAACGAGCAGCGTGGCGTTCTCGAATGGCGCGCGGCCGGTGCCGTCGATCACGCGCGCGCCGGTCATGACGAAGGTCGCGGCGGCGGGTGCCTGGGCGGACGAAGGCTGGAAAGCGCCGACTGAGAGCAGCAGCGCGCCGAGGACCGCCGCCAGACACGTCGAGAGACGAAGCATGTCGCACCTGCCTGTTTCGTGTGTTCCGAACCTCACCCACGTTGCCTATCGCGGCAGGCCGGCGATGTCGGTTCGCACCTTGTATAACGTCTTGCCGGCGGTCACGTAGAGCGTCTTCATGTCCGCCCCCCCGAACGCGTTGTTCGTGATGAAGTCTTCCGGGATCGGGACGAACCTGAGCAGTTTGCCCTCCGGCGAGATGACGTAGACGCCGGTCTTGGTGTCGAGCGTTTCGGAAGTCCCGCGCCGGCTGTGCAGCCCGGCAGAGGCGTACAGATTCCCCTGACTGTCGATGCTCATGCCATCCGCGCTGCGGCCGGCGTGGAAATTGTAGTGGACGCGCATGTTCCGCACCGTGCCGTCCGGCTGCAAGTCGTAGGATCGGATCAGACGCGCGCCGCCCTGCGCCTGGTTGGCCTCGACCAGGTACAGCTTCCGGTCGTCTGGAGAGACTTGAATGCCGTTGGGCCGCTCGATGTCCGGCGCCGCCAGGATGCGCGTCACCTTGCCGGGCGCATCGATGCGGTACACGGCCACACCAGGCCCGTCGGTAAAGTACAGCCGACCCTTCCCGTCGATCGTCACGTCGTTGGGCCCGATCAACGGCGTACCCTGGGAACCATCGGCAAGAATCTCGATCTGACCGGTGCGGAGATCCGTGCGGGTGACCTGAGGCCGACCCCTGACCAGGTTGCCCGTCCGGCGGGAGTCCGCGCCTTCGCACGCGATGAGTCGCCCCTGAGCATCAATCAGCAGGCCGTTGGCGGCGTTGCTGTGCTCTCGATACGTCGACAGCACGCCCTCTTTGCCGAGCCTCATGATCCGCTGCGTGACCATCTCGGTAAAGTAGACGTTCCCGTCCCGATCCACCGTGGGGCCTTCGGTGGCCGCCAGCGCAACCGCAATGTCAGCCTCCTGAGCCGTCGTGGGAGACGGCATCAGCGAAAAGGCGACGAACACAGGCCACGCAACGCCAATCGCCGAGCGGCAGGTGAGGGCCACGCTGTCCTCCTTCATTGTTGACGGGGGCGACCGCACGGTCTCGGTGGAATGGCGACATGCTAGCACACGGGGTCCGGGCGCAACCCGGGATGAAGGAGCGAGTCGCGTCAGCAGCTTGACAGCGCCCGAGGGGTCTTTCTACACTGCGGTCCTCGACCATCGCGCCCGTCGCCGCGGCGTTTCTCCACGCTGGAACGTTCACGTGATCCACAATCGCGGCCTGCGTGATGCCGCGGATGAAGAGGTGCTCCGGTGAAACGCAGGTTCGAGGGAATCATTGCTCTGACGGCCCTGGCGGCGATCGTCGCGCTCGCGCCGGCGCCCGGCGCGGCGCAGACCTCCACGGCTAAAACATATACGCCACCGCGCACCCGGGACGGGCATCCGGACCTGCAGGGCATCTGGCAGGTCCTCAACACGGCCTCGTGGAACCTTGAAGACCATCAGGCGAGCCTGGGCATTCCGGCCGGCCAAAGTGTCGTCGAGGGAGGCGCTATCCCGTATCAGCCGTGGGCGCTCGCGAAAAGGAAGGAGAACTTCGACAAGCGCGCGGCGCTCGATCCGGAGGCCAAGTGTTATCTCCCGGGAGTCCCCCGCATCACATACATGCCGTATCCGTTCCAGATCGTTCAGCAGGCCGATAAAGTTTCGATCCTTTACGAGTACGTCAACGCCGTTCGCTACATCTACATGAACGGGAACCCGCACCCCCGCGGGCCGATCGAGTGGTGGATGGGAGATTCGCGCGGCCGCTGGGAGGGCAACACCCTGGTCGTCGACGTGGAGCACTTCACCGGCGGGACCTGGCTGGACCGCGCCGGGAATTTCCATAGCGAGGATCTGCACGTGGTCGAGCGCTACACGCCCACCGGCCCCGACCACCTGCGCTATGAAGTCACGATTGAGGACCCGAAGGTGTTCACGCGCCCGTGGAAGATGAGCATGTCGCTCTACCGGCGTCAGGAACAGACCGAACTGCTGGAGTATGCGTGCCACGCGTACCTGCTCGAGCAGGAATGGGACAATCCCGCATCTTCCTTCTTCGAACAACGAGGCGAGAAATGAGCCCTCGTCGTGTCCTCGCCGTCGCGGCGCTGATCGTCGTCCTCGGAGCGGTGCTGGCGCCGGGACCCGCCGCCGCGCAGGCTTTTTTTCCGCGGGATACGCCGAAATTCCCACAGGCCAGGACCTGGGTGGCGCAAAAGGCGAAGCTCCCGCCCTACAGCCCACCGCGGACACCAGACGGCGCACCCGACCTCCAGGGCGTGTGGGGCGGACCGATCGGCGGCGGCAACGACGACATCGAGGAGCACGAGTACGTGGACATGACCACGCCCCCCCAGGAGAGCTACATCTCCGATCCACCGGACGGGAAAGTCCCCTATACGCCGTGGGCCCTGGCCAAACGGAACGAGATCCGGGCGGGGTTGGCGCGAGGATGGCCGGGCGAGTCGGGCGAGCGCCTCTATGCCGATCCGACATCGTTTTGTCTCAATGCCATGCCGCGCGCCTCGTTTGGCGGTCAGGAGATTGTCCAGACACCCGGCTCCGTGCTGATGCTCAGCGCCAACGGGTACCGCGTCGTCCCCACCGACGGACGTCCGCCTCGCAACCCAGGCACGACGTCCTGGCTCGGGAGCTCGCGCGGCCGCTGGGAAGGCGATACGCTGGTCGTCGAAGTGACCGGCCTCAACGGCAGGGCGTGGCTCGACAGCGCGGGGAACTTCTACAGCGAAAACACGCGTCTGGTGGAGCGCTGGACGCGGGTCGACGCGAATACGATCGACTACGAGGTCACGATCGAGGACCCCACGATCTATACCAGACCCTGGAAGATGAACTACCCGAAAAGGCGCGCCGGGACCGGCAGGGGCGCTGGAGGCGTCACGGCGGTCACCATCCTGCCCCCGGCCAACGCCGCCAAGGACCCGTATGCGAGCGAGTTCTGGGAAGTGGGGTGCCATGAAGGGAATGCCATCGGCGCGCACTCCATCCGCCGGCTCGGCTTCAAGTGGTACAAAGGGGTGAGGCCTCCGAACTGACGCGCGCGCGTCACGGATTCACCGGGAAGACCGCGGGCCGATCCCGGGGTAGGTTCTGTAGCCGAGGCCGCCGAGCATCGGCCCGTCCCTTTCGCCTTCGTGACACGCCTCCTCGATGAACTCATACCCCTTTTCCTTGACACGCCTGAGGGGGAAAGCGATCTTCCAGGGCCTCGTATACACGTTCGGGTCCGTGATCGCGACTTCGTAGTGGATCGTGTCAGGGTCGACGAGCGTGAGGCGTTCGACCATGTGCGCGGCGCTGGTGTAGAAGTTCGCCGCCTGGTCGAACCACGCCCTCGCGTTCTGGTTCCTCACGTCGACGACGAGCGTATTCCCCTCCCAGCGGCCGCGCGGATCCCCGTTCCACAGTGTGAGGTGTTCGCCGACGCGCGAACGCCCGTCGGTGGGGATGACGCGGTAGTTGTGGGCCCGCTCCAGGAGCATGACGACAGATTCCGGAGGCTGAAGAATCTGAATCACGCCCGGCACATACATGGTGCGCGGCACGCCGGATAGAAAGCAGAGGATATTCGGCTCGATGTACTTCTCGCGGTTTTCCTTCCGCTGCGCCACCGCCCAGAGCTGGTACGGCACTTTCCCGTCCGGCGTGTTCACAATAAGACTTGTTCCCCCCATATCGTCACCGTCAGGGGTACCCGGATGTTCCTCGATGTTTTCCGTCCCGCTGAGCCCTGGACCACGCCACAATCCCTGCAGGTCCGGCTTGCCGTCGGGAGTCCGCGGCGGACTGAACGTCTTCGCTTTTGCCAGCGCGCATGGATGAAACAACACGGACTCGCCGGGGCAACCAGCGGCCGGCGCCGGCGACGGGACCTGCCCGGCGGCAGGGGACGCTGTCAGCCAGACCACGGCCGCCGCTTCAATAGCGCAACGGGAAAGCCGACGGTTCATCGGGAACCTCCTCACCGGACCGAGCATAGCCGCAGGTCACCACACGTGCAAGCCGGCGACAGCCAGCGAAGGATTTGAGCCGACAGCCGGCGCGATGTTATCGTGCTCACAATCCGTCCGCCGCTGTCCGGACCGAACGTCACGAGACCGAACATGGTCGTCCCGCGCGGATCGTCGAGTGTGTCAGCTTCTGAAGCGGAGCTCGCAAACGGAGGTGCCCGATGAGTTCAGGAAGAACGTCGTTTCGATCGCTGGTTCCCCTCGGCGCTCTCGCGGTGGCCGCAACCCTGGCCTCCGCGCAGACGCCTTCGCCCGCCCGCCTGCTGGTGCTCCTCAAGGGAGGACCGCCGGAGGCCACCTGGGCCGGCGGGGGCGCGCTGGCCATCCTCGACCCCGCGACCGGCAAGGAGCTGGGCCGCGTGCCGACCGGTGAGAACGCTCATGAAATAACGGTGTCGGATGACGGGAAACTCGCGTTTCTCACGGCTGGGGTGATCAACGGCACCGATCAAGGCAGGCGGCGCTTCATCTACGTCATCGATGTGGCAGCGCGGAAGGAGCTGCGCCGCGTCGACGTCGGCCCGCTCAGCAATCCGCACGGCATCAAGTACGCCGGCGGAAAAGTGTACTTCACGGCCGAGGGCTACAAATCGATCGGGCGCTACGATCCGGCGACCAACCAGATCGACTGGTGGCACGGGATCGGCCAGAACCGTACGCACATGCTGGTCCTCAGCAAGGACCTGAAGAAGATCTTCACGGCGAATGGCGACGCCGGCGATCGTGCCTCGTCCGACACGGTCTCGGTCATCGAGGGGTCCGGCCCGCTCGACTGGAAGGTCACCGTGCTTCCGGTGAGGAACGGACCCGAGGCGATTGAGATCTCTCCGGATGGCAAAGAAGTCTGGACCGCCACCCGGACCGACGGCGGCGTCTCGGTCATCGATGTCGCCACCAACAAGGTCACGCGGACTTTCAGTGTGCAGACAAAAGGCTCCAACCGGCTGAAGTTCACGCCGGACGGCAGGCGGGTGCTCATCTCCGACAATCCGGGAGGCGAGCTCGTGGTGCTGGACGCCGCCGCCGGAAAGGTGATCAAGCGACTCGCGATAGGCAAGACGACGACGGGCGTTCAGATCGTGCCCGATGGCACGCGCGCCTACGTCGCGGCGGAAGGCGAAGACAACGTGGCCGTGATCGACCTGAAGACGCTCGAGATCACGAACCGCCTGAGGTTCCCGTCGCGCTCCCGTCCCGACGGGATGGCGTGGGTGGCAGGGAGATGATGTGAGGAGAGACTGACGGCCGCGCCCCGGAAGGGCCGGCCGTCAGTTGGTCAGACAGGACGCCGCGCTCTTGCACTGGCTACTGCGTCGGCGGCGCCATCCCTTTGAACGTGAGCTTCTGAATGCCAGCGCCCGTTCCAGCGATGTAGATATTGCCTTTCGAATCGGTGGCGATCTGGTGGCCGCCGCCGATCTGGCCCGCCACGTTGACCGACCCTGCCGGCTCGAGCGTCTTGCGATCGATGATCGCGATGTTCTTGCCGTTTCCAACGTACAGGTACTGCTGTCCGGAATCCGCCGACAGGGCCACGTTCCGCGCGAACGGCGTGTCGGTCTTGATCATCTGCTTCACGAACTTGCCTTGGGCCGTAAACGACTGGACGCGCCGGTTTTCCCGATCGGCGACATATACCATGCCGTCCTTGGCGACACGCAGGGCATGCACAATGCTGAAGTTCTGCGGGCCCGGACCAGCGGTGAAGGTCTTGGGCGAGACCACGTCGCAATTATCGTCGTCCACTGCTTTGTTGGCGAACGCGCCCCACATCCGCTTGAACGCGCCGCTATCCGCGTCGAACACGATCACGCGGTGGTTCCCGTAACCGTCGGCAACGAACAGCTCGTTCGTCGGCGGATGCACCCACATGTCCGCCGCCCGGTGCACATTCTGCGTATCGGCGTTGCCCTTGCTCTGGTTGCTGCGACCGATCTGCTTGACGAACTTGCCGTCCTGGGTGAACTTCAGCAGCTGGTCGTCCGCCACGGGCTTGAGACCGGGCAGGCCATTGGTGGGACAATTGTTTCCGCTGATCCACACGAACCCCTTGTTATCGATGTGAATGCCGTGCTCGCGTTCGGGCCATTCGTAACCGCTGCCCGCTCCGCCCCAGGCCTTGACGAAATTGCCCGCCGTGTCGAACACGACCACCGGCGGCGCGGCCATTTTCGCATCTTCTCCCTTGAGCGTTCGGGGGCGGTTCAGCAGCCAGACGTTGTCCTGCGCGTCGATGGCGAAGGCGGATCCGTCGCCGATCTTCCATTTTGCCGGCACTTTCGGCCACGCGCGATCTACTTCGAACGCTGGCAGGCTGGCGGGCTTGGCCTGGGCCGCTTCGGCGGCTAGCACCGCGCGAGAACCGCTGCTCGCGCCAGCTGCAGCGATGACGACGACTCCCGCCAGGACGAGGCGGCTCATACCCATGCATTTCACGGTTATCTCCTTTGCCTGGTGTCCGGACATTCCCCGTGAACCGGGATGGGATGCGAGGCTCCTCATCGACCGGCCCCGGACAGGCGCGAATGTTAGCATAAATGTCATCTCCCCTTCGCGGACAGGAGGCGCCTGGCAAAGAGCAGGATCGCAGCCGAGGTCTCCTCCGACTCCCCGTCCAGCATCTTCGTCCACACGCTCATATGCGTGCGGCCTTTGATCTCGCGCACGGTCACATCCGCGTGGCCCGCCGATCGGAGCGCCGCCGCCATGTCACGGTTCTGGCCCTGCCTCCACTCCTCGTCGCCGTCGGTGTACAGAAGAAGCACGGGCGGCAGATCGGCGCGGAGATAGCGGGCGGGAGAGGCCTCCATCCAGGCCGTCCGCTCCGCGCCCCACACGACTTTGGGGCGGTCGGGCGCGACGCCCGGTTTCTCGACCCAGAAGAACCCGCTCACCGGCACGACGCCTTTGATGTCGCTGGAGGACAGCTTGTGCGCGGCCAGATAACGGGAATCGGCGACCAGGAGCGCGGCCAGGTACGCCCCGGCGGAATGGCCGATGACGATGATTCGGTCGGGGTCGCCCCCGCGCTGCCGGATATTGCGTTTCACCCAGGCGAAGGCGGCCGCGACGTCCTGAACATGAGCCGGATGCGACACCTGTGGCGAGAGGCGATAACTGGTCACGACAGTCAGGTAGCCCGCCGCGGCGAACCGCTGGCCGACAAAGACCTCCTCGGATCTGTCGCCCTGCCAGAGCGCGCCGCCATGGAGTGAGAAGATGACCGGGGCGTTCGTCACGCCCTCAGGAATGTAAAGATCGAGGCGATCTTTGCCGTCGGGGTGATCGACGTGTGCCAGGTAGTCCACGTTCTTGACGACGACGACCTGGTGCGGCTGGGCGTCAACGGATACGGCGCACAGGAGAGCACCAAGCACACCGAACACGCGTCGATGCCTCCACCGCATGACTCCTCCCTTCGCGCAGGCCTGCACCATCCTCGCAGAAATTTCATCCCGGCGAACGAAAAGAAGTTTCCTGAGCCGTTTCTCTGGGAGGGGGCGAGGTAGGCGGGTGTCCCGTCACGAGCGATGCGAAGATCGTCTCGCGTACCGCTCGCGTGACGCCTCGTGCAGCAGGCCTTCCGCGATTAATTCCCCGAGCACGCGAATGCAGATGTCTTCGCGTATGCCAAACAACCGTACGGCCTGCGCAAGCGTCAGGTTCAGACCGGGCATCTCGTCAAACTCGGAGCGCACGCGCCGCTGCAGTCGCTCGCGGGTGTGCGGGTCGCGGCGATCGCGCCCCGGCGAGGGGAGAACGGGCGGTCGCCGCGCCGGTGGGAGCGTCTCCGGGCCATGGATTTCGGCGACGCCGGCTGAAGTTCGACCCATGTCCTTCTCCTGGTGTGTGGATTCAAGCGTCGGTCACAGCGATGCACATTTCATGCCCTCCAGTTCGTCTGCTCACACGCGCGCGGGCCCAAGCGCGCTGGTGCCGTCAGATTTCTGACCCGAGCAACACACCGCCGTCCACCGCGGGTTTTTCCCAGGTGGCCATGAAGAACTTCCCCGCGACTCTCCCTCCCCGTCGCCGCCTGATGCAGGTGGCCGGAAGGGTGGACGAAGGCGACCGGCCGTGGTCAGCTGCCGGATATCCGGCAGCCGGCCACGAGATCCCGCGACTCAGGTATCCTCGGATGGCGCGATGACGAATCCTTCCCGGCCTCGGACCGCAGTCATCCTTCTCGCGGCGCTGGCGTCGGCGCAGGTGGCCGCTCTCGGCTGCAGCAGACGGCTCGCCCCGCCGCCGTATCCGCTGGCGTTTGCATTCGAGGGCCGTACTCCGCGCGTGCTGCACGCCCACGACCAAACGGTCGTTCCGATCACGGTGACCAACACGGGAACTCGAGCGTGGAATCCCACCGGCGTTCATGTGTCCTATCACTGGTTGTGGCTCGTCCCTCGCGAGCTCGCGAAGCGGTCGCGAACGGTGCCGTTCCACGACGGAATTCGAACCGACCTGGGCGGTGAAGTGAAGCCGGGCGTTGCGGTGCCGCTCGAGGGGCAGCTGCTCGCGCCACAGTGGCCGGGGCTGTACTGGCTCCAGTGGGACATGGTGGAAGAGGGCGTCACCTGGTTTGCGCAGGTGTCGCCCCGCCAGCCGCGACAGCTCGTGATCGTGTTGCCCACGCTCGCCGGCCTGGCTTCGCCGCTGCCGCTCCTGGTTGCGCTGGTCGGTCTCGGAGCGCTGGCGTGGACGCGCGGCGCTCAATCCCGGTCGGCCGCCTTCGCCGCAGCGGGTGACGTCGCCTGGTGTGCCACGACGCTCGCCGCGAAGCCCTTGGTGCTCGCCCGCGATGCTCTGCTTGAACCCACGGCGGCTGCGTACTGGCTGATCCTCGTGGCGGCCCTCGCGCCACCGCTCGTCTGCCTGGCCGTGTTCCCGCGTCGCGTGCGCGCCTGGCTGCTTCTGCTGGCGGGCGGGGTCGGCACAATGGTGCTGGTGGGCGACGAGCTCTACTACCGGTTTTTCGGGAACGTCCTATCCGTCGCAGCCGTTCTCGGGGCGGGGCAGACCGGCCAGGTCTGGGACTCGATCCGAAGCCTCTTCGCGCCCGACATGCTGTGGCTCGTGATCGACCTGCCTTTCGCCTCTTGGCTGGTATTCCTGATCGCGCGCAGAAGGCCGATCGACTCGGCCTCGCGTTCCCGGGGCTTGGTTGCCGCGACCGCGGCCGTGGGTCTGGGGATTGCGGCCCTATTGCCCGTGATTCCGTTGCTCCGCTCCGGCCGGCTCGATCAGGTCTTCAGCGCCCGTTCCGTGATGGGGCGGCTCGGACCTTTCGGCTACCACGCCTTCGACGCCTGGATCTTCGCGCGGTCGACGGTCTTCCGGCCCGTCATCACGGACGATCAGTTTGCCGCGATCCAGGCGTGGTTCGCTGAGCGCGCGCCGCAGCGCGCGGGCCGCGGCCCCGCCTTCGGCGCCGCGGCCGGCAGTAATCTCATCGTGATCCAGGTTGAATCACTGCAGGATTTTGCGGTCGACTACCGGATCGACGGCCAGCACGTGATGCCCCACCTCGCCGGGTGGACGGGACGCGCGCTCCGGTTCACGAACGTGACCGACCAGACCAGCGAAGGTCGAACCTCGGACGCCGAATTCGCGGCGCTTGTTTCCCTTCCCCCTCTCGATCAGGGCGCCGTCGCGTTTCGATTTGACGCCAATCACTACGTCGGGCTGCCCGGTGTGCTCTCCGAGCACGGGTACGCCACGCTCTCGGCGGTGCCCTTCGAGCCCGGGTTCTGGAACCGCCGCGTGATGCATCCGTCATACGGGTTCCAGCAGAGCCTGTTCCAGTCCGACTTCGAGCTGGCCGACCAGATCGGCTGGGGGTTGAACGATCGCGATTTCCTTCAACAGATGACGCCGCGTCTCTCTGCGTTGCCGCGGCCCTTCGCCGCGTGGCTGATTACCTTGTCGCTGCACCATCCGTTCGACGATTTCCCGGATCGCCACAAGGCGCTGAAGCTCGGACCGCTCGAGCACACCTCGTTCGGGAACTATCTTCACACGATGCACTTTTTCGATCGCGCGTTGGCGGCCTTCGAGGCGTCGCTCGCTCGCACAGGGCTGCTCGACGACACGGTGCTGGCGGTCTTTGGCGATCACGATGCCGGCTTCAGCCGTGACGTTGCCTCCGCCATGGGCGTCGAACCTGACGACGGGCGGTGGGAGCTCGGCGATCGGCTCCCCTTCTTTGTGCGGCTGCCGCAGGACAACACCCTGTTGAGGGGTGCGCGACCAGTCGCCGCGGGCCAGACTGATTTTGCGCCGACCCTGCTGGCCCTGATGGGCGTCGACCCCGCGCCCCTTCCGTACATGGGCCGCAACCTGCTGGCCCAGCCCGGCGACGGCGCGGTCCTGCGTCCCAATGGAAATTGGATTGACGGCTCGCACCTGTTCATCGATCGCAGCGCTTCCGATCGCGGCCGCTCGTGCTTCGCGCTGGAGAGGGCCTTGTTCGTCGACCCGGCCGCGTGTCGGGTGGCCGACGGCGACGCCAGGCGCGCCCGCGACATCGCTCGCCTCATCGTCACGGGCGACCTGCAGCAACGGCTTCGGGGCGCGATCGAGCTGCGAGGTGACGGGACGCGCGCTGCGCGGCCTTGACCTCGCGGGGCGCGTCGACGGAGTGCGGCGAGGGTCCCGTCGCGAACGGTTGGTGGCGCGCCAGGAATCGCGTAGAGTGGGCATGGAGGTCACGATGAGACATGTTCTGCTTGCCCTGCTCCTCCTGGGAGGCGCGGCGCTGCCGTCGGCCGCCCAGGCCGTTCCCCAGCTTCCGTTCGAATCGGTGCCGAATCCGCTGAAACTGCCCGACGATGTCCATTTCGGCGAAATTGCCGGCGTGGCCGTGAATTCGAAAGGGCACGTCTTCGTGTTCTCGCGCGGCAACTCGACCGGCCCGGCCTACATGGCGACCGCTGCCCAGCTGCTCGAGTTCGACGCCAGCGGCAAGTTCGTTCGCGAGATTGGCAAGAATCTCTACGGGTGGTCGTACGCGCATGCCGTCCGCGTCGACAAGAACGACAACATCTGGGTCGTGGACAAGGGCTCGGACATGATCCTGAAGCTCAACCCGCAGGGCCGGGTCGAGTGGGTCTTCGGCCGCAAGGGCGAGGCGTCGCACTACATGGTGCCGCCCGATGCGGCGAGCACGCTATCGGGCCTGCTCAGCCGGGCGGGTGTCGCCGTCACACCGCCCGCGAACAACAACCCGCGGAATCCGGTGCCCATCCATCGCGACAACGCCTTCAACCAGCCGACCGACGTGGCGTGGGATTCGCAGGGGAATTCGTACTTCAGCGATGGCTACGTCAACTCGCGTGTCGGCAAGGCCAACGCCCGTGGCGAATGGGTGGCGAGCTGGGGTTCGCTCGGCTCAGGACCCGGCCAGTTCGACACACCGCACGGCATCGCGGTCGACGTGACGAACGTCCACGTCATCCGCTCCTCGCCGACCGTGGTCGGACAGATCACCGGCGTCGCGGCCCAGCCTTACAACTTCACGTACCGACTGTCGAAGGACGCGACGATGTACCTGACGATCAACAACTCCCTGCCGCCTTACGACCAGCTGCGCCGCGTCGTTCCCGGGCTGCCCAAGGTCGGCGAAGGCCTGCCCCAGGGCACCTTGCTCAACGGCGATTCGTGGGACGGGCGCGACGAGAACGGGAACATTCTGACGGCGGGGAATTACCTCGCGGTGTTCCAGGCCAACAGCGTCGACCAGTACACGAATTTCACCGGCGTCGGCGCCAACAACTTCGGAGACCTTTCCTACGCGACCACCCGGCAGGTGGCGATCGATCCCCTGCAGATCACCGATATCCGCGTCCAGCCCCTGACGGGCGGCTCGACCTCGCTGGCCGTGATGTCCTACCTGCTGACCGAGGCGGCCACGGTCTATATCGATATTTATCCGCCCGGCACTCAGTTCTGCGACACCGTTCTCAACAGCGCCGTCGACACCTCGCTCGCGGACGTCAGCAACGCCCAGGGCGATCCCGCGGGCGCCGATCCGCTCGCGCCGGCCAAGAAATTCGCCCCGCGCATCGGCGACTGCGCGACCG
>Ga0209343_10006808_pt1 | contig 13615 bp, 8 predicted proteins | sample RifCSPlowO2_02_FD_184026 | JGI IMG/M metagenome (GOLD analysis project Ga0209343, IMG submission 184026) | Groundwater microbial communities from Rifle, Colorado - Rifle CSP2_plank lowO2_0.2 (SPAdes) (version 2) | ecosystem: Environmental > Aquatic > Deep subsurface > Groundwater | place: Rifle... | reverse complement strand
TGGCGTTGCCCCGGGCAATCACCTCGACGATCGTGCCTTCCCTGCGTCCGCGCCGGTCGAAACCCGACTGCCGGACCATGACACGGTCGCCGTGCAGCACCTTGCGCATTTCGCGCGCGCTGAGATAGAAATCATCCTCCCCCTCGTCGGGAGCGACGAACCCGTAGCCGTCCGGATGCGCCTCGACACGGCCGGCAATGAGGTCGAGCTTGCGCGCGACAAGAATTGCGCCCTTGCGGTTGCGGAGAACTTGCCCCTCGCGCTCCATCGCACCTAGGCGCCGGGTGAACGCCTCGAATTCGGCACGGCGAATGCCTATCGCGCGCGCCAGATCCGCATCCGCAAGCGGCACGCCCGCCTCGGCGAGCGTCTCCAATATGAATTCCCGACTCGGGATCGGCTCCTCGTAGCGAGCCGCTTCACGCTCAAGATGGGGATCCTTGCCACGCTGACCGCGGGACATTTTCGGACCGCGGGGCTTTTTCATGGACCGAAGTTCCTATAGAATTCGCACCTGCGCGGCATCTTGCGCCGAGGTGGCGAAATTGGTAGACGCACTAGGTTCAGGTCCTAGCGGTGGCAACACTGTGGGGGTTCGAGTCCCTTCCTCGGCACCAAGGCACGAGAATCAATATTTTACTTTGATTCTCAGGTAGTTACAAAACCGTTTGAAATCGGTAAGGCCCTCGAGGACGTTTCGGATCTCAGGCGCGCTGGCCCTGGATGTAATGTTGCAGCTGTTCGATGATGAACTGCTGCTCGGAAATGATGTCCTTCACCAGATCGCCGATCGAGACCAGACCGAGCAGCCTGCCGTTGTCGATCACCGGCAAGTGGCGCAGCCGGTTGTCGGTCATCAGCGCCATGCACTCCTCGTTGGTCTGATCGGGCCGCACGTAGATGACCGAGGACGTCATGATTTCGCGCACCGCGGTCTGTTTCGACGAACGCTCCATCAGGACGACCTTGCGCGCATAGTCGCGCTCCGTGAAAATCCCGACGATCTTGTCGTCCTCGGCGACCAGCAACGCGCCGATATTCTTGTCGGCCATCAGTCGCAACGCGTCGTATACCGAAACGCCCGGGGCAATCTTGTACACGGTCTGATCGGGCTTCGACTTGAGGATGTTGGCCACACTCTTCATAGGACTATTCTCCGCAGACGGGGTCAAGGCGTAAGTCTAGCAGCGAACCCTCCTGGTGGAAGGATCGGAGCACGTTGCCCCGGCCGCGGCCGAGCCCCGGATAAGTTCGCCCGCACGGGTACATTCAGTCGTCACCCAAGCCGAGCAACGCGGCGTTGCCGCCGACGGCCGCGGTATTAACCGTAAACGTGCGTTCGACAGCGAAACGGTAAAGGTAATGCGGCCCGCCGGCCTTGGGGCCGGTGCCGGAGAGCCCTTCACCGCCGAAAGGCTGAACGCCGACGACCGCGCCGATCTGGTTGCGGTTGACGTAGGTGTTGCCCACGCGTGCGCGGTGCTGGATGTGGCGCACCGTCGCGTCGATGCGTGAGTGGATTCCGAGCGTGAGGCCGTAGCCGGAGCGGTTGATCGCATCGATGACTGCGTCGAGCCGGCTCCCGGCATAGCGCACGACGTGCAGGATCGGACCGAAGACTTCGCGCTCGAGCAGCTCCAGGCCTGCGATCTCGAACGCATGCGGCGCAAAGAAATTGCCGTGCCCGGTTCCCGGCGCGAGCGGCGCGCGGCACAGCAGCTTGCCCTGATCCGTCATGCGCGCGGCGTGTTCTTCGAGCACGGCCTGGGCCGCCTTGTCGATCACCGGCCCGACGTCGGTCGATAGCAGCGCCGGATCGCCGACCGCGAGTTCCTCTATGGCCCCTTCGAGGAGTCGCAGCACGCGCGGCGCGATCTCTTCCTGCAGGAACAGCACGCGCAACGCGGAGCAGCGCTGTCCGGCGCTGTTGAACGCCGAGCGCAGGGCGTCGATCGCCGCTAGCTCCGGCAGCGCCGAACTGTCCACGATCATTGCGTTCAGTCCCCCCATTTCGGCGATCAGCGGAACGATGGGGCCGCCGCGCGCGGCGAGCTGCCTGTGGATTGCCTGTGCCGTCTCGGTAGCGCCGGTGATCGCAACGCCGGCAAGCCGCGGGTCCGAGAGCAAGCGGGTGCCGATACGCGCGCTCGGGCCCGGCAGAAAGTGCAGAACCTCCGGTGGAATGCCCGCCTGGTGGAGCAGCCGCACGGCGGCGCGCGCGATGAGCGGCGTCTGGCTCGCTGGCTTGGCAATCACGCTGTTGCCAGCGGCGAGCGCGGCGACCACTTGCCCGGTGAAGATCGCAAGCGGAAAGTTCCACGGACTCACGCAAGCGAACACGCCGCGGCCGTGCCACTGGAGCTCGTTGTGCTCGCCGGTCGGCCCTGGCAGCACCTTCGGGCGCGCCAGCTCGGCGCGCGCAAGCTGTGCATAGTAGCGGCAGTAGTCGGCCGCCTCGCGCACTTCGGCGTCGGCGTCGGGCACGCACTTGCCGCCCTCGCGCACCAGGAGCGCCGTCAACGCGGCGCGCTCGCGTTCGATCAGATCGGCCGCGCGTTCCAGGGTCGCTGCCCGTTCCTGCGGCGGCACCGCGTCCCAGCCGGACTGTGCGCTTGCGGCGATATCGAGCGCCTGGGCTACGGCGACTTCCCCGGCCTCGATCACCTGTCCCACCATGCGGCGGCGGTCTGCCGGGTCGGTGACCGGGCGCGGCGGACCCTCGAGCGCCTGCCCGCCGACCAGAGGGGTCGCAGTAAGCGGCAGTGCGAGCGCGGCTTCCATGTCGCGCACCCACGGTACCAGTGCCTCGACGTCGTGCAGATTCATACCGACCGAGTTCTTGCGATTCGAGTAGAGTTCGGCAGGCAACGGGAGACGGGGATTCGGCTTGGAATCCGTGCGGCGCAGCTTCTCGATCGGATCGGCCACCAGCGCATCGACCGGCATCGCATTATCAAGCGCGTGATGCAGGAACGAAGTGTTGGCGCCGTTCTCCAGCAACCGCCGCACGAGGTAGGGCAACAGATCTTCGTGCGAGCCGACCGGTGCGTACACGCGACAGGCAACGCCACGCTTTTCCGGTCCGATGATTTGGGCGTAAAGCGCCTCGCCCATGCCGTGCAGGCGCTGGAATTCGAATTCGCGCACGTCGCCCATGAGTTCGAGCAACGCCGAAACCGTTTGCGCGTTATGCGTCGCGAACTGCGGGTAGACCGCATCCTGCGCTTGCGCCATGCGCCGCGCGCAGGCGAGGTACGAAACGTCGCTCGCGCTCTTGCGCGTGAAGACCGGATAGCCGGCCAGCCCCCGCTCCTGGGCGCGCTTGATCTCGCTATCCCAGTACGCGCCTTTCACGAGTCGAAGCGGGATGCGGCGCTTGCGCGCGCGGGCGAGCTCGATCAGCCAATCGACCGTCGCTGCGGCGCGCTTCTGGTACGCCTGCACGGCAAGGCCGAAGCCTTCATAGTCGCGCAGGGTGCGGTAAACGGCCTCGAAGACGTCGAGCAAAGGTTCGAGCCGCTCGCTTTCCTCGGCATCGAGCGTCAGACCGACGCCGGCCGCGCGCGCCGCTTCGGCGAGTGAACGCACGCGGGGCACGAGCTCGCGCATGAGGCGCTCGCCCTGCGCGAACTCAAAGCGCGGGTGCAGCGCCGAGAGCTTTACCGAGATGCCGGGTGCTTCGAACGCGGTGCGCACCGCGCCGGCCGCCGCGCCTACGGCTGCGATGGCGCGGCGATAGGATTCCAGGTAACGCTCGGCGTCCGCGCTGGTGAGCACCGCCTCGCCGAGCATGTCGAAGGAGTGCCGGTAGACCCGAAGCTCGGGCGAGCGCGTACGCTGCAACGCTTCTCCAATCGTGCGTCCGGCGACGAACTGGTGCCCGAGAATCGCCATCGCCTGCTTGAGCGCCACGCGCACCGCGGGCTCGCCGAGGCGCGCAGCCAGCTTCTCAAGGAACGATGGCAGGCCGTGCGCCGCCTCCCCGTCGAGTTGCACCAGCTTTCCCGAAAGCATGAGGCCCCAGGTCGACGCGTTCACCAGCAGCGAGCCGCTGTGTCCGAGATGCTGTTCCCAGTGCGCCGAGGCGAGCTTATCCTGGATCAGCCGGTCAGCCGTGGCGGTATCGGGAATGCGCAACAGCGCTTCCGCCAGGCACAGCAGCACAATCCCTTCCTCAGTGTCGAGGCCGTATTCCTGCAGAAACACTTCAATGCCGGCGGCGCGCCTTCGGGCACGCATGTTCAAGACGAGTTCGCGCGCCCGCGCCTCGATACGGGCGCGCGCGGCGGGATCTAAGCGCGCCTCCTTGATCAGCCGTTCGATCGCCAGGGTTTCGTCGGCGAGATAGGTCTTGCGGATCGCCGCGCGCAGCGGACCAACCGGCAGCGGCGGTGTTGCGAAGATCATGCGGTCGTTCATGGCGCGCAACACGCTATTCGACATCGAAACGCACGCCCGGCGCGCGCTCGCCGCGATTCGACGCTGGCACCGATCGCCGCGCCTGCTCCGGCGTAAGCGCCCGGGTTGACGGATTCAAGCTTGAGCGATTTCATGATATCCATGAACACCTCCCGCCGCGACGAAACGCAACGTCTAAGATTAAGACAACAATAACCCGAACGCGACTTTCGCCGACAGGCAGCAGCATGGATTTTTTGCCCGCGGACCGTGTCAAATACATAGTCAAAGCTGCAGCGAAGGCCGATGAAATGCTTGAGCATGATAGGGTCTTTGCCAGATCGCCGGAGCTGGCATTGCTGCGAACCGGACGCCAGCGAGCGTTGCGTGGCGAGTCGTCACTGTGTCTGATCGGGGCGGCCTGCGGCCTTGGCGCGCCGGGCGCGCGCTGCGCGGAGGGTCCCGCGCTGTTGCGGGCGCGCTTGGCGTCCTCCACAAGCCTGCGCCGCGCGTTTGTCTGGCGCGCTATGCTCCGCGCCAGTGCGAAGCCGAACGGCGACGGTTTTCCGCCGCCGGGACTCGTGCCCTTCTGCCGCCGGCTGGCGAAGCCGGTCCGCGAATGCGTGGCGAGCGGCACGCGCTTCATCGTACTGGGCGGCGACCACTCCTGTGCCATCGGAACCTGGAACGGCGCGCGCGCGGGGTTGAGCCGACGCGGACCGCTCGGTCTGGTCTGGATCGATGCGCACATGGATGCCCACACGCCGCGTACGAGCCCGAGCGGGAGGGTGCACGGCATGCCGCTCGCGTGCCTGCTTGGTTTCGGCGATCCGGCGCTCGCGCGTCTGGGCGCCCGGAACGAGCCGTGTCTGCTGCCGCAGCACGTGTGCCTGATCGGCGTGCGTAGCTTCGAGCCCGACGAGCAAGTCCTACTCGCGCGGCTCGACGTACGCGTCTACCTGATGGACGAAGTGCGCCGCCGCGGCCTGGCGGCGGTCATGGCGGAGGCGGTCGGTCGAGTGCAGTTGGGAACGGGGGGATTCGGGGTGACGCTGGATCTCGATGCCGTGGATCCCTGCGAGGCGCCCGCAGTGGTGACGCCGGCGCCCAATGGAATCGGATCTGACGAGCTGCTGTCGTCGCTGCGCGCCGCAGCCGCCTCACCCCGGTTCCTCGGCATGGAAATCGCCGAGTTCAATCCGCCGATGGACAGCGATGAGCGCACAGCGGCGCTGGTCGAGAAGCTGGCCGAGACCGCCGCGCAGGTACCGCACTCCACGAGCGTGCTGGAACTCGAACGGCGCTACTTGGCGCGCAACTACGAGCCACTGCCCGTCGTGCTCACGCGCGGCAAAGGTGTGTACGTCTGGGACGCCGCGGGGCGCCGTTATCTGGACATGATGGCGGCGTACTCGGCGGTGAGCTTCGGGCATGCGCATCCGCGGCTGGTGCGCGCGCTGGCGGTCCAGGCGCGCCGGCTGAGCATGGTGTCGCGCGCTTACCACACCGATCGGCTCGGCCCGCTCGCGAAGCGGCTGTGCGAACTCACGGGCGCGGAACGGATGCTACCGATGAACACGGGTGTCGAGGCGGTCGAGACCGCGCTCAAGGCCGCGCGCAAGTGGGCGTATAAGGTGAAAGGCGTTCCCGAGGCGCGCGCCGAAATCGTGGTGTGCGAGGGCAACTTCCACGGCCGCACGATCGCCGTGGTCGGCATGTCGGGCGAGCCGCAATACCGGGACGGCTTCGGGCCCTTCGCACCGGGCTTCCTGCGGATCCCCTACGGCGACGCCGCCGCGCTGGAGGCCGCAATCACGGACTACACAGCGGCCTTTCTGGTCGAACCGATTCAGTGCGAGGGCGGCATCGTCGTGCCGCCGGAGGGCTATCTCGCCGCGTGCGCGGCAATCTGCCGCCGGCACCATGTGCTGCTGATCTGCGATGAAGTGCAGACAGGCCTCGGGCGCACTGGCCGGATTCTCGCCTGCGGGCACGAGCACGTCGTGCCCGACGGAATCGTGCTCGGCAAGGCGCTCGGCGGTGGTCTGCTTCCGGTATCGGCATTTCTGGCAAGCACAGAGGTGATGAACGTGTTCACGCCCGGCGATCACGGATCGACCTTCGGCGGCAATCCGCTCGCCTGCGCCGTGGCGCTCGCCGCGCTCGATCTGCTCGAGGAGCGGCACCTGGCCGAACGGGCCGCCGAACTGGGCGATTATCTGCTGCAGCGGCTGCGGGAGTTGCGCAGCCCGCTTGTACGCGCGGTGCGCGGCAAAGGACTTCTTGCCGGCATCGAACTTGACACCTCCATAGTAAGCGCGCGCCGCGTGTGCGAAACGATGCTGCGGCACGGTATCCTGACTAAAGACACGCACGACACGGTGCTGCGCTTTGCGCCGCCGCTCGTCATCCGGCGCGCACAGATCGATGACGCCGTGGAACGCATCGGCCGCGCGCTCAACGACGTAATGCAAAGGGTGGAATAGCTTCTCGCCCGACGACATCGCGACCCTGCGACAACTGGTGGTCTCAAGGGCCTTTGGAACACAATCGATGTTGGACCCGCATCAACTTTGCAGCAGAACCTCTTGGCGCTCACGAGGGCCGAAATTCGACCGCCTGATAGGACGCGGGTGAGCCAATACCGGGTGCCCGCGCTCTTTGCCTACGCGCCGCGTAGGCAAGTTCCGTCCATAGGCGATCGGTATCCCTACGGAACACAGTGGTCGCATCCGCCTGATGCAGCGTCCAGAGGCCGTGGTCGATTTCAGCGCGAAGCTCACCGGGAAGCCAGATCACCAAGCCCGCAAAATAGCGCGCATCATTCGGCGTTTGTTCAATGATGCGGTCGATCAGCGTTGCGTCATAGACGAGGTACAACAGTTCGCCGAGTCGCACGGTTCCCGTGCCAGGCGCCTCGGCCCGCGGTAAGACCGCGACGATCGTTGCGCCTGAGAATGGTCCGCCGAAGTAGATCGGATCGAGCACCCTCTTCGACGAGTCACGCTGCGGGAAGACGGCCGAGAGCGATAAGCGCGTGGGTCGGTTGAGGATCAGTCCCACATGCCCGCCAAAAGACATCGGTGCCGCGAGCAGCACGGTACGTCCCCAAAGCGGATGCTGGAACTCGGGGACGGCCGCGAGCACAACGGCCTCGCCTTCGATGTTCGGCTGCGCTAGCGCAGAAGGGACCGCGAGCAGAGCGAATGCCAGTGCCGCCATGATCATGGCGGTACGAGCCCGAAGTACCTTGCTCGGCGCGAGCAGGGCCGCGCCGGCAACCACTCCGGCCACACGTCTGATGTGGACCCATATGCGGACCATGTTCGCCTCTTTGTCCCATGCTAATAAGACCTCTTCCTTGAATGAAGGTTCGGGTGACGAGATCTCAGAACGGGCGACGAGGAATGCGGTAATTAAACCACTACCTCACAAGGGTTTCTGCGTGCAGTGAACTGTACTGCTCCGATCTGGTTCTAAGCGAAAGGGATTAAGGAAAAAGATTGATCTCCATGCTACGTCCGTCCGAAAGGCTGAACAGTAGGCCCGAGAGTGCTTGCACTGCAAGGCTACCCGCCTCCATTGGCACCTTTAAAGTCTTGCAGTTCAACATGCAGTTCGGTCAGAGTTGGGACGATGTTTACCCTGACAACGCGCCCGTCAACCTCGACCAGACCATTGCGGAAATTCGCAGCCATGACGCCGAAATCGTGCTGCTGCAGGAAGTGGAGCAGGCGGGGCTCGGGGGCCTGCAGTCGGACCCTCCGCCCAATTTGACGCGACTGCGCGCAGCGCTCGGCGCTTATGAGTGTTTTTTCTCCTACCCGAAGGCCGACCCGCGCGAGCTCCCCTTCGGCATCGGCCTGGCCATCTTCTCGAAGACGCCGTTGCGCGACGCCCTGCGACGCGACCTGCCGTCGCCACAGGTTGAATTTGAATTCAAAGGAAAAAAAAGAACGCCCACCGACCGCCTGCTGATCGGCGCAAAGACCACGCTGTCTGGCCGCGAGCTTCAAGTCTTCAACACGCACCTGCTGGCGTTTTTCATGCTCAGTTCGAGCAGCAAGGAACACCTCGGCCAGCTCCAGCTCGTGATGGAGCAGTTGCGCGCTTCGGACGGCCCGACGCTGATCGGGGGCGATTTCAACTTCAGCAGGCACGACTCGCTGGTGCGGCAGTTTGCGCCACTCGGTTATCGCACGGTGCAGACGCAAGAGGCCACCTGGCGCAGGCACGCCTACGTACTCGACCATATTTTCCACAGTCGGCACCTGCGGCCAGTGTGCCACGCGGTAAAGCCGACGCCCGCCTCCGACCACCATGTGCTCGTGGCGGAGTTCGAGTTTACGGACTGAAATCCTGGTGGCGTCGCATTCCAGAACGAGGACGGGGTTTATCATCTATCGTGTTAGAGGTGGCTTTATAACCGCAATCCGGCGCAGGGTCGTGAAATTGTCGCACCGGAACCGCCGTCGTTTGCATCGAAGGCGCGCGAATCCTGTCTAATAGTCGCATTGGGGGGCCCGGCGCTTGAGTGCCGCGCGATGTAGAGGGAGTCCAACCGTGACCACAAGCTTTCAAATCGAACTTATCCGCTACCTCGGGCCCGACGGGGAGGCGTTGGCGCCTTTGCCCGAATTCGCGCGCGATCCGGCTGCGTTGATCCCGCTCTACCGCGCAATGGTGCTCACGCGTACCTTCGATGCCAAGGCAATCGCACTGCAGCGCACCGGCAAGCTCGGCACTTTCGCGTCGTCGCTGGGTCAGGAGGCAGTGGGCGTCGGAGTGGCGAGCGCCATGAGCGCCGAGGACGTGCTGCTGCCTTCTTACCGCGATCACGCCGCACAGTTGCAACGCGGCGTAACCATGGCGGAAAGCCTGCTTTACTGGAGCGGAGACGAGCGCGGCAGCGATTTTTCCGCGGCCCGCCGCGATTTTCCCAACTGCGTGCCCGTTGCGACACAGGTTTGCCATGCCGCCGGTGTCGCCTGCGCCATGAAGCTGCGGCGGGAGCCGCGCGCGGCAGTATGCATTTTAGGCGACGGCGGAACGTCCAAGGGCGACTTTTACGAAGGTATGAACGTTGCCGGCGCGTGGCGGTTGCCGCTCGTGATAATGATCAACAACAACCAGTGGGCGATCTCGGTGCCGCGCCGTACTCAGACCGCGGCCGAGACCCTGGCGCAGAAAGCGATCGCCGCGGGTATCGATGGACTGCAAGTGGATGGCAACGACGTGATCGCGGTCCGCGACGTAATGTTGCTGGCGCTGGCGAAGGCGCGCGCGGAAGGGGGCCCGACCCTGATTGAAGCCATCACCTACCGGCTCGGCGACCACACTACTGCCGACGACGCGACCCGTTACCGCGACTCAGAGGAGGTGAGCCGACAATGGCAGCTCGAACCCGTCGCGCGGCTGCGCAACCATCTGCTCCGCGTGGACGCCTGGGACAAGGAGCATGAGCAGCGCTTGCTGCGCGAGTGTGCGGAGCAGGTCGATCAAGCTGTCGAATCCTACCTTGCGGTGCCGCCGCCACCGCCGCAGACGATGTTCGATTATATCTATGCCGCGCTGCCTGCTGCATTGCAGCAGCAGCGCGAATCCGCGTTGCGCTTCGCCGGAGAGGCCGGAGCGCGCCATGGCTGAAGTCAATCTGGTCGAAGCGGTTAATCTCGCGCTTGCCTATGAAATGGCGCACGATCCCAGCGTCGTGCTCTTGGGCGAGGACATCGGCGCGAACGGCGGTGTATTCCGCGCCACCGCCGGACTGCAGACGCGGTTCGGCGCGCAACGGGTTCTCGATACGCCGCTCGCCGAAACGGCGATCGCCGGGCTGGCGATAGGCATGGCTGCCGAAGCAATGAAACCGGTCGCGGAAATCCAGTTCACCGGATTCATCTATCCTGCCTTGGACCACATGATCAATCATGCCTCGCGCCTGCGTCATCGCACGCGCGGCAGGCTGTCTTGCCCAATGGTGCTGCGCTCGCCCTACGGCGCGGGCATTCATGCCCCGGAACACCACTCGGAAAGCCCGGAAGCGCTATTTGCCCACGTCCCGGGTCTGCGTATGGTGATTCCCTCATCGCCGAGCCGGGCTTACGGGCTGCTGCTGGCCGCGATCCGCGATCCCGATCCGGTGATTTTCTTCGAACCGACGCGGCTGTACCGGCTGTTTAAACAGGAAGTGAATGACAACGGCGAACCCCTGCCGCTCGATGTCTGCTATGTCGTGCGCGAGGGGACCGACATCACGCTGGTGAGCTGGGGCGCGATGTTGCTGGAGACGCTGGCCGCCGCGGATGTTCTTGCGCGCGAGGCTGTCACGGCGGAAGTGATCGACGTTGCCACGCTCAAACCTCTCGACATGGCCACCATCCTCGAATCGGTCGCGAAGACCGGACGCTGCGTGATCGTGCACGAGGCGGCGCGCACCGCCGGCATGGGCGCTGAAATCGCCGCCGGCCTCGCGGAGCACGGGCTGTTGTCGCTGCTCGCTCCGGTGCGGCGCGTCACGGGCTACGATGTAGTGGTGCCGCTTGCCAAGCTCGAAAACCAGTATCTGCCGAGCGTCGACCGGATCCTGAGCGCGGCCCGCGAAGTTCTCGAGTTCACATGACGGGGTAGTGCGCGCCGAAACGCGAGGGTAAGGATATGAAAATTTTCAAGCTGCCCGATTTGGGGGAAGGTCTCCAGGAAGCCGAGATCGTCGAATGGCGGGTAAAAGTCGGCGACGAAGTGCAGGCCGATCAGCCGCTGGTTTCGGTCGAAACCGCCAAGGCCATAGTCGAGATTCCCTCTCCGCATTCCGGCCGAATCGCGAGGCTTTTCGGCCAGGCGGGCGACATCGTGCATCTTGGCGCGCCGCTGGTCGCATTCGAGGGTGCGGGTGAAGCAGACGACACCGGCACCGTGGTGGGCGAAATGCAGGTCGGCAGGCAGGTGGTGGAGGAAGCGCCGGTCGGCGTCGGCCGCGGCGCGCCGGCGATTAAAGCTGCTCCGGCGGTGCGCGCGCTCGCGCATCGGCTCGATGTGGACCTGGCGATGGTCACTCCGTCCGGACCGGACGGATCCATTACGGGCGCGGACGTGCAGCGGGTTGCGAAGCTGCTCGCCGAACTGGGACCGCCTGAACCGTTGCGAGGAGTGCGCCGCGCCATGGCGCAAAACATGGCGTTTGCGAACAGCGAGGTGGCGTCTGCAACCGTCATCGACGATGCCGATATCCACGCCTGGCCCGCGCAGTCCGATGTCAGCATACGCCTGGTGCGTGCGATTGTGGCCGGTTGCCGGGCGGAGCCTTCGCTCAACACCTGGTACGACGGCCGGGCAATGGCGCGGCGTGTGCTGAGAAAAATCGACATCGGCATAGCCGTCGACACTCCGGACGGCTTGTTCGTGCCGGTGCTGCGCGACGTGGCGAACCGGGATGCGGCCGATCTGCGGCGCGGCTTGGACCGGATGCGCGCCGACGTGAGGGCGCGCAGGATTCCGCCCGAGGAACTGCGCGGCTACACCATCACGCTGTCGAATTTCGGCATGATCGCCGGAAAATATGCGGCACCCGTGGTGTTGCCGCCGTCCGTCGCAATCCTAGGCGCCGGACGCATTTCAGCGCGCGTCGTCGCGGCGAGTGGCGTTCCTGCGGTGCACCGCGTGCTGCCGCTGTCTCTGACCTTTGATCACCGGGCGGTCTCAGGAGGAGAAGCGGGGCGATTTCTCGCCGCGGTGCTTGCGGATCTGGAACTGCCGACGTAAGGCCTCCGTCGCTGGGACGGTCAAGACCCAGAATTCTCCGCGCTACCGGAACGCATCGGTGAGCGCCCATGCGGCGGCATCGGGCTGACGAATGCCCCCGCGCTTCTCGACGCGGCATTCGTGGGTCGACTCGATGCTGCCGTCCTCGTTCAGGGTCTCCAGCCGCACCGTGAATCCCCACAGGGCCGCGAGGTGTTTCATTACGTCCTTGTAGGTATGCGCCAGCGGCCACCGGTTCTGACGGTAATGGCGCAGCGTGAGCGAGCGGTCGCCGGAGACGTCCACGCCAACGACCTGGATATTCGGTTCGCGCTCCGAGAGTGCGAACTGACGCGCGAGCGTGTCGCGCACCAGCCGGTAACCGCTGTCGTCGTGGATCGCGCTCACCTTGAGTTTCTGAGCCTGGTCGTCGTCGACGATGCAAAACAGGCGGAATTCGCGGATCAGGCAGGGCGAGAGAAACTGCGCGATGAAGCTCGCGTCCTTGAAGTTGCGCATCGCGAAGTCGAGCGTTTCGCGCCAGTCGGAGCCGGCGAAGTCCGGGAACCAGCGGCGGTCTTCGTCGGTGGGCGACTCGCATATCCGCCGGATGTCGCGGTACATCGCGAAGCCGAGCGCATACGAGTTGATCCCGCCGTAGCGATCGTGGTCGAAGCCGGGCTGGGCTATGACGTTGGTGTGCGAATGCAGGATCTCCATCATGATGCTGTCGGGGAGCAGGCCCTCGTCGTACAGCGTCTGCGTGATGGTGTAATGCCAAAACGTCGCCCAGCCCTCGTTCATGACCTGGGTCTGGCGCTGGGGATAGAAGTACTGGGCAAGTTTGCGCACGATGCGGGCGATCTCGCGCTGCCAGGGTTCGAGCACCGGCGCGTGTTTCTCGACGAAATAGAGCAGGTTCTCCTGAGGCTCGGGCGGGAATGCCCGCTCCGGCTCCGGCTCCTCGTCCGGCTCGCGCTGCGGCAGTGTGCGCCAGAGTTCGTTGACCTGCGCCTGCAGCAGCGCCTCGCGCTCTTTCTGCAAGGACTGCTCCTGCGCGAGCGAGCGCTTCTGAGGGCGCTTGTACCGGTCGACCCCCACGTTGGTGAGCGCGTGGCATGCATCGAGCACCCGCTCGACCTCGAGCGTTCCGTAACGCTGCTCGCATGCGGCGATGTAGCGGCGGGCGAACACCAGGTAGTCGATGATCGCGTCGGGCTGGGTCCAGGTCCGGAACAGGTAGTTGCCCTTGAAGAACGAATTGTGGCCGTAGCTCGCATGCGCGATGACGATCGCCTGCATCGCCAGCGTGTTCTCCTCCATCAGATAGGCGATGCACGGGTTGGAGTTGATCACGATCTCGTAGGCGAGCCCCATGTGGCCGCGCTTGTAGTGCTGTTCGGTGGCGAGAAAACGCTTGCCGAAGGACCAGTGGATATAGCCCACGGGCATGCCGTTGAAGGCATAGGCATCCATCATC
>Ga0209343_10006806_pt1 | contig 13616 bp, 12 predicted proteins | sample RifCSPlowO2_02_FD_184026 | JGI IMG/M metagenome (GOLD analysis project Ga0209343, IMG submission 184026) | Groundwater microbial communities from Rifle, Colorado - Rifle CSP2_plank lowO2_0.2 (SPAdes) (version 2) | ecosystem: Environmental > Aquatic > Deep subsurface > Groundwater | place... | reverse complement strand
CCGCATCAGCTGAGTCGCGACGCAGCCGGCCAAGATTACGCGCATACAACCTACTTAAATAATAACTAGCGGCCTGCTCGCAACAGCTCTCTGACCCAAACAAGAGGAACAAATGTACTGCGCCCCTCCTTTTCGAGGCGTGTAGCATGGCTCGACCAGCGGTTTCTTGTTGTTTAAAACCCACTGATGTTGAGAGGGCGCAAAGCTGGTTCTGCATGGGTTCTCCGCTTCATAGCATTGGTCAGCGCGCACGAATTCTTTTGCTGCTGGCTAGCGGTCTCACGCCCAAGCAGGTCAGTGATCAGTTGGCAATTTGGCCACCCGTCGTATCCGAATAACACAAGCGCGATCAGAAAACTGACCTCAATGGACTGAGCGATCTCCCGCGCAGCGGACCAAGGTGTGCGCTCCCCGAGCTTTCTGATCGTCTGCACGTGCCGGAGTCAGTGAAAAGCTAACCACCACCTGTAAAGATCGCGCTGCGGCGCCGTGCAGCTGGTCTGGGTATATTTGTATGGCTCCTAGCGAGAACAGCGATAGCGCAGAGGCTAATCAGGGTTGCGGCATTGGCAGGTATCTGCAAGTTAAAGTCCACACTGGAGTGGATCAACAGGGCAACAATTCCCATCGCCGCCGCAAAGCCTACGCCACTTCGATAAAGCGATTGCGTTTGCATGAGCGCCATCAACGCATGCCACAGTGCCAATAAAATAAAAATCGCAAGCGGCACAGTACCCAGGAAGCCGTATTCAATGGCAAATTGGATATAGTCGTTATGGGCATGGTCAAAGTGCAGCTGAATGTCCTTACCGCTGAATTTCGGAAACACTGACTCAAAACTACCAGCCCCCCGCCCAACCAGAGGCTGCTCAACTAGCAGGGGAATCGCATAAATGAAAATATCGTCTCGAATCTCATTCGCATGCTGCGTTACTTTATTATCGACCACCACATCGTGAAAGCGGGTATTCATCACCCGCTCCTTAAGCTGCTCCAATCCGAAATACTGGCTGATCACCAATACATCAACAAGGAGCAGGCTGGTGAGGATCAAACAGTTACGCAAGCGATGGTGCTTATCGATTAACAGAAACAGCCCCCCCACAATCAGCAGGCTGGCCAAGAACGCGATGTTACCCATGCGGGAGTGGGTCATAACCAATGCCACGACCATTGTTACGATGGCAAGGCGCAAGCGTGCCTTGGGACCCATAAGCAACTCGAGAAGGCCAATCAAATTGAGCGGCCGCCGATCTCGAAGAGCCATGAGCAGGCCGATTCCGCAGGCCAGCGTCATCTCCAGATAACCGGCCAGGTGGTTGCGATTGATGAAGGTACCCGTGGCATCGCCTGTATAGCCAACCTTCCGACTGACCAACAGCCACTCCATGCCGGATAAAGCCATAAGGGTTCCCCAAAATCCTTGAGCGGTACCGCTAATCACGAGTGTGATCAGGAGCATGCTTAAGCGGCTGCGGGTATCGAACAGACATAAAATGAGGAAGAACAGCAGGTAGTAGCCAATCCCGAGCATCAAATATTGAAAGGTCGCGCCGATATCGACACTAAACCCGAGTAACAGCTGCGTCGCCACCCACAACTGCACAAGTATCAGCAAGAACAGCATCGGAGCCGCCGCGGCCAGGGTACGGCGGCTGCAACCAAATCGCTTCGCAGCGAACAGGCGGGAAACGGCCCATACTCCAGCCAGCAATCCCATCCAAGCGACAAAGAACCCCATAGCCCAATCGCGGTTGCTCCCCAACGGAAGAGGCAACCAAACAAGCGTTAAAAGTACCGCTGAAACTAGAAACCGCTCCATGCGGCAGGCGGGTAGTGTCATGCGAAAAATTACCCTGAACATTCTAACAATAGGACAATAATTGATGCACTGCATCGCGCTACAGAGTCACACCAAGATCGACATGCGGTCCACTTCCAATCTATAACGATGCAAGAAGGCCCGCTTGAAACTTGACTCAAGCTTTTGCTATTGCGATGCGCGGCATGCGAATCCGCTGTTGACGATGCAGGAAATTAAGCAACAGAATAACCCGTTCGCTACCATCCGCGGCTAGAAAGATAGCCTCCAGCTCGGAAAATGGACCATCTTTAATACGAACCTTATCCCCCACCGAAAACGCAGGAAGGATCCCAGGTTCACTCTCATGCAGTTTTAGCTGATCAATCAAATTATCGTTTACCGCCAGCGGGAAATCTCCAAAGCCAACGATTTTAGTCACCCCACGGGTGGACCGTAATGGCGACCAATTATCAAGCAAACCGAGACGAATAAATATGTAGCCTGGAAACAGTGATTCGCAAATTTCTTTTCGCTGTCCTTTCATAAGACGCTCAACATGAAGCTTTGGACGATACAATTCATAACCTTGACGAAGCAGGTTCTCCTCTGCGCGCTCATCCTGACGAGGCTTGCATTGGATAAGGTACCAGGCTTTTTTATCGTCCCCGACAACTGCGGACTTCATACACACATCCCTTTCTTCAAAATCGTCAAGCGCAAACAAGTGAACATACGCACTGCACTGAACGTCATTTTTTTATTGACGTCGATTATTTGAATAACTAATTAGCCACACAAAAAAATTATCGCGCGCTAATGCCAACGCCCCGTTCTGCCGCCAGAATCGGCAATCCATAGATGTAAGATAGGCAAGTGCTGGCACCCAATCAGAAAGGTAACATGGCCAACTGCTGACTAGCGGCACTCACACACTGCGCCTATGGCCTGGAACCGAATGATTGGACTTAAGCAAGTCCGGTGCAGGGCTCCTGGCCAAATTAATATTCTGAACAAGACAATAACCGCGATTTCGAACCGCACGAAGAAGGCGACAGTCGCCCCATTCGCTGCAGAATTTTTGCTGCAGGCGACTCAAACACATTTCGAGTCCAGTATAAGTATCTGGGTTTTTATTCAACAGGCGGATTAGGTCATCCCTACTAAGCACCCGCCAGTTACTAGAAATAAAGGCGAGCAATATTTTATGCTCCGTAACGGTTAGCTTGATTTTCCGCCCTGCTTTGTTGAGGCTGTACTCACTAGCACTTAGCCACCAGCACTCAGGTCCGTAGAAATTCGAATGAGTACTACCTAGATCATTGCGCCCCCGCCCTGCATAAATATCACGCCCCATCATTATTCCTTGCTTGCCTCTTATTTATAAGCCCAAAATTATTTTCTTAATGACGATTGGTTTGAAAGTACCTGAACGGCATGGCATGAGCCGCTACCGCATGCTCATGGCTCTTCAAATTCCTGGCGATAAACTTTACTTCACAAGTCTGAACGACGTTACACATTGTCTCGTACAGCGCTTGATATTCAGCCTCATCCGCCTCGGACTGAAATGGCAACCTCAGCTTAGCCATATCCATAAAAATATAATCATAAACATTTAGGTTTAATAAGGGGGTCTCTGGCCCGAGCTCTCCTGAAGAGTGCAGAGCAAGCTCCCCTCCCCACTCTTTTATGGTCAGTATATTTTGTATCAGCATTGCGTTCAGGCGGCTGAACTCAACCCGACTGGCATCGACAATAAGCACCAATTTAGACAATCGTCTGTCGAGCGAGATCACCGTCTGTTTGATCTCGAGCAGAACGTCTTGTTTGAGCAACGCCGATTTCTCAACGCGAATAAATACCTTTGTGCAGTGCGCATTTGCACCGCTTTTTTTTTCGATTGACAAGCCTGCAATCAATAGCTTGGCTCGAAAGCATATATTCTTCAAAAGAATCGACTGGTTTTCTGAATAGACATTACTCCGAACCGTCCTTGAGCCACTATCGGAAAATCGCACGGTTATCTCTACGCCCAGACGCTCTCCGTTCCGCCCAGTAATAGCCTCATAAAAATAATGCAGCCCCAAAAAAGCTTCTGCGCAGTCGCCGCGCTCTTTAACTGGCTTGATCAATTCCATTATCAGTATACTTCCCAGTCAATTTCAGGCCATGGCTCGCCAATGCAAAACCCGCCGCAAGACGATATCCGTAACCCCGGACGCACAAGATCAGATCGACACCTAAATTATTCTTAATCTTCGCTCTCAACCGGCTTATGAATTTTTCCAATGTGCGCTCGTCATACGCAACATTATTTTTCTCGAGCAAATTGGTAATATCCTCACGGCACATAACTCGCCCAGGAACTTGGTTAAGTCGAAACAATAAGACCGACTCAAAATAAGATAGGTGCACGAGCCCACGACTTGACCTAACAAGCAACCGATCAATATCCAAGGTAGGTTTTTCTATGTTTCCACACGCGTTAGAAATCGCTGACGCCAGCGCCTCTTCCAAGCGCTGCCCTCCGACAGGAAAGTCAAGACAGTCCCTAGCGCCCGCTTGATACACCTTAATTTTTGCTGCCAATGTCGAGTTTTTTATAATGACAAACAGATAGGGGGCATTTTGCTGCTGCGTCAGACTCGAGAACATCTGTAAATCATTCGACAGCGACTGTGCTGCATCTATTTTGATGATCACAAGATCAGCAGAGGAAAGCTCTTCCACTTCCTCAGCAGCATCAAAGCACCTTGCCGGAACGCCAGGTAGCAGGGTCGCTGCAACTCCGTGTATAATTTTTTTAACAGGCGCGCTCTTCACAAAGCGACATAGCGCTACTCGAAAGCAAGTCACCTGACAAGTCATATCATTCATATTGGCAGGCCTGAACCGTGACGTGGGTCACAATGTATTCCAGAAAAAGGCGTGGCTAGCTGACGATTTATAACAATTGCGGTGCTATATTGAACAAATAGAGATTAATGGTGTCGGGCTGCCGCGCGCCTGCAGACCGGCGAGCGGGCCAAACGGACGGAGCGCTCCCAGCAGCCCTCGCTCCATTTTCTATCCATCGCCAGCCCTGAACCTTGCGCGCCCACGAAGGCCGGCATCGTCAGCGACAGTCGCCTGGGAAGGCAAAGTCGCAAGCGAACAGATCCGCAGCTAAGCACAGGGTAAGGCAGGGCTGGTGCCCATATATAAGGTCGTACTGAGTTGGCATAAACTGTTCCGATGACACATCCAAACATCAACAACACATACAACTGCATATAGTCATTCTTACCTCGCCAGCGAGGTCTAAACTGTTAGAAGCCTGTCAGGCGACCCTGCAGCTGGAGCGATTGGAACCTCCCCCAGGTCACCAATTTCCCAGATGCGCGCAACGACTATTAAGGCCAAATTATATTGGCATTAACTCGGTTAAGGCAAGGAATAATAGGCATTATGACATACACCCTCTCTACACCCCATCTAGCAGGCGAGCAGATCCTAGCGGCGCTTGGTGCGCGTATCCGCAATGTGAGACTTCGTCGCGACTACACGATGCTGGAGGTTAGTCGGCGCGCTGGTATTTCGAGAGAAACCCTCAGCAAGGTGGAGGCTGGCGAGCCTAGCGTATCGATGGGGACCTACATGAAGGTGATAGAGGTACTGGAACTGGGGTTGGACATTAGCCTGCTAGCGATGGACGATCTGGCCGGGCTGAATGTGGTGAGCTCCAGATCACCTCGACGGGCATCCAGAAAAAAAAGACGTACGGCTGATGGTGTCGAAACCGTTTCAGAGGAGAGAGACGCTTGAGTTTTTGCCTTGAGGTGAGTCCACAGAAGCAGCCCACTAACGACCGCGGCCGTATCTTCGACTGACGTGCCTGCACGACATAGGCAGATAGAAAGGCCTGGTACTAATCGGTGACACGGGAGCCAGCCGCCCCCCCCCGAAGCCATCCACCAAGCTCCAGCGACCGCGCCAGGCTCACCAACAGCCGCCCACGCGTTGTCCAGCACCACGCGGGAAGGCCCAGGCAGGGTTAAACGCCTGACGACCGGCCCTTGGCTATTCCTGAAGATCTTGAGGACCGAGTAGCCTCAGTACCTCCTCTACCGTGGTCAGGCCAAGCTTGATTTTTTCTCTCGCATCGTCAAGCAATGTGGTCATACCCTGCGCGCGGGCAAGAATTTGCAACTGCATCGCGCCGACACCTTGGGCAATCGCATCGCGTAGCTTGTCGTTGATAGTCAAAATCTCATGAATACCGACCCGCCCCTTGAAACCGTTGAAGCACTGCTCACAGCCCCTCCCCTGAAAGAACAGCATGTCCTCATGGAGGAACTCAGGGCCAAGGGTTCGTAGCCGCTCCGGATCTGGATCCACTTGCTCGCGACAGGACGAGCAGATGCGACGCACCAGACGCTGGGCAATGATGGCCTCCAGTGCCGAGGCCATGACATAAGGCTTGAGCCCCAGGTCGAACAGGCGCGCGATAGTGGCAGCAGCCGAATTCGTGTGCAGCGTGGAAAATACCAAGTGGCCCGTCAGCGCGGCATGGAAGGCCACATCGGCGGTTTCTTCATCACGAATTTCACCGAGAAGGATTACGTCGGGATCCTGGCGCAGGATGGCACGCAGGATACTCGCGAAGCTGAGGCCGATGCGTTCGCGCACCGGCACCTGGCCAGCCAAGTCGACATGAAACTCTACCGGATCTTCGATGGTGACATAGTTCTTTTCCGAGGTAGCCTCATGTTGAAGCAGGGCGAAAAGCGTCGTGGTCTTACCGCTACCGGTAGGGCCGGTGGCCAGAATGATTCCCTGTGGCTTGCTTACCACATGCAGCAGACGGCGCAGATTGTGTTGCGACAGGCCGAGTTCCTCCAGCGATTGCGCCGCGGACTGACGCTCCAACACACGCATCACCACTTTCTCGCCGTTTATGGTGGGCAACGTCGAAATGCGCAAATCGCAAATACGCATCGGTGTCTTCACTGTGATTCGACCGTCCTGCGGGCGCCGCCGCTCGGTGATGTCGAGCTCAGCCATTACTTTGATGCGAGACACCAGCGCCATCAGCAGATTGCTGGGAATCTGGATCTTGTCCTGCAGGACGCCATCGATGCGGTAGCGCACCACCACGTTCTTGGTGCGCGGATGGATGTGAATATCGCTGGCACCCAGTCGCAAGGCTTCGAGTATGACTGCGTTGACCAGACGAATTGCCGGAGGCTCTTCCGACTGCCCCAATAGCTGCTCAAGGTTCTCGTCGCCATCGTCATCAAGAACGATCTCGACCCCCTCATAAGGGTCGCTGCTACCGACTATGGTGGCCAGATCTTCAAGGTTATTGCTGGCCTCTCCGAATAGTTCCTTGAATTTGGCCTGCAGCTGATCCAGCCGGCACAGCAAGGGATGGACGCTATAGCCAGTGATAAAGCCCAGTTCGCCAATCAGGCCTTGGTCCAGCGGATCGACCATAGCCAGGCGCAGGCGTTTATCCACCACCCGCAACGGCAGGATCATCTGGCGCCTACACAAGGCTTGCGGCACCAGCGCCAGCAGCGGCGGATCGAGCTGGAGCTCGCGCAGATCGATCTCCTCGAACATCAGGTCCTTGCGCAGAATGTCGTATATCTTGTTGCCGTCGACCCAGTCATGTTCCATCAGCTGGCGTATGACCGGCGTCTTGTATCTCTGCATTTCCTTATGTAGCTGTTGGATCTGCTGAGCATTTAGCAAGCCTTTCTTGTGCAGCATGATGGCGAGCTGACTACGATTGGTGACACTGAGTTTAGCCAGGGTTTCCAGATCACTTTGCTGCTTGCGGTTCTCAAGCTCGATCGCACGATTGCGCTCATGCAAGTCATATTGCTCTAGGGCCAAAGCGATGGTGAGACGCAGGTCATCGTCATTCCCTGGTTTAAGGATGAGACGGTAGACCGCGCCCGCCTCGACAGAGCCCATCACCGCCTCGGTGTTGGCGTTACCGGTGAGCATGATGCGAATAGTATCGGGCCAGCGTTTACGCACCTGGGCGAGCAACTCGCTCCCATTCATCTCGGGCATCTGAAAGTCGCTAATGATCAAGTGGATCTGTTGGGCCCCGAGAATACTCAGGGCCTCTCGACCGCTCCCCGCAAAGTGCAACTCATAGTTCTCGCGCTGCAATACTCGGCGCAACGCAGCCAGCACGTTCGGTTCATCGTCCACCAAAAGCAATCGGTATGGGCTATGCCGCGCGTTGTCTGAATTCTCATCCTGGCCAACGAACAAGGATGCATAGCGTTTGGACACAACCACTCCTTAACGGCTCAGAAAGCGTAGGGTTACTCGGGTGCCGGCGCCGAGCTGGCCATGCACGAGAATCTCGCCCTGATGCGCGACCATGATGTCGCGCACTACGGTCAGGCCCAAGCCCGTGCCGGAGCCCACTGGGCGAGTGGTAAAGAAGGGGTCGAACAGCCGCTCAAGGTGTTCGTCGGCGATCCCGCAGCCGTTGTCCTCGACAATTACTTCGATCGCGCCTTGCACGTCATGACGGCTGGTAATGCAGACCTTGCCATCAGGCAAAACTGCCTTGGCAGCGTTATCCAGCACGTTGAACAGCGCCTGGGATATCTTGGCCGGGTAGCCGGCTAGCTGCGGCAGCGCTCCCAAGTTCAGCTCGATATTCAAAGCCTGGTTGAGCTCGGCCTGGACCAGATGGCAAGCCGTATCGATCAAGGCATTGAGGTCGCAGGGGACGAAGTCGCTTTGGTCAATATTGGAGAAGGTCTTGAGGTCGGCGACTATCGCGGCGATGCGCTGAGTCCCACTGACTGACTCCTGCAAGAGCGCGCGGAAGTCGTCCACAATAGGTCCTGCGGCCTCCTCGGCGGGGAGCTTGGCGCTCAGCTCGTCCAGGTAATCGTCAGCCACACGAAGGTTGCTGGCGATGAAGCCTATAGGGTTGTTGATCTCATGAGCGACCCCGGCCGCGAGCTGACCGATGGCGCGCAAACGGGCACTTTCATAGAGTTGCTGCTGAGACTTCTCGATGACCCTGACCTGCTCGTCGACGCGCATCCGCAGTTGCTCTGACAGTGCCTTGTAACGTGCCTCGGACTCCTGCAACGCGACATGCTGGCGCTGCAGCTCGGCATAGCTTGCTTCGGTCGTGTCGCAGTGCAGGTTGGCCGCCAGGCGGTACTTGCCCACGTAGTACAGAATGAATTCCAACAGACGTGCCGCCGGTGCCTGCAGCGTGGGGGCCTCGGTACTGACAAGCCAGCCAACTGACTCCAGGTGAAACTCCACCGACTCGCCCCCCGCAATCGGATGCGGGTGCAGGGCGAACGCAGCTCCGCCCAACCGATACAGCAAAGCCAACAGCTCCTGCTGGCGCTCAGCGCCGAGCAACTCATCAAGACAGGGGTCGATGTCAAAGCTGCGCATGGCGCTCCCCATCGAGAACGCTGAGCCGGCGCACGAAATCCTCGGCGCTAATACCCTCCTGCGTGGCCAACTGGAATTCGGCATCGAGCACCGGATATAGGCGCTGCAGCAGTAATCGAAAGCTCTCTACCACACCCTGCCCACTTAGCGCGCTGGCCAGACACAAAGGCCACCAGGGAGTCTGTGCCCAACGCTCTTGTAATGCCGCCTCGCTAACCACGTCAGAGACATCACGTTTGTTGAACTGCACAACCAGCGGCAAGCCCTCGATATCCATACCGAGTTTCTGCAGGTTGCCGGCCAGATTGTCGAAAGCGTTGGCATTGTTGTCCTGCTGCGCCAACTGCGAATCAGCGACGAAGATCACCCCGTCGGCGCGCGACAGCACCGCTTTGCGGGTACTGTCGTGCTGCACCTGCCCAGGCACGGTGTAAAGTTTCAAGCGCAGATCGAGACCGCCAGCGCTGCGTAAGCCAATCGGCAGCACATCGAAGAACAAGGTGCGGTCATCTCGGGTTTCGAGCACCATCAACTCGCCTTTGCGCTGCGGGCGAAGCAAGGTGTGCAGTTGCATCAGGTTGGTGGTCTTCCCACTCAAAGCGGGACCGTAATAGACCACCTTGAGGCTGAGCTTGCGCTCGCGCGGCAAGTAATCAGCCATGGTCGCCCTCACCGAACTGCTCGCCATCAAACAGAAGCGCACCATCATCATCGCGGTTAACACAGGCCAGGCCCGGATGCCTAGCCTCCAGAAGCAGCAGCTGCGCCCGCTGGCTCAGCAGCGCGCTTTTCTGGCTTCGCACCTGTGCAAGCAAACGCTGGTTTTCCGAGCGCAACTGAAAGATGTCGATGGCGGCCTTCGCCGCGGCCTCGACTTCGTAATCTTCCCAGGGTTTAGACAGGAAACGGTAGATCTCCGCCCGGTTGATCGCCTGCATCATCGACTGACGATCACCATGGCCGCTGAACAGCATGCGCATAGCATGGGGCTGGCGCTGCTTGGCGAACTGCAGATAGGTGATGCCGTCGAGCTTGGGCATCTTGTAGTCGGCAATGATCACCGCATACTCATGCTCGATTAACGCCTGCAACGCCTCCTCGATGTCACTGAAGCAGTGCAGCTCCCAACCATGTGGATGCAGCACCCGCTGCAATGCTCTGAGGATGTGCGGCTCATCGTCCACCAATTGAATCTTCATCATCGCGGTTCTCTTGGTTAAGTGGCGGCAGTTGCACTCGGCAGGCGTATATACAGGGTGTAGTGAGCTCCTTCCGAAGCTTCGTAGGCGGTCAGTTTGTCGATCAGGCTGCAACTGAGGTGCTTGCCCTCATCCAGCAGCAGCACACCACTTTCCGCCCACAGGCTGCGCGCCAGCACCATGCCCGGCTCCAAACGCCGAGTGTCCAGGGCAATAGCGGTGGCGTCGGCAAAAGCCGAGTCGAGCGTCATTGAGGTGCAAAAGTCGATGAAGCGGGCACAGAGCTCGGGATCATAGAGGCGGCCACTGTGGGTCCTCATGAACAGCAACGCTTCGTCACGACTCAAACGGCGGTCGAGAAGCATGCCCTCCTGCAACTCGACAAAATCCACCGCCAGGCGAAGGAGGCGTGAACCGAACGGGATGTCGCTCCCCTCCAGGCTGTCGGGAAATCCTTTACCATCCCAGCGCTCCTGATGATGGCGAATCAGCCTGGCGGCCTCCTGCACGGGCTCCAAAGCCATCAACAGGTTCTCTCCCATCACCGGGTAGTGGCGGTAGCGGGTGCTGCTCTCCTGGCTCAGCAACTCCGAAGGCGTACTCAGCAGACTGTCGTCCCACGTCAGCTTTCCGATGTTGTACAGCGCTGCCGCCATACTCAGGTCGCTGGCCAGACCGCCCTCCAGTCCCTGCTGCTCGGAATACGCCTTAACCAAGACGGCGACTTCGGCGTTGGTCTGGGTTTCCTTGCTGAGACGCAGATTGACCAGGTTGGCAAACACTTCAGTGGCGGTGACGTAGCTCTTGCGCAGTTCGGCATACGCCCTATCGAGCATGTCGGCGGCCTGTGCCAACTCGGCCGCCTGGAGTTCCACGCGCTGTTCCAAGCCTGCATTGCGCTCCTGCAGCAACTGAGTCTGCTCACGGAAAAGCGGCTCCAGACGTAGGCGATCGCGCTGGGAATCCTGGAATGCAAGGGCCTGACGAATGCTGAGCATCAGCTCTTCGTCGTCCCACGGTTTGCTGATGTAACGGTAGATCTGACCGTGGTTGATAGCATTGATGATGCTGCTCACGTCGGCATAACCCGTAAGCAGAATGCGCATGCAGTAAGGCCAGCGCTGCTGCACCTGGGCCAGCAGCGTCGCCCCATCCATGCCCGGCATGCGCGCATCGGAGATGACCAGGTCGACCCGTTCCTGCTCCAGCAGGGCGAGCGCTGCGTCCCCTCCATTGGCGACCAACAAGCGGTAGGGTTGATTACGCAGCACCCTACGCAAGCTTCTAAGAATATTTTCTTCGTCATCGACCAACAGGATTGTAGTGAGTGGTTGTGAGCCCTCCTGGTTCATTGCATTTCGCCTACTGGAGTCGCCTCGACCGGCTGGCGCAATGGCAACCAGATGCGAAAGCGAGAGCCCTTACCGACCATGCTGTGCACCTCGATTCGACCGTTGTGCTTCTGCACGATGTCGCAGGACAGCGCCAGTCCGAGGCCGGTGCCCTTGCCCTCAGGTTTAGTGGTGAAGAACGGCTCGAAAATTCGTATGAGCACATTGGCCTCAATGCCCTTGCCGGTGTCTTCGACCTCTATCCAGCCCCATTCGCCTTCGCAACCGCTGCGCAGGGTGATCCGGCCGAACTGTTCGATAGCATGAGCGGCATTGACCAGAAGGTTCATCACCACCTGGTTGATCTGAGAGGGAATGCACTCCACCTCCGGCAGATCGCCATACTCTTTGACTACTTCGGCTTTGTATTTGAGTTCGTTGTTAACCACCTTGAGCGTGGTATCCAAACCACGGTGTAAATCGACTGGACGGAATACCTCTTCCTCAATATAGGAAAAGTCCTTGAGCGCACTAATAATCCGTTTAACCCTGTCGATGCCGTCTTCCGACTCGTTGATCAGCGCGTCCACATCGTTGCGGATATAGTCGTACTCCAGGCTTGTTTTTAACTGACGCAGCTCGTCGAGGCTTGCTACGCCATCAACGGTATCAACGATTTTCATAAGGACCTGTATATAGCCACTGAGAGTCTTTAGGTTGGAGCATACATAACCCATGGGATTGTTTATTTCGTGCGCCACTCCGGCTGCCAGTTGACCAATCGCCGCCAGTTTTTCAGATTGCAGCAGCCGGGTATTCGCTGCCTCCAGCTTGAGCAAGGCCTGATCCTGCTCAACCTGCATTTTACGCAGCGAACTCAGAGCAGACTGGAGATGGGCGTTGGACCTGCCAGCAGCACTGGTATCGTACATCACCAACCCGAAACCACGCTGCCCGTCCGAAAACTCGAACGGAAATAATAATGTACTCTGTAGCGGTGGTGCGTCGTCCGCTCCAACCAACCGTACCAAGGGTGCTTGTGGCGGCCAGTGTTTGTATATATGTTCACTGCCATTACGGGACAACATGACCATTTTGTAGAAACTTTCGCGATCAGCCTCGAAAAACACTTCAATAAAAGGCTTCCCGATAGACTCCATTAGATTTTTATGACTGCGCTGGCCGACGAAGTCGTTCCAACAGTGGATGCGTAGATCATCATCCAGCACAATGACACCGAGATCAATTTTCCCGACAAAGGCACTGAAAAGCAGATTTGGATAACTATTCATTTCATGCTCCAGCAGCATTTTAGCTCGTTCTTTTTCATTAGACTGGTGGACAATACCGGCAAGGGATAAAGGCTGCTCTTTCATACACGCAAGGTTTATCTTAGTTGTTAAACTTCTGCGCACCACGGGTTCTTAATTAGATCGGTCGAGGGGCATCTACGGACGTTACAGAAAATGACTTACAACGCTTCACCGGTTCCACATTAGCGACGGTGAAGGGCTTAATTGCGATCGATTTAGTTGAGGAATTAAAAAACCAGCGAATCCATTCGCCGGTAATGGGGACTCGGGGTTAGCTCGGACTGGCAGCCTTAAAGCAATGTAACGACCCGCTTGACTGGTTTCTCACTCAGCACATGTCTTGGCCGCCTCCTGACACAATACCGGCGGGAAACCAGACCAGACACCAATACGGCCACAGGGCTCACTCAGCCATGAGTGAAACCATCTGGATTGCGTGATTGCCAGCGCCAGGCGTCGCGCATCATGGTGGGCAGGTCGCGCTGGGCCCGCCAGTTCAGCTCACGCTCGGATTTAAGCGGGTCGGCCCAGCACTCGG
>Ga0209343_10006804_pt1 | contig 13617 bp, 14 predicted proteins | sample RifCSPlowO2_02_FD_184026 | JGI IMG/M metagenome (GOLD analysis project Ga0209343, IMG submission 184026) | Groundwater microbial communities from Rifle, Colorado - Rifle CSP2_plank lowO2_0.2 (SPAdes) (version 2) | ecosystem: Environmental > Aquatic > Deep subsurface > Groundwater | place... | reverse complement strand
GAAGCGGCGTGAAGAAACAGTGAAGTCGGTGTATCCACTGGATGCAATGGATGCTGCGATTGAGTGAGAATTTCGCTTAACCCAACATAGGAAATCCCCCGGCTATGCCGGGGGATTTCCTATGTTGGGTTAAGCGAAATTCAGCCCGAATGTTTTTAACCTGAAAAAGGAGCACAAAATGATCAGTTACCGAATCAGAGTGATCTCTACAGTCATATGCTTGAGCATGATGGCATTTTCCAATGCGGGATTTGCTAAAGAACCGCTTAAGAAAGAAAGAAGCCGCTCTCATATAGAGCTTGATCCTACTAATACTGGAACGTACACAGGGGAAGCAGGCAAGGATAACTACATTGCGAATTGTTCTCCTTGCCACGGAGAAACCGGCAAAGGGGATGGCCCTCTGGCAGATACTCTCGGGGAGGGGGTAAGGCCCCGTAATTTGAGCGATGCCAATCTGCTATCAGCTCGAACAGACGAGTTTCTTTTTAAGGTTACTAAGTCTGGCGGAGTTTCGGTGGGGTTTTCCGAGTCAATGCCGAGTTGGAAGGAAACTTTTACCGATGCAGAGATCAAGCAAATTATTCAATATGTCAGGAACAGTATTTGCAAGTGTAAATACAAAGATAAATAATGAAGTGGGTTGTAGGATTTGCCTTCTTTATTGCGCGGGCAGGCAGGGGATATAATTGTCAAACTGGGCAAATCTGATAAGACCGATTATTTGATAAACTTGCTGTTGCTTACATTAAATCCAAATAAACCATTTGAACCAAACTGTCCCTTCCGCCTGCCAAGGGGAAGGGGTATTGGATCTGGCGGATTATCCAGATTGAACCGATTGAGTACATACACATGAGCATGACTGATTCCGAACTCCGTTTTGCCAAGCGGGCCATAAGGCGCAAAAAAATTTTTCTGACACTCTCAATTACCAGTGTAATCGTGGGGCTGAGTTTGGCATTGTATTACTCTTGGCAGTTAGCCACCCAACCCGGTTTTGCTCCTGGCATCCATTTTGTGCTGGTGATTTTGGTTCTCCTCACGGCCAGACAGAATCTGCGTCAGTACTATTATGCAAAAATTCTCGAAAAATTGATTGCCTGAAAATGATGCGCCACAGGGGCGGTGCTCGCGCAACGCCGTATGCATCTCCATTCGCTGTGAGTAACGTTTCCTTGATCGAATAAAGAGCGGCGCTCGTGTGATCAGGGAGTGATCATCCTATCCTCTTTATGGGAACCTGGTGCTTGCTTATTCTTCAGCGCCATCTCTATTGGTCTTTTCTCTATGGGCGTTTCAGCCAAACGAATCAGCGCCTGATCGCCCTGCAGGAGCTTATTGATGTCCTTCGTGCCCCAATCTGGCTCCCAATTGCCGACCAAGCCGTTCCAAACCTGAGTAATCGCAATCACTTCCGCATCAGAGAACGGCTTAAATGCCCCACCTTTCTGGATCATCAATTCCGTATACTTTTTCATGGAATGGGAAACGACAATAAAAGGGGGCCCGCACCGAGAGCAGTATTTGAGCATCTTATCAGCAGGATGACAGGTAGTGCATCGTTTATAGGCAAGGGTAACAGCCTCGTCAGGGGTATAGGAAAGATAGCCCCGGTACTTGGCTTCTGCCAGTATCTGCGCACCTAACGGGTTAGGAATAGCCACAGCGCCAATCGCCGCAACAATCACAAAAAGAACTAAACCAACGATCCATCCGTATATTTTCATATTCTGCCCACCTTTGATAAAAAGGTACTGATCAATTCCCGGGATACTGCCGGCATTATTTTATCCACAGTTTTGTCACCATACCCGCATCCATTTTGATCAAGGTATCCTTATCCATATCAACAAACCAGACATCCCCTCTTGAATCAGCGTCAATGCCCTTGGGTTTGCTCTTGCCAACACCTGCATCCAATTCCAAAAACGCACGGGTTACTGGGTCGAACACGGCTATCTTGCTGCTCGTCAGGAGGGTGCAAAATATTTTTCCGTCAATTCCCACGGTCAGGCCTTCAATTGCGCCGTTACTTGGCAACAGAAAGGACTTGAACTTTTTCGTCACGGGGTTAAAGGTCATCAAATTGCGCCCTATGTGGCCACCAAACCAGAGCGCCCCCGACCCGTCTATCGCAAGATCCCTTGGGGTCTCGTGGGGATTTGGCAATTCAAACTCATGAATCGCGCCATCCTTGGGGTTTAACTGGGCAAGTTTATTACTCTCGGATTCCAAAAACCATACCATACCCTTTTTATCCACGATAATTCCCTCAGGCCGACTGGCGGGTGTGGGAATCGGATATTCCCTGAATACCTCTTTCCGGGGGTCGAACATGCCAATTTTATTACCATAAAATTCAGTAAACCAGATATTTCCCTTGAGATCAGACGCAATCCTGGAAGGCTCGCTTGCTACCGTTGGAACGTCGTATTCCTTGAATGTAAGCGAGACAGGATCGAGAACCCCGATCTGGTTTGAATTTGACTCGGTAAACCACACCTTGCCGGTATTGCTGGTCGTTATATCCGAGGGTGCGCTTGAGGGGGTGGGGATGTGGTGCTCGGAAAAAACACCCTTGGCAGGCTGAAACCTGCCAATTTTATTAAGGTTCGACTCAATAAACCAAACGGTGTCTGCTTTGTCGATAACTATCCTTGTCGGCAAAGTAAATGCCGTGGGCATTTTGAAGGTCTTGAAGACATCAGCCCCCCATGACGAGGAACATAGAAAGCTACCAAAAATTATCCAAAAAACAGCTGCTATTTTCACTACAGTATCCTTATCCAAAATCAGGGTGAAGGGCGCGACTACACTGGGTTGCAGGGCAGGTAAAGCCGGGAGCTCTCAGTGTTGCCAAAAACACAACCAGGGCAAGACAAATAGTCAGTAGAGCACTGACTTATCGATACGTCAAAGCCAGAAAAGTTTCATAAAGTTGAGAGGGTGTTTTTTACTGAACAAAACTTGGGTAGAAAAACCAGCAAGGATTTGCTTTATGAATGCCCGCCTTTGCGGGACCTTCTCGCTATCCACCCACCTAGCGTTGCGATGCCTATAATTACTATGAAAGAAGCAAGCCATTTGGACAGGCTTACATCGGATGATTTTTCCTCAGAAGGAGTTTGCGAAGCAGTATTTTGCATATTGCTTTCCGCCAATACTTCGTTAATGGAAATCATCCCCAACCGTTTTGCTTCTGTAGCGCTTTGAGTGAACCATAGCAGAGATCGCTTGCGGTCTATCGCCATGTTTGCAGGTAAACTGCCGAAGCTGGGAATGTCGTATTCATGAAATATCGCCGTCTCCGGATTAAACACACCAACCTTGTTGCCCTTGTATTCCAGGAACCAGACATTCCCGTTATCATCATTTACAAGCGCAACGGGTGAACTGCTGGGGGTGGGGATAATGACCTCGTCAAATCGCTTCTGTTCGGGAGAAAACACCCCGATCCGGTTTGCCGTCACTTCCACAAACCATATCTTGCCATGCTTATCAATGGAGAGTTTTCCCAGATTCGCAAATTGAGTAAGCACTTCATGTTCATGAAATACTTCCAGTTCTGGATCAAATTCTCCAATTTTATTGGCGTTGGATTCGACAAACCAGATATGGCCTTTTTGATCGGCAGCCAAACTCTTGGGGTTTCCGTTGGCGGTAGGAATGGGGTACCCTTTTAGTGCAAAAGTCTTGGGATCGACGCGATAGAGGTAGTTTTTATTCGATGCAAAAAACCATACCGCGCCTTTGGCATCCACGGTCAATTCTTCAGGAATTGAATTATGTGGAATGGCGTACTTCGTAAAATACCCGTCCGCAGGCGAAAATCGCCCCAGTATATGAGGCTCTTCCGCACCCTCAATCCATCGAGTCACGGTAAACCAGATATCCCCGTCGGGCCCCAGAGTAATATTTGAAAATCCCATCTTCCCCCATGAGGAAGGAAGGGGGTGGATTGCGAACGCTTTCTTCTCCGGGTCATATACGGCCAGATTTTTACCGATCTTCTCGGTAAACCAGACACGTCCAGCCGAGTCTATGGCCATCGACTGTGCCGAACTGAGCCCTTCGGGCAGCGCCAATTCCTTGATTGGGGTTGCCGATATAACCTGGCCTTTGGTATCCCCGTGGCTGTGGACATTAGCCAAGTCTACGGCACTGGCCGGGGCATTGCCATGGTCATGCCCATCCATTGCGAAAACTGACCCTCCGCATAATAATGACCCATACAAAAATAATATCGGGCCATAACTAATTTTGTGCAGAGAATAATTAGATGTTGCGCTCATTGAAAATACCTTCTTAAACTGTTGGCATTACCAGGGATTTGATCACCATGTCATTGTGGGTTCATAGACATGGCGCAGTTGCCAGTTGGCATCCTTGTAGGAGCCGCCTGCGTGAGTTTCGGTATCCTCACTGCCGATGTTGTAACCGCCAAGGTTGACTTGCCGCTGGCGTTCATTCTGATAGAACTCCCCCATTTTGGCTGGAGGTAAAGCTTGCCTTTGACCCATCATGGGATTGTGGCAGGACGGACAACCCAGGGTCTTGACGGGATGTCCACTGACTACCACGGCTCCCATGGGAACAAACCATACAAGCCCGGCGTAGATGACAATTGCCACTATTGATGTGGCCTTGAATCCAAAACGAGAGTCGCTACGTTTTCGAAAAATAACGGGTACCAGAAACAGAAAAACGACTGCCAGAAGCGGGAGCCAGAACGTGCCAACCGGCAACCATTTGGCATTATCCCCCGTGAGATACCAGAAAGGCTGAAACAGCAGCATCAGATACCATTCGGGGGCGGGTATGTGGAAGCCTTCATCAGGCATCGGCGGCATAGCGGGATCCATTGGCACCACGATGAAATAGGACAGCAACAACAACCCCAAAAATATAACCGATATCAGCGTGCCTGCCTTGATCGCATGTTTCGGCCAAAAAGCATAAAACGACTGCGGATAAGGAGGAGCGTACTTGGGCTCCATGATGATTTTTGTTTTTTTGTTTGCCATGATTCAGTTACCCGGAGAAACTTGCAGTGGCTTACAGCGGCTTTGATATTCCATAGCGTCTCACCATTTTAAAGTGGAAAAACAGCAAAGCAGCAAGAACCAGCGGAATTGCCAGTATATGGGTGAAATATGCCGCATTGAGGGTAAAGTTATCAAGCAACACAGCCTTGATGGATTCTCCCCCAACCGTCCATGTTCCAATGTAATCCATCCATATCGCAAAAGACCAGTAAGATCTCCAATCCCACGGGAGAAGCAGCCCGGTTGCCACCATCAAGAACACCATGAGCAGTTGGGAAACTCCGCTCAACCAGGTGAATTGCCTGGGGCTCTGATAGGCTTTCAGATAAAACACAATGACCATATGGGAAAATACGGTAGCCAGAAGAAGTGAAGATATCCACCGATGCATGTTTCTGAACAGCCACCCCATGGTTACCTCATTACTTAAATACGCAATGCTTAACAATGCCTTCTCTGGTTCTGGGGTATAGAAAAAAAGCATAAACACGCCAGAGGCCAACTGGAGGAGGATAAGAAACAGCGAGATGCCACCAAAGCAATAAAAGAAATTTACGTGCGCGGGGATCGGCTTCCCCATCTTCAGCCGAATCCGCTTCTTAATCCACTCAGCGACTTTGGTTGCACTCATCATTATTTTCCTTGTGGTGGAGCTTCAGATTCAACCGGTGGGGGAGCTTCAGGTTTGCTTGCCGCTATTGCCTCATCCTTTTGCATGCCGTAGCTATCGCCCGTAAAATCAACCTTCCAGGTGTTGGTGGTGGGATCAATATTAAGAGGCAACACCTCTTGCACAGTATATTCGCCACCAAAACTGGAGGGCAGCTTATAGCTTATGGCGACCAGGGCTTGGGTGCCTTTGATCTCAACTTTACCCACATCCACCGCGAATTTTTCGGGATAACGCTTGATAACTTCCAGGAACTGGTTCACGTTCAAATTGGAAGTCCTGGTATCGACCAGCTTATATGCCTCACTGGCGGTCGTAGAACCCCCCTCCATTTTCGCTGCCGAGATTAATTCATAGAACCGTTTTGTGACAGTTTCAGGTCCATCTTCAGGCAAATCACTAGTGCCATCCAAACGACTGCAGCCCGCTATCGCAATGGTAAGAGCCAGCAATATGCAACCATAAAAATCTTTTTTACGCTTCAGGATCAAAGCATTCTCCTCATTTACCAGTTAAACCAAAATAACCCATTATGCTCAATATCCCTTCCCCATTGCAGGATGAAGGGACAGTTTGGTTTTAATGGATTATTGTGGTTAAAAACACCCGCATTTTTAAATTTTTTATGATAACGCTATCAAGATTATGTTTCGTTTACCCTCCATAGCTTCTTGCTGCCACGGCTAAAAATGTATTTTCCTACCAGACAACTTGCGGATAGAACCAGTGTTCCACCATGAAAGTATTATCTTTAAGGGTGGGGTTCATTACCCTGTCCTTGAATGTTGGTGGAGGCAGTCCCAACCGGTCACCCATAGTAATGTTGTGGCAAGAATTACAGCCATAGGTTGGAGATTTATGGGAAACGGCATAAAGCGGGCCGAACAGGGATATCGCCACCAGAGACACCGTTAGGAAGGCTAATGTTCTCGCGTAAGTTGTTGCTCCCAAGGCTTTTCGAACAGGCGCCATCATGTTTGCAAATACGCCAGTTTTCTCGATGAAAGGAGTTTCTTGCTGGGGCTTTTTGCCACTTTTTCGCGTCCTTGCCCTAAGAAAATAAGGGAATATTGCCAAAGCCAGAAAAATAATCAATGGGATATAGAAGGCGAACAATGTCGCCATCATCCCTTTAAAATATAAATAGGGTACGTAAAAAATAAGAATAAACCACTCTGCAGTTGGAAGGTTTTCGCCCTCCAATGGCATTGGAATGATTGCCGGATCCTGGGAAGGCATCGGCAGAATATACGCCAGTACGGCAATAGCCAGCAATAATGGTAGGGTGAACGGAGTGTGTTCAATTACATACAGCGTGAGCCCCCCCGTTCTTTTTATTACCCGGGTAAAGGTGTGAATGCCCATTAGCACTAACGTGATAGCCGGAAGAATACAAATATGCACTACCAGCGTCCGGTTAAGGGTGAAGGTGTTGAGGAGAAAATCACCCAACGAAGGCCCGATCAAGGGGATTTCATTCGCGTAATTGGGAATCATTTCCATGAACCAATACCCTCTCCATTCCCACGGCAGGATAACCCCAGTAAACAAGAATCCCAGCATGGGCAGGTAGAGCAGGACGCCGGTCAACCACAATGTCTTGCTGTCCCGGTTAAGATAATCTTTTCTTAAAAAGCTTCTTATGAAATGCATTATTACCGCAACCATCAAGAATAGTGCGGCCCAGCGGTGGGTATCCCTTATCCAGGCCACTGCGCCAAGCTCATTGTAGAGGTATCGCATACTGGCATAGGCTTCCTTCAGGTCTGGCACATAAAACAGCGTCAAAACCGATCCGGAAAGAACTTGAATAATCAGTAGAAGTAGCGCGACCCCACCAAAAAAGTGGTGCCAATGGTATTGTTTAATTTTCATGAATCACCTGATTGTGTGCGGCAGCTCACATTTGAACTGGCGGGCAACGAAGCCTAATGATTTGAGGGGGCACTCTATAACTGCATACCTTAAGGCCATATAAAAAACCTGAGTCCACCTGATACTTGATAATTGCCGGATCAAGTCCGGCAGGGCAAGATTTAGAAACTCTAATTTTAATGATATTAGCAAAGCATTAATTGCTAATCAAGGCCTGCAATGCAAATTTTTATGGGTTACCTTTGGAATGCGTTAATTAATTCTTTATTGCCCCCACTCAAATCCCTATCTTCGCCGACGCACAACCCCTGCTACTTATTTCTTAATATCTTTGACGCAACGAAATCCGACATAGTCTTTGGCATCATTAGGAATGCTGAGAAGGGAACTGTAAGTCATGGCATAATTTCTGCCCTCAAAAAACGAACCACCCTTGAGAATGCTATAACGATCATCAAAACTGGAGGTCCACTCCCACACATTACCGGACATATCCGCGGCGCCGTACGGACTATTCCCTGATTCGCATGATCCGACTGGCGCAATTATCGAAGTCTGCCCCTCTTCGACGCTTTCCTTGGTTATGCAATGTATCTTATTGAAATCGTTTCCCCAAGGGTAAGTCCTGCCGTCGGTGCCCCGCGCAGCTTTTTCCCATTCCTGTTCCGTGGGGAGTCTCTTATCGAGTGCTGCGCAATGGTCACTGGCTTCGACAAGAGAAACCATTGTTGCGGGGTAATCGTCCCCACCTTTGCCATATTTGAAATCCAAATTGAACCTGGCGAACTGTTTATTGGTAACCTCGTACTTGTCTATCGAATAGGCAGGCAAGCTGATTTCCTTGGTTGCACCGGGCTTTCCAAAAATGAACTTCCCGGCAGGGATGACCACCATTTCGTCATAATGCTTGACTTCGTCCTTCTTGGCTTTTTCTTTCTTTGCGGAAGGCTGCTTCTTTGCAGAAGGACGGTCTGAGGATTCACTCGCCCCAGCGCTTGATATCCCCGCCAGTATTATGGTCAAAAGACCGAGAACAACCTTACTCCCCATGAATTGTTTCTTCATAATATGCGAATCCCTTCTGAAAGTGAGCATTCCTAAAAAAATGTTTTATCGTGGCGCATCTAACACGCACGATTATGTTAGCACAACCAAATTATTGGTTCAAAAATATTTTCTAACCAGTATCTGTCTGCACGCTTGCGCGTAGAGCATATGGCCACACGGGCTGCGGGCTATTGCGAAAAACATCTAACGCGAAAGGCGTGAGTCCTGACATTGCTCGTTGCGCGCATCTGCCCGAAGAGAATTCATTCTCGCCCCTGGTTGGGCAGTGTTTTGACAAACAGAGTTGCGCCAAAAAAACAATTGCTGTTATCATGAAAAATTATCAATTAGTAAAGTAAATCTAATGATTGAAGTCGAAAATTTAACCAAGGAATACGGCGAGTTCCGCGCTGTTGACAATATCAGCTTCACTGTTGAAAAAGGCGAGATCCTGGGTTTTCTTGGGCCTAACGGGGCGGGGAAGACCACGGTAATGCGCATTTTGACCTGTTTTTTTCCTCCCACCAAGGGGAAGGTCATGGTGGCTGGCTACAATTGTTTCGAGGACTCGTTGAATGTTCGCAAAAGGATAGGCTATCTTCCGGAGCGGGTGCCGCTTTATGAGGACATGAAAGTGCAGGACTACCTTCGTTTTGTGGCGGCCATCAAGGGAACGCCCGGCAAAGAGGTCAATCGAAAAGCAGCCAGGGTCATGGATGACTGTGGTCTCAGCGACGTTTCCAACAAGTTGATCAGCGCGATCTCCCGGGGATACAGGCAGAGGGTCGGCATTGCCCAGGCATTGGTCAACGACCCGGAGGTTTTGATTCTTGACGAGCCTACGGTAGGGCTTGATCCCAAGCAGATCAAGGAAATCAGAAAGCTGATCAAGGAATTGGCAGGCAAGCACACCGTTATTCTCAGCACCCATATTCTCCCGGAAGTCAGCATCCTCTGCGGCAGGGTGATCATTATCAACAAGGGAAAAGTGGTGGCAGAAGACCGGCCGGAGAACCTTGCAACTGAAAGCGCGCAGCGAATGTTATTGCGCATTAACGGCAATGCGCAGACGATTGAGCAGGAACTTGCCCGTGTAAGCGGCATTAAAGGCGTTGAAAGAGAGCCAGCCTCGGGGGACGCCAACGGATTTATTGTCGTGCTGGAAGATGAAAAACAGGGCAGGCAAGGCATCCAGGCGATGATCGAAAGAAACAAATTTGAGCTAGTGGAAATGCGCCTCCTGGAGGTTAGCCTGGAAGATATCTTCATCAAACTGGTCACAAAGGAAGAGGCATGAATATCAGGAATATCGCCCTTATCCTCAATCGGGAGCTGAAATCCTATTTCAGCTCGTTTACGGTTTATATCGTGATCATCATGTTTTTGCTGATGACGGGTTATTTTTTCTACAACCTCACCGCCACCTTCTCGATTGTCAGTTATCAGGCACAGTCCGATCCGATGCTGGCAAAGCAATACCAGCTGTTGAATATCAATGAGACGGTGATCAGGCCGCTGTTTGGAACGATCGGTATTATCTTGCTGATGATGACACCGTTATTGACGATGAGACTGCTGGCCGAAGAGAAGAAGACCGGCACGATTGAGCTGCTGCTGACTTTTCCGGTCAATGATGTTGACGTCGTGCTGGGCAAATATCTGGCCTGCCTTGTTGTCGTGCTGACCATGGTCGTGCTGACGGTTGCTTATCCGATTCTCCTGATCGCTTTTGGCGAACCGGAAGTGGTGCCAATCGGGACAGGTTATCTGGGCCTGGTTCTGCTGGGGGCGTCAGCCATCTCCTTGGGGCTGTTTACTTCGTCGTTGACGGAAAACCAGATTGTCTCTGCTTCAATATCCTTTGCCATGCTGTTCTTTTTCTGGTTGATCAGCTATTCCGCCCCGCTGGTATCTGCCGGGCTGGGCCGATTTCTCAGCTATCTTTCGATTAACGAGCACATAGAAAGCATGTCGAAGGGGGTCGTGGATTCGACGGACATCATTTACTACCTGTGTTTCATCGTGCTATTCCTGTTCCTTACGCTCAGAAGTCTAGAAACGAAGAGGTGGAGATAATGAAAGCCAGGGGATTATTCGCGCCATTGGGCCTGCTGTCGATTTTCTTGATGGCGGCAGGGGGAATCACTTATGCAATAACCGGCGAGATGGGCAACCTGCCATTGGCGCTGATCTGGATCGGGCTGCTGCTACTGCTGCTGTTTTTCTATATCTACTTTCCGGAAATCAGGGAATTCATCACCAAGCGATCCACCAAGTACGCCTTTAACACGGCGGTCATGAGCATGGTGTTTTTGGTGATAATCGGGCTTGTTGCGGGCATGTCGGTCAAATACAAGGTGAGGGTCGATTTGACACGGGATAACAGGTATACCCTGTCTGACCATACGGTCAAGATATTAAAATCCCTGAAAGAGGATGTTGAGGCCATCGCCTTTTATCGTAGCGACGAGCGGACGAGACAGGCCATGTCCGACCTGTTGAGTGAATATTCCTACCACTCGCCCAAATTCAGTTTTCGCTTTGTAGACCCGGACAGGGATCCGATAGAAACCGCAAAGTATGAGGTGACGTCTTACCGGACGACGGTATTGAAATATGGCGCCAAGCATGAGGTTATCGGCACTGAATCCGAAAACAAACTCACCAATTCCCTGCTTAAGTTGCTGAGCAAAGACATCAAGGTTTTCTACTTTGTCACCGGGCACGGCGAGAAGCGTATCGATAACCAGGAGGAAAACGGTTATTCGTATGTCAAGGAGGCGATCGAGAGAGAAAACCATCAGGTGCGCGACCTGCTGCTGATCAACGCGGAAAAGGTGCCGGATGATGCTGCCGTGTTGGTGGTGGCTGGTCCCGAAACGGACTATCTGCAGGCCGAGCTGGACAAGATCACGGCATTCGTCAAACAAGGCGGGCGAGTCGTTTTCATGGTTGACCCCGGCGGGTTGCCCAAGCTCACCAGCTACCTGGGCGGATTCGGCTTCGAGCTCACGAACGATCTCATTTTTGACAAAACAAGCCAGCTTTCCGGCAGCAATATCGCGATACCCGTGGTGGTGCAATATGACAAGAATCATCCCGTTACCCGTGAATTTGAGCAGTTTACCTTTTTCCCGTTTGCCCGCTCTGTCCATATAAAGGAAGAACCGGCCAAGGGAAGCTTCGATATCGCCAAAACCAGCGACAAGAGCTGGACGGTGACCAGTGATCTCAAGAAACTGACCAGGGAAGATGAGGAATTTGACGCTGACAAGCACAAACGCGGACCCATCAGTGTGGTGGCAGTCACCGCAGTGGAGGTAGACCTCGGGGGCAACAAGGACAACAAAGCCAAGGACGATAAAGCCGGGGAAGGGCAGGACAGCCTCAAGACCTGGGGGAAGATCCTGGTCACGGGAGATTCGGACTTTGCGAGCAATAAATTCCTGAAGGCAGGGAATAAGGATCTTCTCCTGAACATGCTTAACTGGCTGGCAGAGGAACATATCCTGATCTCGGTAAGGAAAAAAGAACCGGGCCTGACGCCCCTGCTGCTAACCCCGGTTCAGGGAAAAATTGTTTTCTGGCTTTCCGTGGTGATTGTGCCCTCGCTGCTGCTGGTGACGGGACTTGGCGTAACCGCCAGAAGAAGGCGGGGCGCGTGAACTTCACTAAAAAAACGCTTTTCTGGTTTATCGTGCTGATCGCACTGAGCGGTGCGTTCTTCTTCTTCGACCAGAAGGAGGAAGCGGTCAAGCAGTTAAAAGAAGAACAGCTGAAACTGCTACCCACTGCCGTGAAGGATATCTCGGAATTCCGGATAAACTATATCAAAGAAAACCGCCAGATCGAGGTGGTTCGGGAGAAAGACGGATGGCAATTGGCCCAGCCATTAAGCGCAAAAGGGGATGACAAGGCAATAGAAAAGTTATTAACCAACGTCGTCACCTCCAGAAAGGATGCGGTACTGTTTGAAAAGGTTGAGCACGACAAATTGGTCGAGCTGGGCCTGGGTGACCCCGAAGTTGAAATGGGTCTGAAGTCTGCCAATGGGGAAACCGTTATTGTTTTCGGAGAAAGAGGCCCTACCAATAATGTGGCGTATGCCATGTTCAAGGGAAGGCCGGAGGTGTACCGCGTACATTCGGATCTCAAGAAAGAAGTGAGCAAAGAAGCCTACGACTTGCGGGACAAGACCATCCTGGATTTCGACCCGGCCAAGTTGAGGCGGCTCGAAATAGTCAAAAAGGGCATGAGCAGAGTGGTCATCGTGCAGAATCAGTCAAAATGGAATATGCTTGAACCAACAACCGGGATAGCCTCGATGGCCAAGGTGCTGGAATACCTGTATGCGATAAAAAATGGGGAAATAAAGGCCTTTGTCGATGAAAACCCGGCTGACCTTGCCCCTTATGGCCTCTCTTCACCGAGGCTGCAGTTGACCATCTATCAAGAGCAAAAAGAGAAACCGTACATCCTCACCATTGGCGACAAGGACCGGGCAAGGAGAGGCTATTTTGCCAAGGTGGATCAGGCGAAAAAAGTATTTGATGTCGAAGAGGGCTTGGTCGACACCCTCATTTTGAATATGGATAAATTGCTGGAGGCGGGTGCCGGCGCGTGAGTTGCAGCCTTTGCAATAGACACCCAATAGAAATTAAAGAGCCGTGTCCCAGCAATGAGTGAGTCCGGGCGGCTGGGATGCTGAATCCGGCATGCTGCATGGCAGGGTGCCCGTCATCGAAGAAGCGCGGCTTGCAATCCCCTGCCCCCCGGCGTTCTCGCCAGCGCCAAACTTGAATGCGTCCGCCCCCCGGTTTGGCGGCCATCAGGAGATTATGGTTTGATAAGCCGATGCATCCACTTTTTTAACCCAACATAGGAAATCCCCCGGCTATGCCGGGGTGGCAGTAGAAGTTTGACATTTACAGGAGTCCATCTGCGACACTCTGAATCGTGAGCCGCCAAGCACACGAA
>Ga0209343_10006803_pt1 | contig 13618 bp, 15 predicted proteins | sample RifCSPlowO2_02_FD_184026 | JGI IMG/M metagenome (GOLD analysis project Ga0209343, IMG submission 184026) | Groundwater microbial communities from Rifle, Colorado - Rifle CSP2_plank lowO2_0.2 (SPAdes) (version 2) | ecosystem: Environmental > Aquatic > Deep subsurface > Groundwater | place... | reverse complement strand
CACCACCGAGTTCATCCAGAAGAACCCCAACACCTTCGCCGCGCTCTACCGCGCCGTGCTCACGGCCGCCGCCATGGCGCGCCAGCCGAAAAACCGCGAACTGATCGCCAAGGTGATCGCGCCTTCGCAATACCTCAACCAGCCCGAGATCGTGGTCAGGCAGGTGCTCACCGGCACCTACGCCGACGGCCTGGGCAAGATCCAGAAGGTGCCCGACCGCGCCGACTTCGACCCCATGCCCTGGCAGAGCGTGGCCGTGTGGATGCTCACGCAGATGCAGCGCTGGGGCTACGTGAAGGGCGACGTCGACTACAAGGCCATCGCCGAAAAGGTGTTCCTGATCACCGACGCGCGCAAGCACATGAAGGATCTGGGGCAGGAGTTCAAGGCCGGCCCGACCTACACCAAGCACCAGATCATGGGCAGGGAGTTCGATCCTGCCAAGGCCTCGGCGTACGCCAAGAGCTTCGCGATCTCAAGATCATGAAACACCCCCGCCGCGCTTTGCGCGACCCCCTCAAGGGGGCGGCGTCAGCGGCCCGGCAAAGCCGGTTCCGCGGCGCCTCTGGCTTGGCGGTGCTTCACGCCACCCGTTTTGGTTTTTCGAATGAAGGATGGACGCAATGAACAGGCTGAGTCTCAACCTGCGTGCAGCGGTGGTCTCGCTGCTGCTGCTGGTCTGCTTCCTCGGCATCTGGGAGCTGGCCACCGATGCCGCGTCGGTCGGTGGTTCCTCGGCCGGCCTGACCGCCGAAGAGATCGAATACCAGCAGATGATGGGCAAGAACCCGGGCGCCGAGAAGACCGCTGGCGTGCCCGGGCCGTTGGCCGTGGCGCGGGCGAGCTGGGGGCACCTGTCGGACCCGTTCTACGACAAGGGACCGAACGACAAGGGCATCGGCGTCCAGCTCGGGCATTCGCTGGCGCGCGTGGCGGCGGGTTACCTGCTGGCCATGGTGGTGGCGATCCCGCTGGGCTTCCTGATCGGCATGTCGCCGCTGATGCGCAAGGCGCTCGACCCCTTCGTGCAGGTGTTGAAGCCCATCAGCCCGCTGGCCTGGATGCCGCTGGCGCTCTACGCGCTGAAAGACTCCGACGTCAGCGGCATCTTCGTCATCTTCATCTGCTCGATCTGGCCGATGCTGATCAACACCGCGTTCGGCGTGGCGGCGGTCAAGCGCGACTGGCTCAACGTGGCCAGCACGCTGGAGGTGAGCCCACTGCGCAAGGCCTTCCAGGTGATCCTGCCGGCCGCGGCGCCCACCATCCTGACGGGCATGCGCATCAGCATGGGCATCGCCTGGCTGGTGATCGTGGCGGCCGAGATGCTGGTGGGCGGCACGGGCATCGGCTACTTCGTGTGGAACGAGTGGAACAACCTCTCGCTGACCAACGTGATCTTTGCCGTGCTGGTGATCGGCGTGGTCGGCATGTTGCTCGACCTGATGTTTGCGCAACTGCAGAAGGCGGTGACCTATGTGGAGTGACACCAGCGTGCGCCAGAGCACGGCGCTCGCAGCCCACGCGGCCCCGGTGGCCGCTGCAACCGAAAAGGCCTCCCCGATGTCCGGTTTCCTCAAAGTCGAACAGCTCGCCAAGGCCTACCAGGCGGACAAGCCCGTGTTCGCCGATGTCTCCTTCGCCATCGACCAGGGCGAGTTCGTCTGCATCATCGGCCACAGCGGCTGCGGCAAGACCACCATCCTCAACGTGCTCGCGGGGCTGGACACCGCGACCAGCGGTAACTGTTTCATGGACGGTCGCGAGATCAGCGGCCCCAGCCTGGAGCGCGGCGTGGTGTTCCAGAGCCACGCGCTCATGCCCTGGCTCACGGTGCGGCAGAACATCGCCTTCGCCGTCAAGTCGCGCTGGCCCGAATGGAGCAAGGCGCAGATCAACCAGCAGGTCGAAAAACACGTGGCCATGGTCGGCCTGCTGCCCGCCATCGACAAGAAGCCGAGCCAGCTCTCGGGCGGCATGAAGCAGCGCGTGGGCATCGCGCGCGCGTTTGCCATCAGTCCCAAGATGCTGCTGCTCGACGAGCCCTTCGGCGCGCTGGACGCGCTCACACGCGGCACCATCCAGGACGAGCTGATGGCCATCGTGCGCGAGACACACCAGACCGTTTTCATGATCACGCACGACGTGGACGAAGCCATCCTTCTGGCCGACCGCATCCTGCTCATGACCAACGGCCAGGAGACCGACCAGGGCTACCGCCCCGGTGGCATGGCCGAGGTGGTGGTCAACCCGCTGCCACGCAGCCGCACGCGGGCGCAGTTGCACCACCTGGACGGCTATTACGACCTCAGAAATCACATTGTTGATTTCCTCGTTTCCCGCGCAAAAGCGCACTGAACCTTTTCTTCATCACCACCAAGAGGCAACACCATGAGCCGACTCGACGTCACCGAAAAAATCATCTCCACCAAAGTCAGCAAAGGCCTGAGCTGGGCCGATGTGGCCAAGAAGGTGGGCCAGTCCAAGGAATGGACCACGGCCCTGTGCCTGGGCCAGATGACGGCCACGCCAGCCCAGGCCAAGGCGCTGGGCAAACTCTTCGGCCTGAGCGTGGAAGAGCAGAAGTGGTTGATGGTCGTGCCCTACAAAGGCTCGCTGCCCACCACCGTGCCCACCGACCCGCTGATCTACCGCTTCTACGAACTGGTCAACGTGTACGGCACCACCTTCAAGGAACTGATCCACGAAGAGTTCGGCGACGGCATCATGAGCGCGATCGATTTCAAGATGGACATGCAGCGCCAGGCCGATCCGAACGGTGACCGCGTGAACATCGTCATGTCGGGCAAGTTCCTCCCTTACAAGCAGTACTGATGGAACCGCGCCCACCGCTGCCGCCCTTCACCGCCGAGACCGCCGCGCAAAAGGTGCGCGGGGCCGAGGACGCGTGGAATTCGCGAGACCCTGACCGTGTGGTCAGGGGCTACACCGAGGACACGCGCTGGCGCAACCGCGCGGAGTTCCCGGTGGGCCGGGCCGAGGTGCACGCCTTCCTGGTGCGCAAGTGGGCGAAGGAACTCGACTACCGGCTCATCAAGGAACTGTGGGCCTTTGGCGGCAACCGCATCGCGGTGCGCTTCGTCTACGAATGGCGCGACGATTCGGGGCAGTGGTTCCGTTCACACGGCAACGAGAACTGGCAGTTCAACGAACTGGGCACCATGGAGCAGCGCCACGCCAGCATCAACGACCGCCCGATCCATGAGAGCGAGCGGTTGTTTCACTGGCCGCTGGGGCGGCGGCCCGACGAACACGCTGGCCTCAGCGCGCTCGGGCTTTGAGCGCCCGGGCTCAAGCCGGGTCGCCGCGTGCCAAAGTGCCATGGATGGTTCAAGGACGGGGAGCTCGTTGATGGTTGGCAACAGTGAAACGGGGATGGCCCAGGCCGCGCCGGCTCGAAATCGGCGCGCGGAAAGCGCTGCTCAAGCAGCCCTGCAGCTCGGCCGTCCTGCGCGTCGATGGCCGCGCGACCTGCGTTGCCCATGCGGCCTCACCGGGCTACGAGACCTCCCGCAGCGGCTGGCACTCGCTGATCCTGCCGCAGGTGGGTGACGAACCGGCGCGGACGCGCTGAGGGCGCTCAGCCCGGCTTGTCACCGGGGCCTGGCAAGTGCTGCTCGATCCACTCCTGAAACGCCTTCATGGCCGTGCTCCGGCGGCGCGTTCGGAGGCGCGTGAGCCAGTAGCCGCCCATGTCCACTTCGACGTCGAACAGGCGCACCAGCCGCCCGCTGTGCAGGTCGCGGTCAAACAGCGCCAGCGGCAGCAAGGCCACGCCCGCGCCCTGGGCCGCGGCGTCGGCCAGCAGCAGCGATGAGTCGAACATCGGTCCCGTGAGGAGCGGCGCCCGTCCGCCCGCGGCCTCGAACCATTGAGTCCACTCGTCCGCGCGGTAGGAGCGCAGCAACGTCTCGCGCCCGAGATCGGCCACCGCGCGGATGCGCTGGGCCAACGAAGGTGCGCACACCGGCGCGAGCGGTGCGGTCAGCAGGTGCCGCGTCTGCATGCCGGGCCACTGGCCGTCACCAAAGCGGATCGCGCAGTCCAGCCCCTCGGCGGCGAGGTCGATGCGGTTGTTGTGCGTGGACAGCCGTAGCTCCACGAAAGGGTGGCGCGCCTGGAAGTCGCGCAGGCGCGGCAGCAGCCAGCCCAGGGCGAAGGTGCCCACGGCGCCCACCGACAGCACCTCGCGCTTGTGTGCGCCCTTGAAGTTCTCCAGCGAGGCCGACACGTGCGCAAAGGCGTCCATCAGCGTCGGCAGGAGGGCCATGCCCTCGTCGGTCAGGGCCAGCCCGCGCGGCACGCGGCGGAACAGCGGCTTGCCCAAACGCTGCTCCAGGTTCTTGACGTGCTGGCTCACGGCGGTCTGCGTGAGGTGGAGTTCCTCCGCGGCGCGCGTGAAGCTCAGGTGCCGCGCCGACACCTCGAAGGCGCGCAGGGCATTGAGTGGCAGGTCCATGCGATCCCCAAGTTTTTCTGTGGTGAGTCCTCGATTATTCCCGTTTGGAGACCGGACGCACCCTGCCTACGATACGGGCCTGTTTCAAGGAGAACCCATGATCGACCGACGTACTTTCTTTCTGACCCCCGGTGCCGGACTGTTGTGCAGCCTGGCGGGACTGCCCCTCAAAAATGCTTGGGCTGACTCGACCGCCGTGCAGGACAGCCTGCGCCAGATCGAGGCCACGGCGCGCGGCCGCCTGGGTGTGCACATCATCGACACCGCCACCGGGCGCGAACACGGCTGGCGTTCGGACGAGCGCTTCCTCATGCTGAGTTCCTTCAAGCTGCTGGCCAGCGCGCTGGTGCTGGCCCGCGCGGACCGCGGCGAGGAGTCGCTGGAGCGGCGCATCCTCTACCGCCCGCAGGACCTGGTGTCGTGGTCGCCCGTGACCGAGAAGCACGTGGGTGGCGAAGGCCTGAGCCTGGCGCAGCTGTGCGAAGCCACCATCACCACCAGCGACAACACGGCCGCCAACCTCATCCTCGTCAGTTACGGTGGCCCAGCTGCGTTGACAGCCTTCGCACGCCGTCTCGGTGACACGGTGACGCGACTGGATCGCACGGAACCCGCGCTGAACCGCCGGGCCGCGAGCGGCGAGCCGCTGGACACCACCACGCCACGCGCGATGGCGCACACGGTGCGCAAGCTGCTGCTGGGCGATGCGCTGGCACCGGCCTCGCGCGAGCGGCTGCTGGACTGGCTGCTGGCCAACACCACCGGCGGCAAGAGCTTGCGGGCCGGGGTGCCGAGCGGCTGGCGCGTGGGTGAGAAGACCGGCACCGCCGGCGACGATGCCAACGACATCGGCATTGCGTTTCCGCCACAGAGCGCGCCGCTGATCGTGACGGCCTACCTGGCCGAGAGCGTCACCGATGGCGCCACGCGCGAGGCGGCGCTGGCTAGCGTGGGGCGGCTGCTGGCGCGGGCCTGAGGGTACAGGGTCAGTGGGCCGGCGACTTCGGGAACAGGACCACGCCGGGAAGCCCTTCGAAGTGCGCGTCACAGGTGAGCAGTTCGGCGCCCTTCTGCACGGCTGTCGCGTACACGATGGCGTCTGCGGTGGCGAGCCTGTGCTGGCGGTGCAGATCGGCGGCCAGAAGTGCGGTGGAGGTGTCCAGCGGTGTGACCTGGCACTTCATCGTGTAGGCGATCACCTGATCGGCCTGGGATTCACCAAGTTCGCGCCACAACCATTTGGAGAGTTCCAGCTGGACGATCGTCGGCACGACACACAGGCCCTTCTCGGGAATTTCCTTGGCAAGCTTCTTGCCGATGGGCGAGGCGATCAGCCATTCGATCCAGGCCGAGGTATCGACCACGCGCAAGGGCGCTGCCATCAGTAGCGGTCCTTGCGGTCCCGGTACCCCGCCGTGCTCGCGCCTTTGGCGATACCGGCGAGCTGCTTGAGTTCGGGTACCGGCATCACCAGCACGCCCTTGTCCTTGGGGATGAACACGAACTCCTGCCCCGCTTCCCAATGCAGTTCGTCCCGAACGGCCTTGGGAATGGAGATCTGGAATTTGCTGGAAAGGGTGGCGGTGCTGGACATGTCTGGCTCCTGATCTATCGATCAATGAATGGTAAGAATATACCAAACACCCTTGAAATGCAGCTCACCTATCCCGGCAATGGAATCCACTCGTCCTTGTCGTCCGGCGGCAGCGCGATGCGGCCGGCGGCCCAGTCGGCCTTGGCCTGTTCGATGCGCTCTTTGCGCGAGGACACGAAGTTCCAGAAGATGTGGCGCTCGCCCAGCGGCTCGCCACCGAAGAGCATGAGCGTAGCGGGTGTGCGCGCGGTGATCACCGCGTCCACGTCGTCGCCGAACACCAGCAGCTGGCCGGGCTGGTAGACCTCGCCCGCGTGCTCGATCTCGCCCTGGGCCACGTACACCGCCTGTTCGCGGTGGCCGCCCGGCAGAGCCTGGCTGGCGCCGGTCTGCCACTCGGTGTGCAGGTAAAAAAGCGGTGAGTGCGTGCGCACCGGGCTGGTCTGGCCGTAGGCGCTGCCGGCCACTAGGCGCATCCACACGCCGTCCGATTCGATGACCGGCAGGGCGCTGGCCGGGTAGTGGGTGAAGGCCGGTTCGCACTCTTCGTCGGCCTCGGGCAGGGCCACCCAGAGCTGCATCAGCTCCAGCCCGCCGCCGGCATACGAGTCGGGGTGGGTGAAGCGCTCGCTGTGCGAGATGCCGCGCCCGGCCGTCATCCAGTTCACCTCGCCCGGGCGGATGATCTGCAGCGTGCCCAGGCTGTCGCGGTGCGTGATCTGGCCGCTGAGCAAATAGCTCACGGTCGACAGGCCGATGTGCGGGTGCGGGCGCACGTCGGCGGAGCGGTCGTACTGCGGCGGCAGCGGCACCGGGCCTGCGTGGTCGAGGAAGACGAAGGGGCCGACTTGGCGGCGCTTCGCGAACGGCAGCACGCGCCGCACCTGGAGGCCGTGGCCGAGGTCGGCGGCGCGGGCGGTGATCACCATTTCAAGCATCGTGTTCTCCTTCGTGTCAGGGCTTCAAGGCATTTCCCGATATTCAAAGAGCGGACGCCGGAGGGTATTGCCCAGGCACCCGCGGAACCGGCTTTGCCGGGCCGCCAGGTGCGCCCCCTGGGGGGTGACGCCGCAGGCGGCGCAGGGGGTATCACAACTTGCCCATCCGGCCGCTCTGGAAATCCGCGAACGCCTGGTGGATTTCCGCCTCGCTGTTCATCACGAACGGTCCATAGCCCACCACCGGTTCGTCGATCGGTTCGCCGGCCAGCCAGAGCAGGGTGGTGTCGGTCACGGCGGTGAGCGTCACGCCCTCGCCCGCGCGTTCGTAGACGATCATCTCGGCGTCGGTGGCTTCGGCGCCGCCTTGTGTTTTCACCCGGCCCTTGAGCACCAGCGGCACGGTGGTGTGGCCTTCGGGCGCGGGCAGGGTCACGGTGTGGCCGGCCTTGATCCGCACATCCCAGACCTGCATGGGCGTGAAGGTTTTGGCCGGGGCTTTGGTGCCCATGAATTCACCGGCGATCAGGCGCACCGTGCCGGCGTCATCGGGCAGGTCCACCGTGGGCGTCTGCGCGGCGGTGATGCCCTGGTAGCCGGGCGATGCCATCTTGTGGCGCGCGGGCAGGTTCACCCAGAGCTGCACCATCTGGAACGGCCCGCCGCTGCGGCCGTAGGCCTCGCTGTGGAACTCCTCGTGCACGATGCCGGCGGCGGCCGTCATCCACTGCACGTCGCCCGGGCCGATGGTGCCGCCTGCGCCGGTGGAGTCGCGGTGCGAGACCTCACCGTCGTAGACGATGGTCACGGTCTCGAAACCGCGGTGCGGGTGGGCGCCCACGCCCCGACGCTTCGTGGTTGAGTCGAAGGTGGTGGGGCCGCCGAAGTCGAGCATCAGAAAGGGCGAGAACGCGGCCGGGTTGTCGTTGTACGAAAAGATGCTGCGCACCGGAAAGCCGTCGCCGACCCAATGGCCGTGCGGGTTGCGCTGGATGTGGGACACGGATTTCATCGTGGGGTCTCCTAAGGAAGCGCATTGTCCGCCGCAGCGGCGGATTCTTCCACCGACGTGGGCATGGTGCTTGTGGTACTTGCTGGGACAATCCACCCCATGCGCATCGACCAACTGCGCGAGCGCCTGCGCGCGCTCGGCGCCAACCCCCGCCACGAGCAGCGCGTGCTGCGCCTGTGGAGCCAGGCCCTGCCGCAGACCAGCGGCCGGCGCCAGATCGAACATTTCCTGCCGTCCGGGTTGGTGGCCGAGCTGCCGGCCATTGCCGACGAGCTGGCCGCGCTGGCGCGACTCGAATCGCAACACCCGGGCGAAGACGGTTCGGCCCGCCTGCTGGTGAAGCTGGGCGACGGCCAGATGGTGGAGACCGTGCTGCTGCCGCGCGACGGCGTCTGTGTCTCGACCCAGATCGGTTGTGCGGTGGGTTGCGTGTTCTGCATGACCGGCACCACCGGGCTGATCCGCCAGGTGGGCAGCGCCGAGATCGTGGCGCAGGTGGCGCTGGCGCGCAGCCTGCGGCCGGTGAAGAAGGTGGTGTTCATGGGCATGGGCGAGCCCGCGCACAACCTCGACAACGTGATGGAGGCGATCGAGCTGCTGGGCACCGTGGGCAACATCGGCCACAAGAACCTGGTGTTCTCCTCCGTGGGCGACCCGCGCGTGTTTGAAACCCTGCCCAAAGGCCCGGTCAAGCCCGCGCTGGCGCTCTCGCTGCACACCACGCGGGCCGACCTGCGCGAGCAGCTGCTGCCGCGCGCGCCACGGCTGTCGCCCGAAGAACTGGTGGAAGCGGGTGAGGGCTACGCACGCGCCACCGACTACCCCATTCAATACCAGTGGACGCTGCTCGATGGCATCAACGATACGGACGAAGAGCTCGACGGCATCGTGCGCCTGCTCACCGGCAAGTACGCCATCCTGAACATGATCCCGTTCAACAGCGTCGAAGGCATGCCGTTCACGCGCCCGAGCTGGGAGAAGGCCGCCGACATTGCCCGCCGCCTGCATCGCCGCGGCATCCTCACCAAGCTGCGCCAGTCGGCCGGGCAGGACGTGGACGGCGGCTGCGGCCAGCTGCGCGCGCGGGCAGAGAAGCCGGCGCGGCGGGTGATCCCGGTGCTGCAGGCATAGGCCGCAGAACGGTGCGGTTCAGCCCAGCGCGGGCAGGGTTTGTCGCAGAAAAGGCCGCGCGCCCTGGGCGCTCAGGTGCTGGTGCAGGGCATCGCAAGCCGGCGCATCCGGCGCGGTGATGACCCACTGGCGCGCCGAGGGCGCGGCCACGGCGGCGATCTCCGCCCCGGCGTTGAAGGCCACCACGGTGTCGCCCGGTGCGGTGGACACGGCCAGCAGGTGGCGCAGCAGGGCCTCGGCCGGGCTGGACGAGCGGCCCCAGGGCGCCGCCGGACCGGGCAAGGCCGGCTCGACGCGGCGCCGGTGTTTGGCGTAGACGTGCACCAGGCCGTGGCGCCGGGCGGCGCTGGCCATGCGCGGCGAGGGCGGGGTGTGCCACAGGATGTCCTGCGCGCTGTTTTCCGAGCCGAACACCGTGTCCACCACGAGCCGGGCGCAGCACGCCGGGTCTTGCGCGAGCCGCACGCAGATGAAACCGGTGTCCGCGAGCAGCGCGCGCATGAGCAGCAGCCGCAGCGCGAACGCGGTCAGGCGCTCCTTGTCGGTCTGTGCCGCGTTGCTGGCGGGCGCCGCCGGGGCGCCCGGGCCGGGGTTGAAACAGATCAGGTTCACCCGGCCGCGCAGCCGGGGCAGGTTGGCGTGGCCGGCCAGCAGCGCGGCCAGCACCCCCAGATCGTCGCCACAGACCAGGTGGTCACGGGTGGGGTTTTCAGGCGGGGGCGCTGCGCCGTGGGCGGACAATGCCCGGTGCCGCGGGTGCCATGCGATGCGCTGCCGGTCGTCCAGACCGTCCAGAAAGTGGCTGGCCTGCCGGTGCCCGTGGGCAACGATGTCGGGCAGCCGCAGGAGCAGTGACTTCTTCATGGCTTTTTGTTCCCCCTGGTGTGAACAAAAAGTTTAACAAAACAACAACCAAAAGGTGTTCAGGAGGTTGCTCGAAACTTACTTTCCTGTTCATGAACGAAAAAGCGGAGTTTGCCCAGCGCCTGCGCGATGCCATGACCCAGGCGGGCTATGCGCTGCGCCCGGTGGTGCTGGAACGCGAATTCAACACGCGCTACTGGGGGCGTTCGGTCACGCTGCAGGGGGTGCGCCGCTGGCTGCGCGGCGAGGCCATCCCGTCGCAGGAAAAGCTGCAGGTGCTGGCCGACTGGCTCGGGGTGGAACCCGAGGTGCTGCGCTTTGGCGTGACCGTGCGCCACTCGGTGCAGGAGCGCCGCCAGCGCTGGGACGAGGGCGTGGGCTACCAGGAGCGAGAGGCGTTCGAAGCCTTCCTGAAGCTGCCAGCCCCGCAGCGCAAGATCGTGCGCGAGGTGATCCTGGCGTTCGCGAAGGCGCATGCGGCGCCGGAGTCTTGAAGCCAACGTTTTAAAGCTGGCTTTAAAACGTTGGCTTCACATTCAACGTTGCTTGAATACGGCTGGCCGCTGTGGCGGGGTGGGCGCTTTCGGCGGCCTTGAATACCACGCCCCGCGGCATGAAACGGAGCCGCCCAGGGCACCGCCGGGCCGGCTTTGCCGGACGGCCAGTGCCGCCCCCTTTTGAGGGGGTAGCGCGAAGCGCTGCGGGGGTGTTTCGAATCAATGCAGCGTCATCGGGCGCGAGGTCGTCTTCACCCGCACCACCACGGGCTTCGCTTCGTAAGGCGCCGGTTCACCACCGCAGATGTGGGCCGCAATCGCCCGCGCCTGCCGCGCAATGGGCTCGATGAAGCGGCTGGCCTGGCCGTTGATGGTGATGCAGTCGCCCAGCGCGTGGATGCGTGGGTCGCTGGTGCGCAGCGTGGCCGCGTCCACGGCGATGCCGTTGTTCCAGGCCAGTGCGGCGCTCTGTGCCAGGCGCGGCGGGGTCGTGAGGCCGGCGGCGGCGATCACCTGGTCGGCTGCGAACTTCTGGCCGCAGGCGGTGGTGATGCGGTAGCCGCCGCCCAGCTTCTCCACGCCCGCCACCTGCACGCCGCCCACGAAGTGGATCGGCAGATCCTTCCAGGCATCCAGCAGCGGGCCGCCCGCCTGCTCACCCGGCCAGCGCGCGAGCGGCTGGGCCATCACGTCGAGCAGGGTGATGCGGTGGCCGCCGAGCGCGAGGTCGTTGGCGAGTTCGCTGCCGATCAGGCCGGCGCCGACGATCAGCACGTCTTTCGGTTCGGTGCCCAGAGCAGTGCGCAGGCGCCGGTACGCGCCTAGGTGGTTGATGCGCCAGCAGTGGGCGGCGGGCAGGGCGGGCGGCAGCGCGGCCTGTGCGCCGTGGGCCAGCACCAGCTGGTCGTAGCGCAGCGTGCCGCGTGTGGTGCGCAGGCTTCGCGTGTCGGGGCAGATGCGCACGGCGTCGGTGTGGGCGAGCAGGCGCACGCCCAGGCGCTTCGCGGCGTCGGCGCCGGTTTCTTTCACCAGCTTGCCGGGGTCCATCTGGCGCGCCACGGCCACCGAGAGCAACGGCTTGTCGTACACGTCGGCGGCGCAGGCGCTCACCAGGGTGATGGGCAGGGCCGCGTCGAGCGCACGCAGGGCTTCGGCCATCTGCCAGCCGGCGCGCCCACCACCGACGATGAGCACGCCCGGCGTGCCGCTGCGCACCGCCACCGGGGCTGCGCCGGTGGCGCGCGCGCGCAGCTCGTCCAGGCTGGGCGCGCTGTAGGGCTCGAAGTCGGCCTTGGTCACGCCGCAGAGCGGGCAGGCCCAGTCGTCGGGGATGTCTTCGAAGCGCGTGCCGGCGGCCAAGCCGCTGTCGGCGTCGCCCACGGCTTCGTCGTAGGTGTAGCCGCAGGCGTGGCAGATGTATTTGTTGAATGGAGGCCCCACGCTGGCCACTTCATGTGCTGCAGCGGGGGCGAGCGCTTGCAGGGCTGCGGCCGCTGCGGCAATGGGTGTGATGTGGGCGGGCGCGGTGTTCATGCCGGCATCTCCTCGGCGCTCAGCCGCGCGATCTCTTTGCGCAGGTGTTTGATGGCCGGTGTGACGATGGCGACGAACTGCGCCTCGCGCACGCGGCGCTGCACCTCGCTGCTCATCAGGTAACCGCGCGCGCCTTGGTGCATCAGCGCGGAGTTGGCGGCGCGCAGGCAGAGCTCGGCGCCGTGGGCGCGCGCGTCGAGCACGTCGATGAAGTAGTCGGTCGAGGTGTCAAACGGCGTTTCAGCCAGCTTCATGATGCGGGCCACCAGCGCGTCGAACTCGGCCTGCAGTTCGGCGGGCCGGTCTTCCAGGTACTGGTTCACGTGGCCGAGCTGGCCTTCCACCGCCCACATGCTGTCGATCGCGCCCTGGATGATGCCGGCCGCGATGCCGCACTGCAGCAGCACGAAGCCGCCGCGGATGCGCGCGATATACGGTTTGGCTGGGTCGGCCACGATGTCATCGCCGCTAACGAACAGGTCTTTGCAGTGCACGCTGTAGGTGCCCGTGCCCTCCATGCCCGAGAACTCGGGGCAGGCCTTGAGCGTGACGCCGGGCGCGTCGCAGCGCAGCATGAACATCATCTCGCGGCCAGCGCAGGCACCGTCGATCTGCACCGAGGCGATGGCGCCGAAGTAGTGGTCGGGCCCGAGGTTGCTGACCCAGGGCAGGGTGCCGTTGACGCGGTAACCGCCCTCCACCGGCGTGGCCTTGAGCAGCAGGCTTTCGATCTGCGCGAAGCTCTTCATCGGGTTCGACAGGCCGGTGCCGCCCAGCGACTCGCCGTGCACGTGGCGCGCCAACCGCTCGCCGGTGAGCGCCGGGTTGCCCGAGGCCTGCATGTACAGCCCCGCCACGCACTGGCACCACATCATGAAGCCGGTGGCGCCGCAGACCTTGGCCGCCTCGGCCATGGCCGCGATGGCCAGACCGTAGTCGCCCGGTGTGCCGTCCGGCTGGGGCAGGTGGGCGCTCATGGCGCCGGCCGCCGCCAGCTGCTTCATCACGTCCACCGGGTAGGCACCGCGGTCGATGGCGTAAGCCTGCTCGGCCAGCGGGCCCTGGGCGATGGCGCGCACCGCGTCGATGAGACCAGCGGGTGGGGTGGCGAGTTCGGGGGGCAGGTCGGCGGGGTTCATGGCGGGTCCAGTGGGTAGGGGCCCTTCGACAGGCTCAGGGCGAACGGGGTTGGCTCAGGGCGAAGGGGAAGCCCACTCCCTCTCCCGCTCGCGGGAGAGGGCCGGGGTGAGGGGCGTTCAGGCCATCGAGATCTCAAACGGAATCGGGTTGCGCATCGTGTTCGCCACCGGCGAATAGAAGTTCGCGTGCTGCACGATCTCGTCCAGCACCTCGCGCGTCGCGTCGCCTTCTACCAATACCTTCACGCGCACAGCCTGAAAGCCCATCTGCGGCGGCGTCATCTGCAGCGCGCCACCCGCGCCCCAGGCGGCCGGGTTGCCGATGTCGCCTTCCAGAAACACTTCCAGCTTGCTGAGCTTCACGCCCTTCCAGGTGGCCACCGCCGTCACGCCCACGGCGATGCAGCCGCCCAGGCCCGAGAGCACGATC
>Ga0209343_10006801_pt1 | contig 13621 bp, 17 predicted proteins | sample RifCSPlowO2_02_FD_184026 | JGI IMG/M metagenome (GOLD analysis project Ga0209343, IMG submission 184026) | Groundwater microbial communities from Rifle, Colorado - Rifle CSP2_plank lowO2_0.2 (SPAdes) (version 2) | ecosystem: Environmental > Aquatic > Deep subsurface > Groundwater | place... | reverse complement strand
ATTGGAGATATAAGATTATGGCTTCCATAATAAAAGGCTTTTTATTTACAATAGGATTTCTGTTATTTTCAGCATCCTTACTTTCTTTTATAATTATAATCTTTGCAACAAATTACCAAGAAGACAAAAGAGTTTTAGAAATAGGCTCTATAGATAAAATTAATACGCTAGATTCTTCGGCTCAAAATTCGCTCAAGAAAATATTTGAATTCTTCTCTAATATTAATGCAAGCCTAGATGATTCTGATGTTGAAAATGTTAAAATCTCTGACGCCTTGCCTAACAATATAAATACATTTAGAACATATCTCAATGACTTCAAAATCTTCGTTGAACAAAACTTCCCCTATATATCTATAAATACATCAGAGCTTAATGATACAGTTCCTTTGATTGTGCTTCCAGATCGTATTTCTTATTATCATAGTAATGCAGATAATAACATGTTAAATAGAATAATAGTAAGCCCAGAAGAGTTAAGTCTAAATTCTAGACTTAAAGGTTATCACTTTATTATATCTAATTTAATTACAGCTAATTGCAACGAACTTTTAGATCTTTTAGATACTTCTGTTCCTCGTTACTTCGTAATAAAATTTGATGCTTCCACAAATACAGCACCCGGCTGTAGTCAGAACTTAGTAGTTAACCCAGACAAAAACAATAAGTTTTTCATAGGAGCATATCCAGATTTTTTCACAATAGAAATTAAAAATGGGGGGGTAGCTACAATTGAAAATAATCAAGGAGGTGTAGCTAACGTAACAACAATACTGCTCTTAGATCCAATTATAGGAAATCAAACTAAAGTAATGCTCCCAGATTCTATAATTAGAATCTCAGATCCAGTTTTAAACATCTATAAAAAAGGAACTGCTAGAATTATTTAATTTACTATTATAAAATTAATACAAGTCTTAATAAAAGCTGTTTTTATAAACTAGTATATGAAAAAGGGGGGAAAGATAGACACTTCTAGGATAGAATTTGGCTTAGAAGCTCTTAAAAAAGAACTTTCAAAATTAAATTATCAAAAAAGAGCTAAAAATACATTAAATAAGTCAAAAAACTTAAAACCACGCCCACATAAAGTTAAAAAGAAACTACTTCCTAAGAAAAAAGCTTTAAAGCATAAAACCCGCAAGTTAATCAAAAAACCATTAACCATTAAAGAGGACAATAAAAAACTAAGCTTCTTTAGTAAAAAACCAAATATTAAATTGCACTTTCCTAGAATTTTGCCAGAATCTCAACCAATTAAAGAAAAAGAAACAGTAAAAACCCCACCAAAAGTTTTTGGGAAGAAAAAGAAAATCATATTATCTGATGAATTTAAAAAATTAGAAGGGAAATTCAGATATGAATTTGTATTCTTTTTCGGTTTAATAATAGCTTTTCTAGGTTTATTTCCAGAAAGTAAAATCAACATTTTCTTTATTTTTGGATTATCATTAATGTTTATTTCTCTTTTTAGATATTATTTCATAAAAAGGAAAAATCATCCAGTTATTCAGAAACAAACTAATTTACCAATTAAGAAAGCCTTACCAAAATTAATAAAATCAGAAAAGAAAATAGATGATAACAAGAAAATTAAGTTAAAAAAAACAAACTACACAATTTCAATCATAATTATCATATTTGCATTAATTTTTGCATTAATAAAAACTGACTTCAAGACCCTACCTCCAAAAGTATCAATATTTATAATAACTCTAATAGGTATAGTAATAATCTTATTTTTTTCAGTCATTATTTTGGGAAGAAAAAGAAAATATTTATCATCAGAAATTGATATAAAGGAGTTAAGATCTACACCTATAATAATTAGGAAATTAAACATGCCTGAAACTTATTTTGACCTACTTTTAGAAATTTTAAACAAAAGGGGACTTATGACAATTTCAGAAGTAGCAAGAACTTTTAAAATTACTAAGCAAAGAGCAGAAGAGTGGGCAAATATTCTGTCAGACCATAATTTAATTATACTTTATTACCCTCCAATTGGAGAACCAATATTGAAAAAAATTACACAAAAAACTGAAAAAGAAGAGGAAAAAAGAAATGCCAAGAGAAATTCTTGAAAGTTATAAAGTCCAATGTGAAGACGTTAGTGTAGATGTAAAAATCGTTGGTGGCCTTGGAAAGAGTATAACATACGAAGTTTCAATATCAGAAATATCTAAGGCTACACTTGCTTTACTTGATGAAGTTAAAAATATATTAATTGCTGAAGTTCAAATTACTGCCAAAGAAATTATTGATCCTAAAGTTATTGATACTTTAAAAGAAAGATTTAGAAAAAAAGCTTCAGATATACTAGTTGAAAAACTAACAGCAATAGACGCCCCAACTAAAGATTTCTTAATCAATCACTTAATAAGAGAAATGCTTGGCCTAGGAAAAATAGAATTCTTACTTAATGATGTTAATTTAGAAGAAATAGTCATAAATTCTGCTAATGAGCCAGTAAGAGTTTACCATAAGAAATATGCATGGGTAGACACAAATGTCTTTGTAGAAACAGAAGCTCAAATTCAAAATTACTCAAACATTATAGCTAGAAGAGTAGGCAGACAGATAAACACTTTAAGTCCATTGCTTGATGCACATTTGCTTACTGGGGATAGGTTTAATGCAGTTCTATATCCAATAAGTAGCAAAGGTAACACAATTACAATAAGAAAGTTCTCCCGAGATCCTTGGACAGTTACTGATTTCATTAAGAATAAGACAGTCAATTCAAAAATTATGGCGTTAATTTGGCTCGCAATGCAATATGAAATGAATATGATAGTATCTGGGGGTACAGCATCAGGAAAAACTTCTTTCTTGAATATTTGTATGCCGTTTATCCCTCCAAATCACAGAATTTTAAGTATTGAAGACACTAGGGAACTCCAATTACCCTCCTATTTATACTGGTGCCCTTTAACCACAAGGCTACCAAACCCCGAAGGCAAGGGAGAAGTAAATATGCTTGACTTACTAGTTAATGCACTAAGAATGCGTCCTGATAGGATAATACTTGGAGAAGTTAGAAGAAAAAAAGATGCAGAAGTCCTCTTCGAATCAATGCATACGGGTCATTCAGTTTATACCACAGTTCACGCAAATAATGTTAATGAAACAATTCAAAGATTAGTAAACCCACCAATAGAAATTGCCGAAAATCTCCTAGAAGCAGTTCAATTAAATGTAGTAATGTTTAGGGATAGAAGAAGAGGGATTAGGAGAATCTACCAACTTGGCGAGTTCATAGGTGGAGAAGGAGACTCAGGTAAGCTAACAATGAGAGGGAATATCCTTTATAGGTGGAAACCAACATCAGATGAAATAGTTGCTCATTCTGAAAGCGTTAAATTATTTGAAGAATTAAGTAGACACACTGGTTTTAATCAGATTGAAATTGATAAGGATCTTAAGGAGAAAGAAGATGTATTAAACTGGATAGTTAAGAATAATATAAGAAGTGTTGAACAAGTAGGTAATGTTATGCATCTTTACTATTTGGATAATGAAGGTTTGCTAGGATTTGTTAAAAAAAATTTACCATATGAAAGTTTACCTAAAAAATGATAAGACTGCCATTTTCGTTTTTACCCCCACCTTTTTTGGAAAAAAGTTCTCATAACATAATAGGGGTATCGAAAAAAATAAGCAAATTAGTACCACATCTTAAAAAAGATATAAAACATGCAGAATGGAAAATAGACTCAGATCTCTATTTAGGCATGTGTTTAATTTCAAACTCATTTTTATTTGGATTTTTAGTTTTAGTGATATCTGCGTTTATTTTTAAATTATTTCCTGAAGAAAATTTCATATTTTTTGCTTTAATTGCAGCTTTATTCATTACTCTCTTTGCATTTATACAGCAAATGATCTACCCAAGACTAATATCTCAGAAGAGAGTTAGGGGTGTAGAAAGACACTTAATGGCAGCACTACAAAATATGGTTGTCCAAATGAATTCTGGTGTAACATTATTTGACTCTCTTACTAATATAGCAAATAGCAACTATGGAGAATTAGCTGTAGAATTTAGAAAAGCAGTAAGAATGATAAATTCTGGAGAAGATTTCGAAAGAGCCTTAGAAATAATAGCAGAAAGCAATCCATCGCTATATTTCCGAAGAGCAATCTGGCAAATTCTTAATGGACTTAAAGCAGGGGGAGATATAACAAGAGTAATTGAAGGAATTATTAAATCAATATCTGAAGAACAAATTCTGCAAATCCAAAGGTATGGTTCACAATTAAACCCCATTGCAATGTTTTACATGCTTGTCGCAGTTATAATGCCATCACTTGGAATAACTTTTATTATTGTTCTATCATCATTCATTGCCATCCCTCCAGAGCTAACACAACTAATATTTTGGATTTTATTTGCAATTGTGTTCTTCTTCCAAATAATGTTTTTAGGAGTAATAAAATCGAAGAGGCCAAATTTATTATCAGACTAAAATGTACAAAACAATAACTAGGTTGCTTCCATCAAAAGTACGAGATAATTTCAAATTATTAATTAAGCAAACAGATGTAAAGACTGACGCAGATGCCTTAATTGGTTTTATTATCATTTTTGGCTTTGGTTTATCTACATTCTTTTCACTAATCACAGCGTCTGTATTAAAAGTAAATGTATTCATATTAATTCTATTAATATTCATTTTATTTAACATTGTAATTTATATGATATTATTAGTTAAATCTAATAAAAAAAGTAAAGAAATTGAACTTGTGTTGCCAGACGCACTTCAGTTAATGTCTGGTAATTTAAGAGCGGGAATGACAACAGATAGAGCACTTCTACTAAGTTCTAGAGAAGAATTTGGAGCTTTAAAAACAGAAATAGACACAATTGGAAAAGAAATAACTAGTGGAAAAGAATTAGAAAATTCGTTAATTAACATGACCAAAAGAATAAGGTCATCAAGACTAGAAAAAGCAATTTATTTAATTGTATCAGGTTTAAAAGCAGGTGGCGAACTTGCTGATTTATTAGACCAAACAGCAGAAAACCTCAGAAATGAGAAAGTTATTGATGAAAAAGTAAAGTCTAATATCCTTCTCTATGTCATTTTCGTCTTCATTGCTATAGGTCTTGGAGCACCTGTTTTATTTGGCTTGTCAAGCTACTTAGTAGAAATAATGACTGTTACTTTAGGTAGTGTTGAAATCCCCACAACACAAATGTCAGCTAATCTACCTTTAGCCATCACTAGAGTCTCTATTTCAGTAGATTTTGTTATTAGATATGCCATAATTACCCTAATCATGAGTTCTGTAATGGGTTCATTTATAATAGGCTTAATAGCAAAGGGGAATATTAGAGAAGGTTTCAAATATATCCCTATATTAATAGCAGTCACTTTAACTATATTTTTCACATCTAGATATGTAATCAAGAATCTCTTATCAACTGTATTTGGTTTATAGCCACTTTTTACTTCTAAAGAAAAATAACATAAGTAAAGACCCTACAACCATAATCGCCAACATTATGTAAAACCCATAGGGATGATTTGCTAAGGGAATCTCCTTAAAATTCTGTCCATATATATTAGCTACCATAGTCGGCCATAGGAATATAGAGGCAACAATTCCAAAATATTTCATTATTTCATTCAACCTATTTGACAAAGCACCTTCATAGATTTGCATTACTTCTGTCAGCATTTCTCTGTAGAAATCTACAATACCCACAAGCTGGTTGATATTGTTATGCAAAGTTGGATAACTAGCTGTATCCCTAATAAATTTCCTTAAAGAATCTTCCCTTAATATCATACTTACTACATTACTATTATGTCTCAAAATATTTTTAAAAAATAATAAGGTCCTTCTTAGTGAATAAACTTTCCTAACATCACTTGGATTTGCAGATTTAACTAATTTTTCTTCTAAGTTCTCAATTTCATCTCCAAGTTCATCAACAATAGAAATGAATTCATCATTTATATTAGCCATTACTTGATATACTATACTAGAAATACTTAACTTAAGAACAGTAAACTGATCAGTCTGCAAATCTTGGATCAAATTAGTCAAAGATTCAATTTCTTGTCTATGAATTAAAATTAAGTAACCTTTATGTATAATAATTGTTAATGGAAATGTCCCTGTTCTTCTATCTTTAGATATTGCAGTTCCATAAACTATGTATAGATAATCCTCTTTATGTATAACTGAAGGTATCTCAGATCCAGATATTATCTCACTTGGAATAGACAAACCAATCTTGTCAAAAATTAGCTTGATTTCACTGTCACTTGGATTTAATAAATCAATAATTGCAAACCTAATAAGAGAACCAAATTCCTGATCATCAATCTTTTTAAATATGCCATTCTTATAGGCTATGAAACTATGCATATGGATGTAAATCTTAACTTCTTTATAAAATTATCTAAGCCTAATAATAAGGTTAAACCTAGAATCTCCTATTTAAAATAGAATAGTAATCTTTAAATAATAATACTAAAAGTCACATAGCATGGATGAAGATCGCGAAGGCTTTTTTGAAGAAGGCGGAAAAGAAGAAGAATACTTAGAAGGCGATGAAATTGAAGACTATGAAGAAGGATTTATGAAAGGTTACAAGGATAAGAACTCAGCCACCTGTGCAATGTGTGGGAGAGTTCTTAAAGATGCAGAAGAAACAATAGAGATAGACATAAACGACGAAACATTCCGATTCTGTTCAGAAAGGTGCGCAGAAAAATTTAGAAGGGCTCAAGGATAACAAAAGCCTAAAAGAAATTCTCTTTAATACACACTAGACTCTAACATCCAATTACAAAAACTTGTTACTATTAAATCATAAGTAGAAACCTTTTTAAGACAAGTTCCTTGATTATATGCAATGATGTTTAGGCCTTTAAAGCTACTTGTAGTGGTAATATTAGTATCAATTTTTGTCTTTGCTAACGTTTCAAATCAAAAGGTAGAAATTAAAAAAGGCGAAAGTGCATATATAGATGGAAAAAACATAACTATAATTAGCATAAGTAAGGATGGGGGGGTCATAATTGATGTAGATGGTCAACGAGACAAAATAAAAAAGGGGCTTAGTGACACTATTAGTGGTGTTGATATTTCTATTATTGATGTTTATGACACAGACAGTGCAGTACTTAATGTCTCAACCAATTTTACGTGTGGTAATAATATATGCGAGTTAAGTGAAGACTCAAAAATCTGTTGTAAAGATTGTAATTGTTCAAAAGGATTTTTTTGCTCTCTAAATAAATGCTTGGATGAATCCAAAACTGACTGTCAAACTAACTCGGATTGTAATGATAAAAACAAATGCACCATAGACATTTGTTCAAATATAACAAAAATATGTACCAATGATCCAATAAAGAAATGTGCTAACGATGACTTATGTTGCCCTTTTGGCTGCACTAAGAATACAGATAATGACTGCAAATTAAATAGTTGTTCATCAGACCAAGATTGTGATGATAAAAACAAATGCACTTCAAATAAATGTGTTGATGGAATTTGTAAGTTTGAAGGCCAAGAATGTGAATACAATGGACAGTGTAATCCTATTGGAATAGTAATGAATAACACATATTGTTTTGAGAAGAGATGGTTACCTCTAAAAAATATTAATATAACTTGCAAAAACGACTATGAATGTAAATTTAATATTTGTTCAGATGGAAAATGTGGAGATACAAATAATGTTGTTGCCAAGAAATTCAAGACAGAAGTTAGTTCTTATGCTTATATTGCAATGAGTTTACTAGTATTAATTATCATTATAGAGATAATTGTTTTAATTAGGAAAAAAAGTTAAATTTTCTTCTTCTTTCTCAAAATTTTTTTAATTCCTAACGCTTGTGCTTCAAACCCGAATTCTTTGCCTAATTTATGCATCTTATAAGCAGTAAAAACAAAGATTATATAGGATATAGTTATAAAAAAATATGAAGGGTAGATTAAACTTTTCTCCCATTCAAATAACTTAATAAACAAATTCCAAATAGAGAAAAGTAAAATAGCAATCAGGCAAAATAAGAACGAAATTGCGTAAGTTCTCAGCGAAGATCCTTTTGATAAGCTATTCACAGCCATAGAAGTCCATATTATTGCAAGAATTCCAAAACTTAATGAAAATAAACCAATCGCAATTTCCAAATCCTTCACTATTTTGAATATTGTAAAGATTCCAATAATTATTACAATTAATTCAATAGAGAATAACATAAACTTATTGAAACTCATTATCCAAAGTCTATGGATGTGTCACAAAATTGAATCAATTTATCCATTAACTCCTTATTAGATTCTTTTTCCAAACTTATAATAATACCAATTACTTTCCACTCTCTCATCTTTGTTGCAATAAAATGAATAAATTTAATTATTGTTCCTGGTTTATTATAAATCAACAGAGTGCTTAATGAATCAAAGAATAAGAATTTTTTATTTGATGGAATAGCTCTAACAGCTTGATCCATTGCTAAAGATATATCACTTAGTTTTTCCGGACTTCCAATATACATACATTCCTTTGTCCTGCTAATTTTACTTTCTTGAGTTCTGGTAACAGCATCGATAAAGATAACCATCTTACTATTAATTTTCTCTCTCAAAAATATATCTTTAAGAGTATTAAAAGGCTTATTTAATGTCACATAAACCCCGGGCGTGTTATCAACCCCAATTAAATGTTTAATAATTCTGATATTTACCTCTTGATAATTCTTAGAACTCACCTTTGCCAGCACAACATAATCTTTTAAATTACCCAACTCTTTTTTTAATTTTTGCTCCACTTCCATTACAACAAATCATTGAAGATTCATATTTAAACCTTTCTAACTCCCAATAATTAAATCTAAAATTATTCTGTAAAACATAAGATTTTTATATGAGTATAATTAGGTTAAGAATGATGAACTTAATAAAAAGTGGTGTTAAAGGTTTAGACAACATTCTTAAAGGGGGGCTAAAAGAAAATAGCAATATCTTAGTAACTGGTGCACCAGGCACTGGAAAAACTATTTTATGTTTACAATTTGCTAATGAAGGAATAAAAAACAAAGAACCAGTACTTTTCGTTGCAACAGAAGAATTTAAAGAAGCGATTTTTGAGTATGCAAAAACATTAGGTCTTAATAATCTAATTAACAATAAACTTTTCATGGTACTGGAAAGAACAGACTTAAAAAGCCAAATTAAAAGTTTAACAGATCCCATAAAGCTAGTTAAACAACATAAAGTTAAAAGAATTGTATTTGATTCTATAACTTTTTTTGATTATCTTTATTTTAAAAATGAATTAGAATATAGAACAGCATTAATGGATTTCCTACATGAAATGAAATCCAATAAAGTAACAACAATAATGACATCACAAAAAGAAACTATTAATGTAGACCAAATTAAATATCCTATTCAAGACTTTCTCTTTGACGGCATTATCCTTTTAACTAGGGTAAGAAAAGGTTCTTCATTTGAAAGAGTAATTCATATATCCAAGATGAGGGGTCAAGATCATTCCTTAGATATTTACCCACTAACAATAAACAAAAATGGTATTGAAGTCCATTACAATGAACTTCCTTTTTCACTAATTGAGCAAGATGAGTCTAAAGATAAATTTGGCTAATGACAATGACGAAAACATCAGATAGAATTCCAACTGGAATTAAGACATTTGATCCACTTATAGAAGGAGGATTTAAAAAAGGTAGTTCAAATTTAATTGTTGGGGGCCCAGGTTCTGGAAAGACAATATTTGCAATTCAATTTTTATATAATGGAATAACTCAATACAAAGAAAATGGTCTATATGTCACTTTTGAAGAAAGAAAGGAAAAACTTTATAGTGATGTAGCTGCTTTTAGTTGGGATCTCCAAAAACTTGAAAAGGAAAACAAGTTTGTTTTCTTAGAATATAGCCCTGAACAAGTTAAGAAACTACTTGTTGAAGGTGGGGGCATTGTAGAAAGTATTATAGAGAAATATAAAATAAAAAGAGTAGTAATAGACTCTATTTCCTCCTTTGGTCTTCTGTACTCTGATGAATTAGCTAAAAAAGAAGCTTCTCTTGCTCTTTTTGAAATGATAAATAATTGGGGTTGCACAGCTGTATTAACAGCTCAAGAAACTAAGATAGATGAAAAAGGTATTTCTTCATCACTTGATTTTGAAGTTGATTCCATAATACTTCTTTATCATCCAAGGGTAGATCACTCAAGAAGTAGAGCAATTGAAATCCTTAAAATGAGGGGAACTAGACATTCTGGAAAAATTTATACCGTAATAATAGATAAGAAAGGAATTTCAATTAAAACTCACTAATCAGTCTGCAATAAATTCTCCCAAATACTGAGCTAATTCTGTTTCATTAACAGTTCCCTTTGCTTTAAGGTATTCTCTAGCCAAAATCCAAAATAACAATCCTAAACTTTTCTTTCCTTTATTATTGCATGGTATAACTAAATCAACGTGTCTGGCATCATTATTTGTGTCGCATAATGCAATAACTGGAATTCCTAATTTAGCTGCATCAAAAACCATATTCTTATCAGGCCAAGGATCAACTACAAGAACTAACTTAACTTCTGTAAAAGTCTTTAAGTTAGAGTTTGTTAAAACTCCAGGAGTGTACCTACCACCATAGCTTCTTATTCCAGTTATTTTTGAAAATAACTCTAAAGCCTTCCAACCATTCTCTCTTCTACAAACCATAGCAATATCACTAGGTTCAAATTGGCTTAAGAAATTAGCAGCAATTTTTATTCTATTATCAATCTCTTGAACATTTAAAACAGCCAAACCATCAGGCCTAACTTTATAAATAAATGGCATCATAAACTTGGTTCTAAACTTAGTTCCTATATGAATACCTACTTTCAAATAATCATCTAATGGTACTAATAACTTCTGCTGTTCTTTTGTCATGTACCTATTCTTAAAGAGAAGGTATTTAAAAGTTTCTATTAAGAATTAACAAAAAAAAGAAAAAAGTTAGAAATGTCTTTTCTTGAAGTTGTCTATGAATTTCTCAGCATCTTTTTTCATGCCTAAGCCTACCCCGATTCCTAATGCCAATGCAATTCCTACTGATAGACTACCCACTACTAATAATACCAAGTTCTCTAGTAATCCAACTTCAATACCCATTTGTCTCAGTGCAACCACAGCAACAATGATTAGTACTGCAATTTTAACAATATGACTTGCTAATAATACTCCTTTCATGCTACTATGTTCAGCTATCTTCATCTCTATTATGTGCGCTAATGCTAAGCCAAATATAAAGATTAAAACAGCTGCAATTACGTTAGGCAACCATGAGACAAACTTTCCAAGAACTATTGTTAATGCCCCTAATTCTAGGATATCAACAGCCACATGTAAAAATATTATGAACACATACCATTTGGTTATTTCCCCAAATATTTTTGGTAGATGTATGTGACCAACATTTTTTACTAATTTGGCTTTTCTTACTTTTTGGTCAACTCCAACTTTTTCCAGTATAATCCTTACTGCATGCCCTAATAACATTGCAATAATATAACCTATTATTAGAATTATTATGGCAGCTATAAGACCTGGAAAAATATTCTTGAAACTTGTCCACAAAGTGTATAATGGGCCTACAAATGAGTCTGCTCCAACACTTACCAAATATTCCACCCCCTTTTTTGAAAAGTTTTTATTTTTTTAAGTTTAAAGGTCTTATGATATTAATAAAAAATTCTTTATTTATAAACCTTTCGGTTGAAAAAAGTGCAATAATTAATTCAATAAATAAATAAAATTAAGGCAACTTAGCAAAATTCCAAATTCACAGCCCTCATTAGTATTATTTTTAACAAGATTTGTTACTACTACAAAGAGAAAAATATATAAATAAGTTTCTATACTAAATATTCAATGCTACAAGACCCAAAATATATGGACGAGGAAGAAATATATAAGCGAATTTATAATGTAGTCTGCTTATTTCCAAAAGACGACTTAAGTATAAATGTGAATTGTAACCAAATAAACCCCAAAAGCGGTCACCCAGTAGAATTAGCATTTTCAAGATCGTACAATGTCCATTTCAAAAGAGGTGATATAGTTTATGTGAGTGTTATGACTGCGGATTTATCTGAAGTAAGATCATTTGAAATTAAGACAGTACTAAGAACCCTAGAAAGAGAAGGGTTAGAAAATTTACTTGACTTCCTGCAAACAAGTATCGAAGAAAAATCTAATCCAAGAATCAAAAATCCACAAATTATAGATAACCATCTAATAATTCCAGCCGTTAAATAATATAAAAATAAGTTTTAATTAACTTTTTCTGGTAAAGGCCTTTTTATTGAAATTGGAAGAATACCCCTTTCAAACTCCATCTTTGCAATTTCAGTAGTACTATAATTCATTCTTTCAAAATCCTGCTGAGTTAATTTAATTAGCAAAGGCGCGCCCATAGCTATCTGCAGTGCTCTTGCACCAATAATCCTAGCAACCTCATATTTAGTATACTTGATCATTTTACCACTGAATTTAAAATTAATCTTAGTTCCTTTGTTTTTTCTTTAGCGATGCTTATAACTTTATCTAATTCCTCTATTTTTACACCTTTACTTCCGCCTTTTTGAACGGCGCATATATTATCATTTTCTGTCATACAAATAGAAATTCTAGCATCACATGCTTTTTCTTCCTTAGTACTAGGATCTACTAAGAAATAAGAATCTATTTTATATAATGTACAAGTTACAGCTGTTTTTGTTAAAGGTAATTTTGTTTTTGTAAATTCACCGAATACAACCTTATCATCCTTTAATACAGGTAAAACACTTTCTTTAAGTGCAGCCAAAGCAGCTAATGCGCAAGCATCAATTAAGTTTCCATCATCATTAATTGTATAAATATCTAAATAAATCATCCACACTAACTCTCCTTTTCTTATACATAACTTCTTCATATCTATCATTTTAGATTCTCTAATACCTCTATCAACAACTCTTGCTAACTCTGTTGCTTGTTCACCTGGAGGCCCTGATTCAAATTCAGGACTAGACAAAGGAAGTAACTCAACTCCTACCATTAGAACTCCTTGATCTGGGCTATCTGCAAATGGTTCTCCAACACCTATTTTTATTCCTGCAATTACCTCAGTTTCTCCAATTCTTGCAGATGCAGATCCTTCTGCATTTCTAGAAATTCCGGTTTTAATCTCAATAGGATTTCTATATTCTTCTAATTTTCTTCCATCAATTCTATGACCATTAGCCAATATTGAGGAAATATATTCTCTCAAGTTAAGATTATTCATTTTTAATCTCCTTATATCTTTCTTTTAATGCTTTTTTTTGTATTTCAGATATTTGTTTACATCCTTCTTTACCTAATTCAACAGCTTGTTTTAGTTCTTCTGCACTAATATCCCCATCTAATTGTAATAATGTAATCTCATTATTCCTTGACATAAATGCACAAGGTATATCAGTAGTCCCATCATAATCTTCTTCTTCCTTATCTAAGTCAATTGCAATTTTTCCATTTATTCTTCCAACAGAAACTGCACTTACTAAATCTCTCATTGGTATTCCAGCATCAGCTAATGCCATAGAAGCTGCTGTAATGC
>Ga0209343_10006800_pt1 | contig 13623 bp, 13 predicted proteins | sample RifCSPlowO2_02_FD_184026 | JGI IMG/M metagenome (GOLD analysis project Ga0209343, IMG submission 184026) | Groundwater microbial communities from Rifle, Colorado - Rifle CSP2_plank lowO2_0.2 (SPAdes) (version 2) | ecosystem: Environmental > Aquatic > Deep subsurface > Groundwater | place... | reverse complement strand
ACGCCCCATGAGTCCGGCCTGAAGAACTGGACCGATGCAGAGATTGCACGCGCGATCCGTGAAGGCGTGAGCCGCGACGGCAGCAAACTCAAGCCGCCCATGGCCTTTGCGTTCTACCGCAACATCGGCGATGAGGACATGAAGGCGCTGATCGCTTTTCTGCGCTCGCTGAAACCGGTTCCGTTCGGCGCAAAGTAGAGGGTGCGAGAGCGCCGGCCGGGCTACGCCCCGGCGGCGCTTTCTCGACCTGGATTAATTCTCCCTGTCCCAGGTCGCGATGATGCGCACGACCCTGCCGCCGGCGTTCGGGTGGGGCTGAGGCGGGCTCTCCAGGTACAGTCGGTCGCCCTCGAACCGGTACGCACGCACCTGCTCGGTGCCGACCCATGCCTCGTTCCACGCCGCCTCGATTTTGGTGATGACCTTCCCGTCCTCCAGGCGATACTTGCCGGTATAGGAGATCATGGTCCGCAGCGCGTTGGCGCGCTCTTCGTCGGTCTGCGGCAACTTGCGCCCTTCCGCCGTGACCAAGGCGAGCCATCGCCCCTCGGGCGTGGCGATCTGGTAGCCCCTCGGATGGGCGCCGAGCAGGGACGTGCGCTCCCCGGTCTGCGCGTCCTCGTGAACGACCGAAACCAGCTTCCAGGTGCCGACGATCCTGTCCCCGTCGTCGGCCGGGTCGGCCCTGGCGGGCGAGGTGAAAGCGGAGGAAGCCAGAAGCAAGAAGGCGTCAAGCAGGAGGGTTCGCATGAATGTCCTCGTTGGATCAATAGTGTTGCACATCAATACCGTTCTGTGAATAAATGGAGCCGGACGGAAACCGTGCTCCGTCGCCGAGCCCCGTTATCCGTTACGTTGGCGCAATCCTGGCCCCGACTGGAACACAGGTATGGACCCATTGCATGCGTTGACCGAGCAGATACGATTGTTCGCCCGGGAGCGTGACTGGGACCGGTTCCATTCCCCCAAGAATCTGTCGATGGCCCTGATTGCCGAGGCCGCAGAACTGCTGGAGCATTTTCAATGGGCCACCGAAGAGCAGAGCTACGCACTGGACCCGGCGAAACTGCAGGAAGTGAAACACGAAATCGCCGATGTTTTCATCTATCTGATCCGACTGTCCGACCGGCTGGATATCGATCTGTTGGCCGCCGCCCGGGAAAAGCTCGAACTCAATAAACAGAAGTATCCCGCAGACAAAGTGCGCGGGGACGCCCGCAAGTACTCCGACTACAAATAAAGCGCCCGCACGGTTGCATGCCTGCCGCCGCGGCGGGCCTGGCGCCGCCTGTTCTTCAGCCGGCCAGGCCCTTTTTCAGAAGTTCGGTTACGACTTCGTTGAGCCCGGCCTTGCGTTGCTGCGCCAGGACCTGGATTTGCTTCACCAGTTCGCTGTCGATTTTGACCGCGAACGGTATGAGGCCCCGCGCCTGATCAAGCTTGCGTTGTTCGCGCCGGCTCGGCATGTCCGCGGCCTCCTTGCCGAAGCGTCCCGGCGTGGCGGCCCGGCCCATCCTGTCGCCGATCTTCACGCCTTTGAGTTTTTCCAGGTCAGCTTGTTTCATGAGTGCACGTCCTTGTTCGGTTCCGAGGCTGCATTGTACGCAGAACGGCGGGGTCGGCACGGCACAGTCCGTCGCCGTGCCCCGGCCATGCAACAGATTGAACCGCTAACACATTGAACCGCCGCTTGAACGCTGCCTGATTTTCGACATGCTTGGATTTGTCGACCACCATGATTCCTTATTGACTTCAAACCGGATTGTTCCATTTTTCGCGACCGAATGGGTGGCCGCAGTTTTTTGATAAGATTCCGAACGTGTTCAACATAGACGAGCCGCGCCGGCTTGAGGGTTCCGACAATGAAACACAGCGATCTTCCCTTGGTGGTCGATTTTCACGTTCACATGCTGAACCAGGAGGTTTTCAAGGCTTCCACCAACAAGACCGTATTCACCGGTTTCGGCGCCACCCCGGCCACGGCGCCGCGGCCAGGGGCACAACAGTTGATGCACCGGATGTACGATCCGAAGCTCGAGATCGAGGACATGGACGCGCGCGGCATCGACATGAGCGTCGTCACCACGGGCGCCGTCCTGCAGGGCACGTCGTGGGCCGATCCGCAGACCGATCTCGATCTGTGCAAGCGCTGCAATGATCAGGCCGCCGACTGGGTGGCCCAGTACCCCAGGCGGTTTGTCGGCAGTGCCGTCCTGCCGCTGCAGGACGTGAAGCTCGCGCTGCAGGAACTGGAGCGCGCGGTCAGGACGCTGAAGCTCGGGGTCGTGAACGTCTCCTCGAGCTACAACGGGGTCTACATGGGGGACCCGACCTACCATCCGTTCTGGGAAGCGATCCACGAACTCGGCGTCGCGGTCTGGATCCATCCGGAGGGCGTTAGGGATCCGTGGTTCCAGCGCTACGCCCTGTGGAACTCGGTCGGGCAGTCGATCGAGGAAACCAAGTGCATGACCTCGCTGGTCTACGAGGGCGTGATGACCAAGTTCCCCGACCTCAAGGTGGTGATCGCGCACGGCGGCGGGTATTTCCCGCACTACCTGGGGCGCATGGACCGCAACACCGCGAATCGGCCGGACACCGTACGCAACACCGGCGGCAAGACGCCCAGCGCGTTCCTGCGCTCGTTCTACTACGACACCTGCGTCTACGACCCGAAAGTCTTCAAGGTGCTGCTGGAGCGCGTCGGCGCGGACCGGCTGGTGATGGGCAGCGACTACCCGGTCGGCGAGCAGGATCCGGTGCAGTGGATCAGGGACACCGGCGTGAAAGGCGCCGATCTTGTCAACATTGTGGGCGGCAACGCGGCGCGCCTTCTCGGGATTCCGGCCAAGGCTGCAGTCGCGGCGGTGCGTTGATTGTGGTTTCCCTGTGCGGTTCCGGCGCGTTCACGACGCAAACATATCCGGGAGGCTTCTGATGCAATCGACTGGCGGAGCGAGTCGGCGTGAGTTCCTGTGCAGGGCCGGGACTGCTGTGGCGGGCCTCGCCATGGGCGTCCTGCCTTTCGGGGCGCGGACTGCAAGCAGCGCCGGCGCGGGCCTGAAGATCGGCATCGTCGGGTCGGGCAGGATCGGCGGCACCCTCGGCGCGCTGTGGTTGAAGGCGGGACACGAAATCATGTTCTCTTCGCTCGACCTCGAGCACGACAAGGCATTGGCGGCGCGGCTGGGAGGCAAAGCTCGTGCCGGATCCTCGAGGGAAGCGGCCGCATTCGGCGAGGTCGTGCTGATCGCGGTGCCGTATTCCGCGCTCCCGCAACTGGGCCGCGAACTGGCGGCAGCGATCAAGGGCAAGGTGGTGATCGATACGTGCAACCCCATTCCTGGGCGCGACGGCGACATTGCGATCTGGGCCCGCGAGAAGGGCGCCGGTCTCGCCTCGGCAGAGCTTTTGCCCGGCGCGCGGCTTGTCCGTGCCTTCAATGCGATCGGTTACGCGCGGCTGCCGGAAGCCTCACGGCGTCAGGGCAAGCGCATCGGGATGCCGATGGCCGGCGACGACGCGGGCGCGATCGCGGTGGCGTCGCGCCTGGTGCGCGAGATCGGCTACGAGCCGGTCCTGATCGGACCGCTCGCCATGGGCAGATATCTGATCCCTGGAACACCGCTAGCGGGTGAGCAAACGCCGGAGCGCATTCGGCAGATCGCGGCTACCCTCAAGTGAGCCGGTCCCGAGCGCAGATACCGGGGGCTTACCTCACTGAGTTAATCCCGTACGGCCCATCAGGCCTTGTCCACAGCTTTCGAGCCGGACAGGACAAGGTTCCTGTGGCGAGGCAGTGCGAGAGCCAACGGCAGTCCCAGGTACCCTATCACTATGGATACAAGAATTGACCAGGTATAGGCTCCAGACAGATCGAAAAGCGCGCCGCCCAGCCAGCCCCCTAAGGCCATGCCAGTGCTGGCACCCAGCATCTCGAAGGAGTAAATCGAGCTGAGAGGCGCCTTTAGGCCGAATAACTGGCGGTTAATAATGGGGAAGCCTACCATCTCGCCTCCGTAGCACAGGCCAAAGACGACAGCAAAAAGATAGAATACCCAGGCTTCGCTGGCAAAGAACAAGATAAATATCGGAGTGCTCTGGCCAATCAGCGCCATCGTGAGGACAGCCCGGCCACCGAGCCGCTCCGCGAGGACGGAGCAAGCGAAACGGCTGATAATCGAGGTGCCGGCGATCGTGCCGAGCACACCCGCTGCCTCTACCCCCGACACTCCCTGGAAGGTCGCCATGGACACTACATGGGCCAGGATGATGGCGTGTCCAGCGCAACCGAGAAAATGGATACCCATCAGGTTCCAAACCGGCCGCCTGGTCAGAACCTCGCGCAGACCTGCCGGCACCATACCGGATGCGGCAGAAACACGTGGCTCTTTGGGAGAGCCTTCCACGCCGTAGGCAGACAGCCCCTTTTCATAGGGACTGCTTCGTATCAACGAGGAAAAGGTTATGAGAATTCCGCCCGCAACAATACCTATGAGCGTGAAAGACCATTCCCAACCATGGGTTTCGATAAGCCAGCGGAACAGGGGAGCAAAAATCATGGGGCCCACGCCCATGGCAGCCCAATAAATGCCTAATGCCACGCCCATGTGTCGGTAGAACCATCGGGTCACGATAACCGGCAGCAGCACCGTAAAGGCAGCATTCCCGAGAGAACCAACAAATAACCCGTAAAACACGTAGAAGTGCCAGAGTTCCTTTATGGTCCCCAAGAGAACCGTGCCCGTGCCTATCAACATGGACGCCCCGATCATCAGCTTGCGGGCCCCGTAGCGATCACCAAGCCAACCCATAATCACTACAGCAGGCAATCCGGCCAGAAACGCCAGGGAATAGGCAAGCGATATGTCGCCGCGTGTCCATCCAAATTTCGTAACCAGGGGGTCTATGAAAACCCCGAATGATGCTGAATCGGCACGGCTGACCACGGAGAGGACACACGACGCCAACAGGATGACCCAAGCATAATGAAGTCTGTATTTTTTTATGAATGTCATGGATATCGTATTTCCTCATTTCGGGCCCGTATGCTAACGGCGAAAAAATTTTGGATCAAAGGAAAATAGTCCGGTAATGCGTGCGCAGGTCGTTGAAAAAGGGGGCACGCCCCCTTCTATATTCCCCAAATCGGGGCTGTCGAAGAACGCGCAACTTACCCGGGCGTGCCGGAAAACGGATCCTCGGCGCCGCCCGTAAGCGACACCATCGACACGACGGGTGGTTGCGCGCGCTCGTTCACCATCAGCCGGAACACATCGGGCCGGGCGTAGTGCCCGACCACGTCGAAGTCGTATTTGCCGCGTGCGATCTCGCCCATGTCCAGCTCCGCGGTGAGTATGCATTCGCCCTCGAAGTCCGGACCCGCGAGCACTTCCCCGAGGGGGCTGACGATGCAGCTGCCGCCCGTGCACAGGATGGCGTCTGGATCGTTGCCCTGGATGGTATAGCCGGCGGGAAAATCGCGGCGGCGGGCGAACTGATTGCACGAAAGCACGAAGCAGCGGCCTTCCATTGCCACGTGCTGCATCGTCGGCAGCCAGGTCTTGCGCCCGTCCGCGGTCGGCGCGCAGTAGATCTGAATGTTCTTTGCGTACATCGCGGTGCGCAGCAGCGGCATGTAATTCTCCCAGCAGATCACCGCGCCGAGGCGCCCCATCGGCGTGTCGAACACGGGCAGCGTGGAACCGTCGCCGTAACCCCACACCAGCCGCTCCATGGCGGTGGGCATGAGCTTGCGGTGCCTGCCCAGAAAGCGGCCCTCGTCGGAGAAAAACAACACTGTGCAGTAGAGCGTGCCGATTTCGCGCTCGATCACCCCAACCACCAGATAGATCCGGTTCTCGCGCGCGATCTCGGCAAGTGTGTCCACGTGCGGGCCGGGCACGTCGATGGAGGATTCGAAATAGCGCCGGAAGTCCTCACGGCCTTCGAAGCTGCGCATGCCGATCCGCGCGCCGAAGTCGAGCCCCTTCGGATAAGCCGAAATGAACGCTTCGGGAAACAGCACGAGCCGCGCGCCCTTCCGGGCCGCATCGGCGGCGAGCTGGCGGAGTTTCGCGATCGTGCGCACGGGATCGAACGCCACCGGTGCGGCCTGCGCTACGGCAGCGATGAACTTTTCCATGGTCCTCCTCCCCTCAAGAGTCTTCGCGGCACCCCCGCCTTTGCAGAGATCAGAGTAACTTTTTCGTGACGATCAACCAGGCAAGTTCGTCGAGCCGGAAAAAGTTACTTTGACCCCATTTTTCCGCTAACGCTTTCGAGCCAGCACGCCCATCAGCGCCGACATGCCGGCGTGCGCAGCACCCTCCTTGAGCTGTTCCTCGTAGGAGAGAATTTCAAGGATATCCATGTCCTCTAACGCTTCGCGGATCATCGGCTCGGTATAGAGTTGCTCGGGCTCCGAGGGCCCCCCGGTGCCGTATTTCAATTGCTCCAGGCCATACCCCTGCAAAATGAACAGCCCGCCCGGCGTCAGGGTTCGCTTGATCAGGGAAAACAGTCTTTCGCGCTCCGATGGCGTGAGAAATTGAATGAAGATGGCCGCGACCAGGTCGTAGCTCGATGGCGCCCAGTTCCACTCGAACATCTCCGACACGTTGAAGTTGACGTGGACGTCCCGATTCCGGGCAAGGCGCTGGGCCTTCTTTACGCCGGTGGGGGAAAAATCGAAGGCGTCGACCCGCAGACCCTGTTCGGCCAGCCAGACACTGTTCCGCCCTTCGCCATCGGCGATCGACAGCGCTCTGCTGTCCTTGGCAAGCAGAGCGGCTTTCGACGCAAGGTAAGCATTCGGACCCTCACCGAACAGGTATTCGCCGATGCTGAACCGTTCTTCCCAGCGTGCAAGCTGCTTGTCGAAGGAATGCGGCGCGGCGGGGCCGCCTTGTTGCTGTGTCATCAGTGCTTACTCCCCCGGAGAAAATGAAAGCGCCCGCTGCCCGATAGCCGGAATCGGAGCGAACCTCTTGGCCTTCGCAAGCCGGCCCCCGACACGTGCACGCCGGAATCCGGCGCGGTCCTGCCCGAAGCATACAGGAGGCAATAGCAGCCGGCAGGCGGTCAGAATCGGACTTTATACAGAATTAGAAAAAAGTGATTCAAACTGCCGAACTTACTTCAAGACAATAAGAATATCAGAATGCTCTAATGCATTCTTGATTGAAATCAAGATGTCTCCCGGAGCGCGGGCTCACATTCTGCGTTACGCACATCCATCGTGCGGATGAAGGAGACAAATCGTGAAGCGCATCATCCAAGGTGCATTCCTGGTGTCGATCCTCCTGGTCGGCGGCACGGTACCGGCGGCGCAGGACCACTCGAAGTTCATCAATGGCCCGTTCGGCAGCGGACCGGAAGTCACCAAAGCCTGCCTGCAATGCCACGCGCAGCAGGCCGGGGATTTCATGAAGACCCAGCACTGGACCTGGAGCGTGAACCAGGAGATCCCGGGCAAGGGCAAACTGGATCTCGGCAAGAAAAACGCGATCAACAACTACTGCATCGCGCTGCCCAGCAACAACCCGCGCTGCACGAGCTGCCACGCGGGCTACGGCTGGAAAGACGCCTCCTTCGACTTCGGCAAGGCCGAAAATATCGACTGCCTCGTCTGCCACGACACGACCGGCACCTACAAGAAGCTTCCGGCCGCATCGGGCAACCCGGCGTATCAGGACACCGAGTTCCCGCCCAAGTCCGGCCGGATCTGGAAAGCTGTGGAGCTCGAGAAAATCGCCCGCAGCGTCGGGCCCACCAGCCGTGCCACCTGCGGATCGTGCCATTTCTTCGGCGGCGGCGGCGACCATATCAAGCACGGCGACCTCGACAGCTCGATGGGCGCGCCCAAGCGCTCGACCGACGTCCACATGGCGGTGGACGGCGCGAACATGAGCTGCAGTGCGTGCCACAGGACTGACAAGCACGCGATCCCGGGCAAGGCGCTTTCGGTTTCGGCCATGGGGAGCCGCACGACGCTCGACTGCACCGACTGCCACGCGGGCACGCCGCACGGACGCAACACGACGCTGAACCGTCACACCGAAAAGGTTGCCTGCCAGAGCTGTCACGTTCCGATTTTTGCGCGTGTGCTGCCTACCAAGGTCTGGTGGGATTGGTCCACCGCCGGCAAGGACGGCCCGGTGCAGAAGGACCAGTACGGCGAGCCGCTGTACGACAAGCAGAAAGGCGACTTCAAGTGGGCGAAGGATGTGAAGCCGGTCTACCGGTGGTTCAACGGCTCGGTCGACCGCTATCTGCTCGGCGAGAAGATGGATCCGGCCAAGGTCACGCACCTCAACTATCCGCGCGGAGACCGTGGCGACAACGCCTCGAAAGTCACGCCGTTCAAGATCATGCAGGGCAAGCAGCCCTACGATTCGGTCAACAACGTGTTCGCGGTGCCCAACCTTTGGGGCGGATACTGGGGCCACTGGGACTGGAACAGGGCCATCGCCGACGGCATGAAGGCAGCGGGCCTGAGTTACGGCGGCCAGTACGGCTTCGCGCCGACCGATATGTACTGGAAGCTAAACCACATGGTTGTGTCCAAGGCCGAGGCGCTCAAATGCAATGCCTGCCACGGTGGAGACAGATTGGACTGGAAGGCGCTGGGCTACTCGGGCGATCCGCGGTCCGCGAAGAAGTGAGCGCTGTTTTCCGAAAGACACAAGGGCCGGCATTGCCGGCCCTTGCTCTTGCGTAACCAATCGGTACTGCCTTCCCTTCATTCTCGGGCCAGCGGCATGCCGGCGTCCGCAGGATCACCGGCGGGGTCCTCACCGCTATTGCCTATCTGCGTGAGGCCGCGGCCACGCCCGGTAATCAGGCGCGAATCCTTCAGCCCCTCTACCCGTCAGCCCGGAGGAAGGACTCGATCAACTCCATGACCTCCCTCGTCGGATTCAGGAACACACATCCGGAGCGGTGAGCGTGGCTGCCGTCGTCAAGCACCACAGGCGTCGAATAGCGTACCGTGAGGTCCACGACGATCGGCGTCGTGTCGTGGCGCCGGATGCGGCATCCCTTGAGTACGGTGCCCGGTTCGAGGGTGATATCCGAGGCGTAGAGCAGGAAGCCGATGCCGGCACGGCTGATGTCCTCGATCTGCGCATCGAAGGGGGCAAACCCCTCGCTATCGGCAACGCACCGCAGGGGCGGAACGCGAGTCACGGCGGCACGCGGTTCATGGCGCTGCTGGAAGGTTACAAGGACTTCGGGAAACCGGAGCCGGATCGCGGGTGTTGCCCCGAGGGTCGTGCGTTGGGGGTCCGCGGCCGCGAATTCGACATGCCGGCCGCCGAATTCCGAAATGAAGCTCACGCGTGGGTGGGCCAGCAGAGCCGCGTTGAGGGCCTCGCTGGCGGCGGCAGCGACGGTTATGTAGTGCCGGTCCGGATCGACGAACAGCAGCTGCGAGCGGAATGGCAGGGCGTCGCTGCCGAGCGTGGTGGTGATCGGCTGGGCCAGCTTTTGAATCGATTCCAGTACCCGCGCGATTTCCTCGCTGCTGTGCGACATCAGCCCTGCCGGTGGAATGCTGTGCTGGGGAGCCATGGTTGGTCGAAATCAGGATCGTGCTTTATCGTGTGCTACCAGCATCGCTCCCCGCTCGGCAATCATCAGCGTCGGCGAATTCGTGTTTCCAGAGGTAATCGTCGGCATGATCGAGGCGTCGATCACGCGCAGGCGAGCGACGCCGCGCACCTTGAGGCTGGGGGTCACCACCGACATGAGGTCCGTGTCCAGACCCATCTTGCAGGTGCCCACCGGGTGATAGACGGTCGTGCCCATGTTGCCCGCTGCCTTCAACAGTTGCTCGTCCGATTGGAATCCCGGGCCCGGCACGAATTCCTCGGGCGCGTACTGTTTCATCTTTGCGGTGCCGTTGACGATGCGGCGCGTGAGCCTGATCGACTGGACGGCGGTTCGCTGGTCCTCGGGCGTGGAGAGGTAGTTGAGCGTGATCGCCGGGTGGTCGCGCGGGTCCGCTGATTTGATGCGGACGTGGCCGCGTGCGGTGGGCCGCAGGTTGCACACGCTTGCGGTAAAGGCGGGGAACGGGTGCAGCGGATCGCCAAATTTGCCCAGTGACAGTGCCTGCACATGGTATTGGAGGTTGGGCGTGGCCTGCGAGGGGTCGGACTTCAGGAACGCGCCCCGCTGCGAGGGCGCCATCGCCAGGGGCCCGCTGCGATAGAGCGCGTATTCGAGCGCCATCTTCACCTTGCCCCACCGGGAGTTCGCCATGGTGTTCAGGGTGAGCACGTTTTGCACCTTGAACGCCACGCGCAGCTGCAGGTGATCCTGCAGGTTTGCGCCGACGCCGGGCAGGTCGTGCACCACAGTGATGCCGTGCTGCCGCAAGAGCCCCCCCGGCCCGATTCCCGAGAGCTGCAGGATCTGCGGCGAGCCGATGCTACCTGCCGCGAGTATGGTTTCGCGCTTGGCTTCGGCGAAGACTTCCTCGTTGCCCTGGAAGAATTCCACGCCCTGCACTTCCGGTCTATGCCCGCGCCCGCCATCCAGCCGCAGTTTCTTCACCTGCGCATGGGTGAGCACGGTGAGATTTCCGCGCGCCATCGCCGGGCGCAGAAACGCTTTCGAGGCATTCACGCGCACGCCGCGCCGCTGGTTCACTTCGAAGCGCGAGCTGCCGGCGTTGTCTCCGCAGTTGAAGTCCTCCACCTCGGCGACGCCGGCTTCGGCCGCGGCATCGCGGAAGGAATCGAGAATCTCCCACGACAGGCGCTGGCGCTCCACGCGCCATTCGTGGCCCACACGGTCGCTGCCGGAATCATGATCGGCGCCATTGTCCAAGGCGCCGGGGCCGCCGCGACCGGCGCTTGCGCCGCGGGCGCCGTGGAATTCGTCCGCGCCGCGCCAGTGGTCCTCGGACTGCTTGAAAATGGGCAGCACGCTCTGCCACGACCAGCCCGAATCGCCGGTGAGCCGCGCCCATTCGTCGTAATCGCGCGCCTGGCCGCGCAGGTAGAGCATGGCATTGATCGAGGAGGAGCCTCCCAGCACCCGGCCACGTGCGTAGGGGATCGAGCGGCCGTTCAGGCCCGGGTCAGGTTCGGTCTTGTAGCACCAGTCGGTGCGTGGGTTGCCGATGCAGTGGAGGAGAAAGCCGATCGGAATGTGGATCCAGATCCAGTCGTCGTTGCCGCCGGCTTCCAGAAGCAGTACCGAGTTCCTCGAATCGGCGGAAAGCCGGTTGGCGAGCACGCAGCCCGCCGTGCCGCCGCCGACGATGACGTAATCGAACGGACCCGTGGTCCTGGTACGCAAGCATTCCCCCCGGCCGAAAGATGCGGCAGCGAGGCCGCGTTGACCGGCAAGCTTACCCCAATGGGACCGACGACGTCATCGTGAGCGGAGCGAAGCAATCTCTTGGGTCAACGGGATTGCCTCGTCGCTGATATTCATTGCAGCGACAGATCCGATCTTTGACGGCATGTGCTCCGGAAAAGTGGAAAACGCTATACTGAAATGCCTATTGTGGCATTTGACGGGAAGTATACATGGGCACGCTCACCGACACCGAATCCATCGACACGCTCATCCGGCAGCGCGTGGACGAAATCCTCTCGCAGAAGCTGGAGGAAAGGCTCGCGGCGCTGAAGGCGCACCGGACGCCCGCGATGGCGATCATCGCCACCAAGGGCACGCTGGACTGGGCCTACCCGCCGTTCATCCTTTCTTCAACCGCGGCCGCAATGGGCTGGGACGTGTCGGTGTTCTTTACCTTCTACGGGCTGCAGCTCCTGCGCCGCGACATCTCCGATCTGAAGGTGAGTCCGCTCGGCAACCCGGCGATGCCGATGAAAATGCCCTTCGGTCCGGAATGGTTCAAGAACATCAGCTGGAACATCCCGAACGCGGTTCAGGCCGGCGTTCCCGGTTTCGAGTCGCTGGCGAGTACGCTCATGAAACAGACCATGCACAACAAGGGCGTGGCCGGCGTCGAGGAGCTTCGCCAGGCGTGCGTCGAGAGCGGCGTGAATCTGATCGGCTGCCAGATGACGGTGGACCTGTTCGGGTTCAAGCTTGAGGACTTCATCCCGGAGGTGAAGGAGTACTGCGGCGCGGCGACCTTCCTGCAGATCGCGCGCGACGCGGACGTTTCGCTGTTCATTTAGATCGCCCGAAGCCCGCAGCGGCGGTGCGGGGTCGCTTCCGCAGGTATTGCGCCAGGGGCCGCCAACAGAATGACCGTTAGCGGCCTGATTGGGGGGCATGAGGGGGTGTGCCCCCTCTATCGTTGGGCCCTTCAAGAGCGGACCGAACTCTGGAAATAGCCGCAGGATCGCGCAGCACCTGGCCTCGCCGCGCTTGAGGGAGTTCAGCCCCGCGCCTGCAGGGCCCGATGAGCTCTTACGCCCGCGCCGCCTGAAGGGCGCGGATGCGTTCCTCGATCGGCGGGTGGCTGGAGAACAGCGCCATCAGGCCCGACTTGCTCGTGATTCCGGAGGTGGCGATGGATTTCGGCAGTTCGCCCGCCTCCAGGCCGCCTAGTCGGGTGAGCGCATTCATCATTGGGCGCGGAGAGCCGAGCAGCCCGGCCGAGGCGGCGTCGGCGCGGAACTCGCGCTGGCGCGAGAACCACATCACGATCATGGAGGCGAGGATGCCGAACACGATCTCGCACACGAATACGGTGATGTAGAAACCGAGGCCGACGCCGCGCTCGGTGCGGAATACGGTCTTGTCCACGAAGTAGCCGACGATGCGGGCGAAAAAGACGACGAAGGTGTTGATGACGCCCTGGATGAGTGTCAGCGTGACCATGTCGCCGTTGGCGACATGCCCGATCTCGTGGCCGAGCACCGCCTCGACTTCCTCGCGGGTCATGCTTTGCAGCAGGCCGGTCGAGACCGCGACCAGCGCCGAGTTCCTGAAAGCACCGGTGGCAAAGGCGTTCGGCTCGCCCTCGTAGACGGCGACCTCGGGCATGCCGATGCCCGCCTTTTCGGCCAGCCTTTGCACCGTTGCAACCAGCCACAGTTCGGTGCCGTCGGTCGGGTCGTCGAGCACCCGCGCGCCGGTGGACCACTTGGCCATCGGTTTTGAGATCAGCAGCGAAAATATCGAGCCGGTGAAACCCACCACCAGCGAGAAAACGAGCAGCGCGGAAACATTGATGCCGCTTTCGTCGAGGTAGCGGTTCAGGCCCAGAACATTGATGACGATCGACAGCAACACCATGACCGCAATGTTGGTCGCGAGGAACAGGAATATGCGTTTCATGGATACTCTCCTTGCCGTGAACGGGGCTGGCCGGGTGCGGCATACCCGCAGCGCTGCGGCGCAGGCCGTCCGCCCCGCTGCGCACCGCTATCCGATAGTCGGGCCGCCGGGCAGTTTTTTCAAGAGCTATTTGCTTTTGTTTGGAAGGCCAATTTGCTGTTTGCGGCCCGCCCTCGCCTGCCGAAACCGGTCGTTCACGGACCACCCCACGTCCTGCCGGCGTTAGCTGTTCGAGGCCTGCTGAATCGGCTAGAACCTGAACCGTGTGATGGGGATTTGCCTGCCGTCCGGCAGGGTGAGCGTGGCGTTTTCCGTATTGGAGAACTCGATGCGAACCGTGCCCATGTTGGGGTT
>Ga0209343_10006797_pt1 | contig 13628 bp, 12 predicted proteins | sample RifCSPlowO2_02_FD_184026 | JGI IMG/M metagenome (GOLD analysis project Ga0209343, IMG submission 184026) | Groundwater microbial communities from Rifle, Colorado - Rifle CSP2_plank lowO2_0.2 (SPAdes) (version 2) | ecosystem: Environmental > Aquatic > Deep subsurface > Groundwater | place... | reverse complement strand
CAGCCGGCGGTCCACCGCGTCGGCCTGCGCCAGAGCGCGCTCTTCGGTCACCGTGATGAACGAATGATTCACCGGATTCAGCTCGGCAATGCGCGCCAACGTGGCAGCGCAAATCTCCCGCGCGCTGGCTTGCTTAGTGCGCAGCGCGTTGGCCACATCCGTAACGTGCCAGTTGGAAATATCAATGTTCATGGATTACTGACCGCTCCCCTGCCCTTCGGCTCATGCTCAGGGCCGTGAGCGAAAGTCGAACGGCGGTCGCGGCTCTCACTGATTCTGACTCCTGAATACTGACTCCTGCTTCTAGCGCTCGATCACCTTGGCAACCTTGAAATGTCCCGCGCCGCTTTCCGGAGCGTTGCTGAGGGCCTTCTCCTGCGCGAAGCTGGGACGCTCGCCATCGGCGCGCATGGCCACATCCTCGGGAGCGTCATAAAGCACCTGGGCCATGGGCTCAACCGCCGAGGTATCGAGCTCATTCAGCTTCTCGACGTAGGTCAGGATGGCATCCATCTCCGCGGCGAATTGGGTGACCTCGGCGTCGGAGAATTCCAGGTTGGCGAGGGCCGCCACGTAGCGGACGTCTTTCTCGGTGATCTTCACTTCCCCGCTTCCTCCTGCCGCGCAAAATATTTCTGCTCCGATTCGTTAAACGCTTCCCGCAATCTCTCGTCTCCGATCTGGCCTGCCGCCAAGTTTTCGGAGTGCGAACCAGCGCGATGTGCAATTCGGGGAGACGCGGGACTGGGGGCGGCAGCAAACTGGCGAGGCTCCGTCACAAACTCAATGGCCGTTGCCCGCCACGAGCCCGGGAATCGGTTGACGGCATCCAGGATCATTTTCTCGAGTGGCTGCAGCGACCGAGTCCATTGCGGGTCGGGAACCGAAACCAGCAGAGTGGCGCCGCGCAACTGCCGCAAACGAGTCTGCGAAGCAAGCCTCGAACCGACCAGCGCGGGCCACAGCAGCCGCAGCACTTCCTCGCGGCCCAATTGCCGCACCATCGCCTTCCAGAGATTTTCCGGAAGCAGTTCCCTGACCAGCTCCATGCTCCGCCTCCCGCATTCCCAACGCCCGGCAGGGTAGTATACCCTGTTTTCTTGCATGCAATGGCGGGTGGATTCGAAGCGCAGGATTCAAGAGGAGGCAGCACGGTGCCCGGAGAGATTTTCCATCAATCGCTGCCCTACAAATTAATTCTTGCATCGGCGTCGCCGCGCCGGAAAGAGCTTCTGACGGCTGCGGGAATCGAGTGCGAGGTCTGGCCCTCGACGGTGAAAGAGTGGCAGGGCGAGCAGGAATCGGCCGAAGAGTTCGTCCGCCGCATCGCGGAGGAGAAAGCCAATGACGTTCTGTCGCGGCTTTCGTTGGATTCACCTCGGGCCGTGCTGGGAGCTGATACGGTAGTGCTTGCAGACGGACACACCCTCGGCAAGCCCTCCTCCGCCGAAGACGCCGGTCGGATGCTGCGTTTGCTTTCTGGTAACGAGCATCGTGTTCTGACCGGCGTCTGCCTGCTGTATTCCGGCGCGGCGGACGGCTCGCGGCCCCAGACGCGCTGGCAGGATACCCGCGTGGCGTCGACGACGGTACAGTTCTTGCCGCTCAGCGACCAGGAAATCATGGAGTACGTGGCGACTGGAGAACCCTTCGACAAGGCTGGAGCCTATGCCATTCAAGGCCGGGCTTCCAAGTTCGTGGAATCGATTGAGGGCTGTTACTTCAACGTGGTGGGCCTGCCGGTTTCGCTCGTCTATCAAATGCTCCAGCGCCTGAATGCCGCATTACGGGATACCGGAAAATGAGCAGGTGCTCTGGCGCGGCTGTCGTATATTGTGGCCGTAGATACCACCAGCAGGCGGAAAACCCAGGGGTTCATGATGAAGTATTCCCGACGGGAATTTGTAACCACCTTAGGCGTCGGCATCGGCGCCATGGCGCTGCCTTCCTGGAGCATGGTGCAGGAAGAAGCCAGTGTCAGGGGCACGGACCAAGCCGAGCTCGCCGATATCGCAATCGCCACTGCCAAAACCCTGGGTGCTTCTTACGCCGACTTCCGCATCAACCGTTATCGCTACGAGGATATCGAGACGCGGGAACAGCAGGTGCGGAACGTTTCCCTGCGGCAGAGCTTCGGCTTTGGCGTGCGCACGCTGGTGAAAGGGAGTTGGGGATTTGCAGCCAGCGGAGCGGTTACGCCGCAGGAGGTTCGCAGGGTTACCGGGCTGGCGGCGGAGATTGCTCGCGCTCATTCGGCGTATCAGCGCAAGCCGGTGACGCTGGTGGGCGCTCCAAAGGTTGTCGCCAACTGGAAAAGTTCATTTCAGCACGACCCGTTTGAGATTCCGGTCGAGGAGAAAATCCGGTTCCTGCTGGGTCTGAACGATATTGCGATGCGGGCCAAAGGAGTCAGTTTTGTGGACTCCTCCATGAGCCTTGTGAACGAGCAGAAATATTTCGCCTCCAGCGAAGGCTCCCGAATCGAGCAGTACATTATCCGCAGCTATCCGTACTTCAACATCACGGCCGTAGACCGCGATTCGGGCGATTTCCAGACGCGGGGATCGCTGGTCGGGGCGCAAATGATGGGCTATGAGTTCATCGAAAAGTATCCCTGGCAGGCGGAGGCGAGAGAGGCAAGCGAAGAAGCGGTTGCGAAACTGAAGGCCAAGCCCGTGGAACCGGGCCAATACGACCTGGTGCTGGATCCTTCGCACCTGTGGCTGACGATCCACGAATCGATCGGACACTCGACGGAGCTCGATCGCGCGCTGGGGTGGGAGGCCAACCTTGCAGGCACCAGTTTTATTACGCCGGACAAGACGGGCAAGCTGCGGATTGGATCGAAGCTCATAAACTTCGTTGCCGACCGCACGCAGCCGGGTGGCCTGGCCACCGTCGGGTACGATGACGAAGGGGTCGCCGCGCAGCGCTGGCACTTGGTGAAGGACGGCGTGTTCGTAGACTGGCAAACGACGCGGGACCTGGCGCCGTTGATTGGCCGCAAGAACTCCTATGGATGCCTGCACGCCGATAGCTGGCGCAGCGTGCCGATGCCCCGGATGCCGAATGTTTCGCTCGACCACGCTCCAGAGAAGGTTTCGCTCGACGACCTGGTGAGCGGTGTCGAGAACGGAATCCTGATTTACGGCGACGGCAGTTACTCCATCGACCAGCAGCGCTACAACTTCCAATTTGGCGGACAGACTTTCTGGGAGATCAAGAAGGGCAAGATCACCGGGATGCTGCGCGACGTTGCCTATCAATCGCGGACGACTGACTTCTGGGGCTCCTGCGACGGGCTGGGCGGCAAAGAAACCTACGCGATGCATGGCTCTTACTATGACGGCAAGGGTCAGCCGATGCAGATCAGTTCGGTGAGCCACGGGTGCCCCGTGGGGCGGTTCCGCCGTGTCAACGTCCTCAACACCGCAGTGCGGCGACCCTGAGGAGGATCATGCTTCTCAACGAGCCGGATGCCAAGCGCACTTGCGATAAACTGCTCAGCTACCTCCGCGCCGATGACGCCGTGGTCCGGGTGCGCAGCAACTCGGACTCCCACGTGCGCTTCGCTTCCAATACCATCACAACCAACGGCAGCAGCGAGGAAACCAGCGTCCAGGTCACTGTTTGGATGAATCAGAAACGCGGAGAGGCCTCGGGCAACGAGATGAGCGATGCGGCGCTGCGGAGGACGGTGGAACAAGCCGAGCAGATCGCCCGGGTCTCCCCCGTGGACCAGGAATACGTGCCCAGCCTCGGCCCTCAAACTTTCGAGCCGGTGGACGGATATGTGGACGCCACCGCCAACATCGTCGCAGCAGATCGCGCCCGGTCGATGGCTCAGGTGACCGACGCCTGCGAAAAAGCCAAGGTTTCCGGGTACGGATTCCACCAGGCGGGCGCCGAGGCCGCAGCGTTCGCCTCCAAGAATGGTAATTTCAATTACTCCCGCTCCAGCAACGTGAGCTTCGCGCTCACTGTCCGCACGCCGGACGGGGCGGGCTCGGGCTACTTCGCGCGCAGCCATTTTGATCTCGGCAAGCTCGACATCGGTCAAATCGCCGGGGAAGCCATCCGCAAGGCGCTTGACTCGCACAGCCCGCGTCCGCTCGGCCCGGGGATTTACACAGTAATCCTGGAACCGCAGGCGGTCGCCGACCTGCTGGGATTTTTCACCTATGCTTTCGACGCCCGGCGGGCCGATGAAGGACGCAGCGCGTTGTCTGCATCCGGAGGAAAGACCAAATTGGGTGAACAGCTTTTCGATTCGCGCCTCCAGCTTTATAGCGACCCCCGGCACCCCGAGCTTCCCGGCTCGCCGTCAACCGAGGAGGGAGTCCCCGCAAGAAAAACCTGGCTGGTCAAAGACGGCAAGATTGAGACGCTGACTTACTCGCGGTTCTGGGCGCGCCAGAAGGATACACTCCCGACGCCGGGGCCGGTCAATTCAATCTTAGAAGGCTCCGGATCGCTTTCCACGATCGAAGAGATGATCCAGTCTACCGAACGAGGCCTGCTCGTCAGCCGCTTCTGGTACATCCGCACCGTGGACCCTCGCACGGCGCTGCTGACGGGGCTGACACGCGACGGCCTGTGGTACATCGAGGACGGCAAGGTTGCGTATCCGGCGCGAAATTTCCGGTTCAATCAGAGCCTGTTGCAAATGCTGGCTCCGGGCAATGTCCCCAAGATCGGCGTTCCGGTACGCACCTATGACTCGGGTGCGCTCTTCCCCGCCCTGCTGATTAAAGAATTCAACTTTAGTTCGGAATCTGATGCGGTGTGAGAGCGAAACAGCGCATCGCGCGGCGCTGTCGTTCCGCTGGAGGTGTGCACGCTGCGGTATGCATGGAGTTAGTGAAGAGCAGATTGCCGAATCACGAGGACTCTCTTAGGAAGGTACACATCCCGTTGTAATACGAGCCGAACCAATCAGGCGGAAGGCTTCGAGCCCTTTTCCGCCTCTGCCGTCTTCTCATCCTTCACGGCGCTCCGGAAGTTGCGGATGCCTTCCCCCAGACCTTTGCCAATCTCTCCCAAACGCCTTCCGCCAAAGATCAGCAGGGCAAGTCCGATGATGATGATCCATTCCGGCAGGCCGATGGTCCCTAGAAACAATGCCACGAGTGCTGGTTCCATGTGCATACCTCGCTTCCTTCCCCTATTCTATGCTTCCCAGTGGGCGGATACAACAGGCTCGGACGAAGTTTCCTTTTGATGCACTTCCGCCCTGCGGTAGCTACGAACCAGCTTGCTTACGGTTTGTTCACAGCAGGATGCGGTCGTCTCCGGAACGCCGTGTAACTCGCTCCCGGTCCAGGTACTCAAGCAGCGGGATAGCATACTTGCGGCTGAGCTGGGCCAAGTCCTTGAAGGTGCTGACGCTGATCCGGTCGCTGGTGGACTTATATTGCGCCAGCAAGCGCAGCAGCTTGCGGAGCGCCTGGGAATGGAATACCAAGTCCTCGGAAACCCGAACCAGGGTGCCGTCCTGGATCAGGAGCTGAAGGATCTTCTCAGCTTTGCGGCGTTCCATGGGCAGCTTGCCCAAGACCTCTTTCACAGCAGGAACGGTGAGTCCCGCTCTCTCAAAGGATCGTGCGATCTGCTGCCTGGCCTGATCCTCTTCCTGCGTCAGCACAATCTTGTGTGCCGCCAGCCGAATGGTCTCCCCACTCACGACGATCTGATTTTGTTGCGCCAGATGTTGAAGCACTTTTTCAGCAACCAGCGGATGGGCGCGCGCCAGCACCTTGGTGCGGACGGCCTCGATGGAGGTTCCGGGCAGCAGAGGATTTGCCTTGTGAAATTTTCCGAGTGCCTCAAGCACCGCTTCGCTGAAATCCTGCAGCGGCACAGCATCGGCCACACGCAACGGGTTCTCGGCCAGCACTACGAGCTGCCTGGCTTGCTGCAGCGGCCCCATCGCCTGGCGGCATTCCTCTGCCAGCCAGCCCGTGCGCGCAATCAAGTCATCGATGCCCAAGGAGCCCCCGGTCGCACCCTTCAGCAACTGCATCAGGATTTCCCCAGGATTTCCCTTCTCCAGCACCGCCAGGCGGATGGTGGGATCGGCAGTGCGAATGGCTCGGGAGTCGATGGATTCGACTGGGGACCAATTATCAAGAACGCGGCCGCCGCCGATGGTGAGGAGAGGAGAAAACTTGCGGATGATGAAATGGTCTCCTGGCAGCAGCAAGGCGGGCTGGCGCAGCCGGAACTGCACCCAAGCGCTTTGGCCGGGCTCGACTCGTCGTTCTGTCGTACTGCCTTTCGCGGTCTCCAGGCAGACGGCAGTGGCGATGATCTCCGCGGTGCCGGCATGGAAGTGGACTTGCGCGCCATTCTTGAGGGCGGGAGCGGAAGGAAGCAGGTGCAAGCGCGCGTCAATCCGCCGCGTGGGCACAAACCGGCCAGGGGTGGCCAGCGTCATGCCGCGCTCGAGTTCCCCAGCTTCAACGCCGGTCAGGTTCAGCGCCGTCCGCTGTCCCGCGGTCGCTTCCTCCACGGCTTTTCCGTGGACCTGGATGCCCCGCACGCGCAGCCGTTTTCCGATGGGGTGCGCTTCCACCTCGGTGTCCTTGCGGACCCGGCCGGAGACCAGCGTGCCGGTGATCACGGGCCCGAATCCCTTCATCACAAATGACCGGTCGATAGGCAGCCGGAAATGGCGTGAGGAGTCTTTGGCGGGAACCTCAGCCGCCGCGCGTCGCAGAACTTCCCGCAACTCATCCAGCCCCGCTCCGGTGCGGGAGCTGACGGCAACCATTGGGGCGCCGTCGAGAAACGAGCCGGCGACGAACTCCTCCGCATCCAGCTTCACCAGGTCGAGCGAGTCCTGGTCCACCAGATCCGACTTGGTGATGACGACGATGCCGCGCGGAATTTCGAGCAGGCGGCAGATGTCAAAGTGCTCGCGGGTCTGCGGCTGGATGGACTCGTCGGCAGCAATGACCAGCAGCAGCAGATCAATTCCGCCGACCCCCGCAAGCATGTTCTTGACAAACCGCTCGTGGCCGGGAACATCGACAAACCCGAGGCGGTATTCCTGGCCCAGGTCGAGCGTTGCAAAGCCGATGTCGATGGTGATGCCGCGGCGCTTCTCTTCTTCCAGCCGGTCGGGGTCTGTTCCGGTCAGGGCGCGCACCAGGGCGCTTTTGCCGTGGTCGATGTGTCCGGCCGTTCCAACAATGATGGATTTCATGAAGTGACTAGCATCGATTCGCAGCAACGAGCCAGGCCCGTTGCAAAGATTGTTCGAAGGCAACTGTCAGGTGCCCCGGGCGCTGGACCGAAACGACGCCAGGCTCCACTCATCCGAGGCAAGTTTATACTCGAAGATATACAGGTTCTGGTCATCCGCCCGCACTTTGAAATAAGAAGATTCCGGGCCGAGCCATTGATCGCAGACCTCCTCCACACGGTATCGGCGGCCATTCAACAGAAAGCCGGTGGGACGCTCATCGGCCTTGAATCCGCTGTAGGTTTCGACCTCGACCCGCATCGAAAGCACCATCCCCTTAAGAATTATCGCTCAAACGGGCAGCCGCAATCCACAAGTTGAGCCGTGCAGCAATTTTTCTATTGCGCGCGATGCGGCTAACAACAGCCTTGACAAACCTATTCCCCTCCTTAGAATATCGGGATAGATGGCGAGGAAAAGTCTTCATATCATGCCGTGCCGATATTATCTTCGTCGGCGGGAACGAAGTCATTCCCGCAACAGATTCCCCGGAATTCATTTGCATGATCTCGATCGATTGAAGAGGGGTAGGGAGAGAGAGCCGGTTCATGAATAGACCTTGTAGCCACACCAACGTCCAGATCATCTCCCAGGACGACAACGGCAAATTCCTGGAATGCCTGGACTGCAAGGAAATTTTCGAATCAAGCGAAATCGAAGAGCCCGAGCCGAAGGAAGACCTTTCCGACGCTTAGAGGCTGTTGCAAAACCGGTTTCAAGGTGTCGTAAGGGCATGGCTTCAGCCATGCCGTAAGGGCAGCATGGGTGGTGCGGCTTTAGCCGTTGAGGGGCAGTGATAGGCCTCAGGCGCTAAAGCGCGAGCGTTGTCCTTACAATTCGGCACGGTTAAAACCGTGCCCTTACGAACCCCCGTGGAGGTCTTGTAATAGCTTCTAGCGAGTTTCGCGGCACCGCCGGTTCGCTGATCCATTTCGGATAACGGCGCCGGTCTGCGTCGTTCGGATCGTCTTGTTCCCAGCCGCGCCGGTCGTTAGACTAGAACTGATGGATTGCTTCTACGATCAACTCCGTATCCTGCCGTTGCTGGCGGCTTTGCTGGTCGGATTCACTCCCGGCGGAAACTCCCAGACGAGAAATCCGGCGACCACTGCCACCACTCCTTCTGCTGGTGCTGTCTCAGGCGGCGGCGACGTCCTGTTTCGAGCGCAGGTGGATCGCGTAGTGCTCAACGCGGCGGTCTTCGACGGGCAGCAGCGGCTGGTCACCGGCCTTCCGCAGCAGGCCTTCCGCGTCTATCAGGACGGGAAGCTGCAGAAGCTCTCCGGATTCTCAAACCAGGATATCCCGGTCTCGATGGGAATCGCGGTGGACTCTAGCGCCAGCATGACAGAAATGCGCGCCGCGGTAAACGCCGCCGCCCTGGCGCTGGTGCGGGCCAGTCACACGGCCGATGAAGTCTTCGTCGTCGATTTCAAAGACACGGTGTCGCTGACGCAGGACTTTACCAATGACATCGCCAAGTTGGAAGACGGCCTCTCCGAAATGCGCATGTGGGGTGGAACCGCTGTCATGGACGCCATTCACATGGCCGTCGATCATCTCCGCAAAGGCGCCAGGGAAAAACGGGTGTTGCTGGTGATAACGGACGGCGAGGACGACTCCAGCGACATTGAGCAAGACGCCCTGCTGGCGCTGTTGCAGAAATCCGACGTTACCGTCTACGCCATTGGGCTGCTAAGCGATCAGCCCTCCGACAAACGCAGGAACGCCCAGAAATTGCTCCAGGGAGTTGCCAAAGTCTCCGGCGGCGCTTCCTATTTTCCCGGCAGCGCCGAGGAAGTGGAAGCCCTCGCCAATCAGATTGCGCACGACATACGCAATCAATACATTCTGGAGTTTCCTGTCCCTGCTGCGACGAAGCCCGGCTACCACCCACTGCGCGTGACTGCGGAATCGCGAACGCGCGGCAAACTGACGGTGAGGACGCGCCCGGGCTATGTCTACCAGCCATCGGACGTCCCTCCGGCGAGACGCTGAAGCGGGTTCAATCCCCTGCTTTTTGAGGAGCGTCCGCGGCCGGCTCCACGATCAACTTCCCTTTCATCTTGCCGTGCCCGAAACCGCAAAACACGGAACAATGGAACTCAAATTCCCCTGCTTTGGTGGCTTCAAACTCCACCACCGTCTCTTTACCTTTTTCCAACTGGGTCTTGATCCCCAGCTCCTTGATCTCAAAGCCGTGCTTGCGGTCTGTGGGCGTGATCAGCAGCCGCACCTTCTCTCCCTGTTTCACGCGAATCTCGGCCTGCGAATACTCATATTTCTTTGCGGTCATACGAATTTCATGCACATCGGATTGAGCCAAGGCCTGCGGCGCCAGCCCGGCGCAGGGCGCAAGTAGAAATACTGCGGAAACTAATCGTGTCCAGAATCGTCTCATGATCGTGCCTCCATTCCCACTCACGTTCGCTGATCCGTGGCCGCGAACATTTTGCGGCTTACCATTCGACCATGGCGGCCTCGGCGGCGAATCCCGGCCCCAGCGCCAGCAGAACGCCAAGATCGCCAGCCTGCGCGGCTTGTTTTTTCAATACTTCGCCGAGCACAAACAGCACCGTCGGCGAAGACATATTTCCGTAATTGCGCAACACCTGCCGTGACACCGCCACATCCTGGTCGGTGAGACCCAGCGATGCCTGCACCCGATCAATCACTTTTCTTCCGCCCGGGTGCATCATCCAGTAACGAATCTGGCCGCGCTCGAAGCCCCGCGGGCTCAACAAGTCATCCAGCACGCGGTCTACGATCGATGGCGCCAGATCGCGAATCTCCGCCGCCAGGATAACGCGCAGCCTGCCGTCGCGGTGTCCGAATCCAACCAGGTCTTGATACTCCGGGTCGAGCACGCTCGCAAACCCCGTAATCCGCGGTCCGGCATCCGCCTGACAGGTCAGCAAACAGGCGGCGGCGCCGTCGGCGCAGATGGCGTTGGCGACCATGGTTTCTAACGTGTCGTCCACAAAGTACGTTGCCGAGCAGATTTCCACCGCGATCAGAAGGATGCGATGTTCGGGATAGGCGCAGGCATGGTCGTAGGCCCGCTGCAGTCCAGGCAGCGCTCCGGCGCATCCGTGACCCAGCAGCGCGCCGCGCTGGATGCGGCGGGAAAGGCCCATCTCTTTGACCAGGATGGTGGCCAGATCCGGACACAGATACCCGGTGCATGAACAGACCAGAATGCAATCGACCTCTTGCGGTGCGCATCCCGCCCGCTGCAAACACTGTTCTCCGGCCTGGCGAGCCAGCTCCACGGCCCCGCGGCGGTATCGCTGCTGCAGCTCGTCGAGGGTTTCGTGCGGAACATTGCTTCCCGGCTCAATGAAGAAATAGCGCGTGTCGACTCCGCTGTTCTGGAAGATTTTCCGCGCCGCGGGCTGCGTGTAGCCCACCAGCCGCAGCACCTCCTCCTGCGTGAATGCGCGGGTAGGAGTCGCCGTCCCGGTTGCGACGATACGCGGGTGATTAATCGCCATTTCCGCCAATTGCCCCGATCCCTTGTGCTATTCGATGTGGAGTCCGGCCGCACGGTTGTCCGGCAGGCTGCGCCGCGCGACGCACCTCCAAAAAGGTCACGCTTCCCGTTCTTGCCTCCGCTCCGGTTTGGACGCATACTTGTGCTGACTGACGGCGGAGGCAATGCTCTCATGACCCAAGCCATGAGCGACGACCCGATGGCTCCCTCCACGGGGGAGGCTGGCAACGCGCCCGAGACCCGCGCCGGGCAGGAGGAAGAGATCCGCGAGTGGGTCGAAGCTCTGGAGGAACTGGTGCTGACCGAGGGCGCGGACGCTGCCAAGCGCCTGCTGCGCGAACTCCTGCACACGATAGATCGCCGCGGCGTCTCGCTGCAGTTCGCCATCAACACGCCCTACGTTAACAGCATTCCCCGCGAATTGCAGCCGAACTATCCCGGCAACCGCAAAGTCGAACGGCGAATCAAGAGCCTCATCCGCTGGAACGCCTTGGCGATGGTGGTGCGCGCCAATCGCGAAGACGCCGGCATTGGCGGCCACATCTCCACCTATGCCTCGCTGGCGACCCTGCTCGAAGTCGGCTTCAATCATTTTTTCCATGCCAAGACGGAGCGAGCCTGCGGCGATATCGTCTATTTTCAAGGCCATGCTTCCCCCGGAGTCTATGCCCGCGCCTTCCTGGAGGGCAGGCTGGATGCCAGCCATCTTGAGCGTTTCCGCCGCGAGCTGCGCCAACAGCCGGGACTGAGTTCCTATCCCCATCCGTGGCTCATGCCGGAATTCTGGGAATTTCCTACCGTGTCGATGGGTATCAGCCCCATTGCCGCCATTTATCAAGCGCGCTTCAACCGCTATCTTGAGGACCGCGGGCTGCACAGTTGCGGGGAGAAGAAAGTCTGGGCCTTCTTGGGAGACGGCGAATCGGATGAGCCCGAGACGCTCGGCGCACTGACGCTGGCCTCCCGCGAGAAGCTCGACAACCTGATTTTCGTTATCAACTGCAACCTGCAGCGGCTGGACGGCCCGGTGCGCGGCAATGGCAAAATCATTCAGGAGCTCGAAGCCGCCTTCCGCGGCGCCGGCTGGCACGTCATCAAGGTTATTTGGGGGAATGATTGGGACCCGCTGCTGGCCGAGGATTCCGACGGGCTGCTCCTGCGCCGGATGGAAGAAGCGGTGGATGGAGAGTACCAGAACTACGCCGTGCGTCCCGGCGACTATACCCGCCAGCACTTCTTCGGAAAATATCCGGAGCTGCTGAAGCGAGTGGAGCATCTCACCGATGACCAGATCAAGAAGCTGCGCCGCGGCGGACACGATCCCGAGAAAGTCTACGCGGCGTACAAAGAGGCGGTGGAGCATCGCGGCTCGCCCACCGTGATCCTGGCGAAAACGATCAAAGGCTACGGCCTGGGCGAAGCCGGAGAGGGCCGCAATATCACCCATCAGCAGAAGAAGCTGAACGAAGAGGAGCTGCGGGAATTTCGCGAGCGCTTCGACATCCCGATTCCGGAAGAGCATATTGAAGACGCCCCGTTTTACCGGCCTCCCGAAGAAAGCGAGGAGATCCAGTACATTGTGCAACGGCGCGATGCCTTGGGCGGATTTCTGCCGCACCGCATGGTGCGCGCCAAGCCGCTCAGTGCGCCGCCGCTGGAATTCTTCAAGGAATTTTTCGAAGGTTCCGCCAGCCGCGAAGTCTCCACCACCATGGCCTTTGTACGGCTCCTGACATTACTGCTCAAAGACCGCGAGCTCGGCAAGCTGATCGTCCCCATTATCCCGGATGAGGCCCGCACGTTTGGGATGGAGTCCTTGTTCCGCCAGGTGGGAATCTACGCCAGCCAGGGGCAGTTGTATGAGCCGGTCGATTCCGACGTCTTTCTTTATTATCGCGAGGCCAAGAACGGCCAGATTCTGGAGGAAGGCATCACCGAGGCTGGCTCCATGGCTTCCTTCATCGCCGCCGGCAGCGCCTACGCCACGCACGGAGTGAACACGATTCCGTTTTTTTGTTTCTATTCGATGTTCGGATTCCAGCGCATCGGAGACTTGATCTGGGCCTGCGCCGACACCCGGGGTAAAGGCTTTCTCATGGGAGGAACCGCCGGGCGGACGACGCTGCATGGCGAAGGCCTGCAGCATCAGGACGGCCACAGCCACGTGCTGGCGAGCGCCATTCCCTCCATGATGACCTACGACCCGGCGTTCGCTTACGAGACAGCCGTGATTGTCCAGGATGGCATCCGGCGCATGTACCAGGAGCAGGAAGACGTTTTCTACTACATCACCATGTACAACGAGAACTACGCCATGCCGCCCATGCCGGAAGGCGCTCGCGAAGCCATTTTGAGGGGCTTGTACCTGTTCCGCTCTGCTGACTCGCCCGAGGGCCGTCCGCGCGTGCAACTGCTGGGCAGCGGGCCGATCCTGCGCGAGGCGCTGCGGGCGCAGCAACTGCTGGCGGAGGAATTTGGCGTCGCCGCCGACGTCTGGAGCGCCACCAGCTTTAACCTGCTGCGGCGCGATGCGCTGACCATCGATCGATGGAATCTGCTCCATCCAGGCGAACCTGCCCGGCGACCCTATGTGAATACCGTACTCGATTCCACCGCAGGCCCTATCGTCGCAGCCACAGACTACATGAAGATCGTTGCCGACCAGATCGCGCCCTGGCTGGGGGGGCGGCTGCACTCGCTCGGCACCGACGGATTCGGCCGCAGCGACAACCGCGCGCAGCTCCGCCGCTTTTTCGAGGTCGACGCCGAATCCATCACTCTCGCCGCCCTCTATCACCTCGCGCAGGGCGGCGCAGTATTAAAGTCTGTGCTTCCAGAGGCGATTGGTAAACTTGGAATAAATCCCGAAAAAGCCAACCCCATGATCTC
>Ga0209343_10006796_pt1 | contig 13631 bp, 8 predicted proteins | sample RifCSPlowO2_02_FD_184026 | JGI IMG/M metagenome (GOLD analysis project Ga0209343, IMG submission 184026) | Groundwater microbial communities from Rifle, Colorado - Rifle CSP2_plank lowO2_0.2 (SPAdes) (version 2) | ecosystem: Environmental > Aquatic > Deep subsurface > Groundwater | place: Rifle... | reverse complement strand
ACCACGTAGGAAATTGCAAGTTTGAAGGGTTCGCCTCGCTTCGCTCGGCGACTAATTTGTATTGGATTTTGGGGGCAAAAAAGAATTGGCGGTTTCGCAAAATATGGTTCGAGCCGATGTTTTTCAGAAATGCTGGCAATTCGGAAAGATTATTCTCTCCAATCAATTTAGCGGCTTGATTCAAGGATAAAACGAACTCACGAGCCGGTTCGAGCCAAGACAATCCTTTTGTCTCAAAGTCGGTGATTTTTTCAGAAAGCGCGAGCTTTTGGGAAATGAATTGTCCTTTTTGGGCGGCGTATTCTTCTGCGGATAAAGCGTCGGCTAAAAAGATGTCTAACAGCTTTTGAAGTTTTGCCTCTACCTGCACTAATTGCTCTTTCAAAAGACTAACCTCACCCTGTGCGTCCTCTCGCGCTTTATCCTGTTCGCTATCTAACGCCGCCAAAACTTTCTCGGTGTCTTGGCTCGACAAAGAAACTTTTTGAAGAAAACTTTTGATTTGTTCTGTTAATGCTTCCTCTCGTAAATAATGCTTTTCTTGGCATAGACCTTTTTTCTTGGTGCAACGATAATAGTTATGACCTTTCTGTCGCTCTCCGGTAATTGAACAACCGCAAGAGGCGCATTTCATTAAGCCAAGAAAAGCAAAATGGTGTTTGCGAACATCCTGTACTTTGCCACGTTTTTCCATTACTTCTTGGCATTTATCAAAAAGTTTCTTTGAGATCAACGGCTCGTGTTTTCCCTCAAAAATTTCCCCCTTCCATTTCATTAGTCCAAGGTAAAAAACATTTTGTAGATTTTTTTGAATGTTTGCGATAACAAGTGGTTTCCCGAGATTACCGCGCAAACCCTTTTCTTTGCACCAATTTGCGAGAGAATGAAGTGTGTATTCTCCGGTGGCATATAACTCAAACATTTTTCTAACTCGCAAAGATTTTTTAGGGTCAATGTCTATTCCACGAGTCTTCGGGTTATTGATATAGCCCACCGGAGCCCAGCCGGGCCATACGCCATTTCGTATTTTTTGCCGTAGTCCGCGCTTCACATTCTCTCGCAAATTATCTACAAAATATTTACTTTGCCCAAAAGCGATATTTAACATAAACAAGCCTTGCGGTGTTGGTTCAAACCAAAAGGTGGGAAATTTGAGGGATTTAATCAAGCCGCGATCTACAAAATGGATAATCTTTCCGCCATCTACAGAATTGCGTGCCAATCTGTCCGGGTGCCAAGAAATTATCCCGTCTGCTTTTCCCGATTCGAGAATTGCCAACATTTCTGCGAATTTAATTCGCCCGGGTTCTTTTGCGGTTTTGGCTTCCTGAAAGGAAGCGACAATTTCAAGTTTTTCTTTGGCGGCGAATTCTTTTAACTCAACAAACTGGGCTTCAATTGAAAGCACTTGGCGATCGTCTTCTTCGGTGCTCTTGCGAGCGTAAAGTATGTATTTCATAAATTTTAGAAATTAAAGATTAAAAAATTTTCTTCCCCCAAAATGCGAAACCGCCAATTCTTTTTTGCCCCCAAAATCCAATACAAATTAGTCGCCGAGCGAAGCGAGGCGAACCCTTCAAACTTGCAATTTCCTACGTGGTGCAGTATTCTGAAGATAGTCCGAACGCATTTCGCCGCCTGCGGCGGCGAGGAAGTCCCCCCGCGAAAATTCGGAAAGGCGGCGGAGCCGCACCGTTCAAAACCGCAAAAGAACCCGGAGAAAAACATCGGCTCGAACCATATTTTTATTTTGGGGGAAGAAAATTTTTTAATCACAAGTCGAAAATTATAAACTAATGAACACACAAATATGAACCAAAAAGGATTTGCAAATATAGTTTTAATAATTTTGGTCGTCGTTTTGGCGGGTGCTTTGGGATATGTGATGTTAGTAAAAAAGCCAGCTTCAGTTGAACAACCGCAAACTAATAATTTGCAAAATTCACAATCCACGACACCGCCACCGTCTAACAACGCCGTTGTCCAAAACCCACCAGCAAACATTTCCCAACTTACAAAAGCACAGGTATTGAATGGATATGACCAGTGTGGCATCCAGTTTAGTAATGGAGAAATTTCTATCGGATACGATAAATACACCCAATTAGAGCAGACATGCAGCGCTGCTGTTTCAGGTGCTTCAATTTCTTCGGATGAAATAGTTTTAGCAGATTTAGACAGTGATGGGATTATAGAAGCAATTGTCCCAGTAAGAGTTGTTCGTGCTTCAAGTGGTGGGGCATTATACGTTTTCAAGAATATCAACGGAACTGCGCGAGTTGTTGATAGCGTTATCATCGGTAAGGAAAATATAAAAATTGTTTCTGTAAATAAGGATGTTATTGTAGGAAAAACGGATGGTGCCATGGGTTATACTTCAACCACAAAAATTTATAAGTTTGTTAATGGGAAATTGATTGCGCAGTAATCTAATCAATTTTAATTTCGTCCAACTAATTCTGCCGCCAAAGAAAAACTTGAAATTGTCAGCGGTGCGGCTCCGCCGCCTTTCCGAATTTTCGCGGGGGGACTTCCTCGCCGCCGCAGGCGGCGAAATGCGTTCGGACTATCTTCAGAATACTGCACCGTGTTGGAAAGAAAAGCGAGATTAGTTTAGTGGTAGAACTGGTGCTTCCCAAGCATCGAGCGCGAGTTCAATTCTCGCATCTCGCATTTTGGCAAATTCAGTGCGGGCTATTCTTTTTTACTTAACTCGTCCAGTCTCTGACGATTACGTTCGCCGTGGTCGATTGTGAAATCAATGCGTGGCGCTACGCCGATGCGAGATTTAATTCTAATGTATTTTCTAAATTCCGGAATTTTTCTGATTAAAAATTTCAGTGCCGCATTCTCACGATTTTCGGGCATAGTAGTGAAATAGATCTTGGCTTCTTTTCCAGTAAGCGAGAGTTCGACTCTGGTAATAGTTAGAAGCGAAGTATCACTCGCCGTATCTCGCGCAAACTCTGCCGCTAGACGATGAATTATTTCTTCCAGCTTTCCCTTTTTTATTTCACGCATTATTTAGTAACAAGAATCACTGCATTAAGTATATCTCCCGGAGCGACTTCTATCTTAGATTCAATCATGGCACCGAATTCAACACCTTCATTGACCGAATCCGTGGCAATCTTAGACTGTTGAAGTTCTTTGACTTTGCCGACGCCGAGTTCTGTTTCACGTCTGATAATTTTCACAATAGAGCCACGTTTAATTTGACCCGACAGCACGCGTCCACCTATAATCTGTCTGCCTTTGGTAATACCGAACAACTTCAGTACTTTAGAAATACCAATTATTGTTTCGATTTCCATTCTCGGTTCCCTTTCGGAGAGAAGCTCTTTAATTTTATCTGTAAGTTCATAAATGACGTTAAATACCAGAATGGTAATACCCGAACGTTCTGCTAATAGGATGACTCTTGGTTCCACTTTGGTATTAAAGCCGATGATAATCGCTCCGGTGGCGGCTATCGCCGATTTGACATCATTTTCATTTATACCGCCGATACCTGAAAGAATGACTTGCGGCGCAATTCGTTCTCTCGAAAGCTTCTTCAGTTCTCCCGTCACAGCATCCAGACTGCCGGCGGTATCGGCTTTGAGGACCATAGGTAGGAAAGAAAAATTTTTCTTAATGTCAGACTGTATTTGGATGGGGATGTCTGCTTTGCCAGATGTTGGGGCCGCGAAGGCAAGCGCCTCATCTTTCTTTAAAAATGTTTTGAATTCTTCTCCTATAGTTGGCATTTTATCCCAACCGACAATTTGGACCGGACTGGAGAAGGAAAGTTCGTCAACCAGTTTCCCTTCCGCGTCAAGAAGAAAACGTATCGGGGCAATAGTCCCGTGGGTGGCGGCTTGCCCCGCCTTGGCGGCGGCAAATAAACCTGGTCGTAATGTGCCATCCTTGATGATACCCACTGCGACAATGCCTCTCTTGGCGTCGCGTCTACTCTCTATAATTACCCCGGAACCAAGTGCGTCTCGGTCTGCCATTTTTTCTTCAAGTTCGGAAATAAGGCCAATCATTTCCAAGAATTCATCTACACCTTCGCCAGTTTTCGCCGATAATGCAACTACCGGCGTACTACCGCCGTAGCCCTCGACATAAATTTCATTTTCTGCCAGATTTTGTTTAGTGCGTAGAATATCAGCCGAAGGCTTGTCAATCTTGGTGATTACCACGAGATACGGTAGATGGCATTCTTTAATTTGTTTGAGCACCTCAAGCGTTTGAGGCTTGACTCCGTCTTCCGCGCTCACGATGAGTGCCGCAATATCGGCCACATTTGCGCAGTGAATACGAATGTTACTGAAAGCTTCATGTCCCGGGGTATCAAGAAATGTAATGTGTTTCTCCCGGCCGTCTTGGGAGGTGTGGATGATCTCATAGGTGTTAATATGTTGAGTGATGCCTCCCGCCTCCGCTCCGGTCACATTGGTTTTTCTAATGTAATCAATGAGCGTCGACTTGCCGTGGTCTATGTGTCCCAAGATGGCCACCACTGGCGGACGAATATCCTTTTCAGCTTTTTGTTCTGATTTAGCCATAATTAAGTTCTAACCTTATCATAAATGTGTTGCAAAAACAGCTTATCTCTATAGAATGTCGGCATAATGAATCGATTCCATAACAAAAGAATTTTTCTTGATTACGCTTCCGCCACTCCGGTGTTGCCGGAAGTCAAGCGAGCAATGGAGAAATATTGGTCGCGGGATTTTTACAATCCCAATGCCATTTACGAGGAGGGGGTGAGGATTAAAAAAGACGTGGATGAATACCGCACAAAGATTGCTCAAATCTTGGGTGTGGCTAAAGAGACAATCATTTTTACTTCCGGCGGAACAGAGGCTAATACATGGGCGGTAAGGGGAGTAAAACCGGGACGCGTTGTCGTTGAACAAGATTCTCATCCATCGGTATCGGAGGCTGCTAATAAAGGTATTAGGGGCACGGAGACTACTCTTGTCTCAAGCGTTACGACAGATAACAAGCTCGGCCGCAAAATACGTGAGGAAAGGAATAAAAATCACACCGAGTTCCCGCTTCTGCACATCGATGCCTCCCAGACCGCGGCATATTTTAACGTCGGACTTGAGACCCTCTCGTGCGATCTTTTGACTCTTGACTCAGCGAAACTCTATGGGCCGAAAGGTGTAGGAGCTTTAATCGTTAAAAGAGGTGTTAAGCTCGACCTTCCGCCGCTGGGTACTCCGACCGTACCTTTAATTGTCGGATTTGCCAAGGCACTTGAAATTGCCGTGCGAGATAGGGAAACGGAAAAAAAACGTTTAACTTCTTTAAGCGCCTCGTTCATAAATGATATTCAACACTCGTTACCCGAAGTGTACATCACTCAAAGCTCTCCTAATATTATTAATCTTTCTGTACCCGGAATTCCACCGGAACTCCTTGTGTTGGCACTAGACCGAGCCGGTGTTCTAGTCTCTGCCGGTCCTGCCTGTAACTCCAATAAACCTGAACCACCGGACACGCCAGTACGTTTCTCTTTCGGTCGTTTCACCACCACAGCAGATGTGAAGCAGGCGGTTCAAATATTTTGTCTAATTTGCAAGTCCATGGTAAAATAGTTGCGCGAGTTCGGGATAAATAGCGTCCATGCAGCCATTTAACCATTTCACCACCAAGGCCAAAGAAGCCATTCGCAAGGCCCACGAGCTGGCTATTGAGCGCGGACAAAATCACGTCAACCCCATGCATCTTTTGGCCGCTCTCTTGATACAAGAGGAGAGTATGGCTATCTCAATTTTAGATAAGATGAATATTGACACCGTTCTCTTGACTGATTCAGTGCTGGATGTAATAGAGAGTCCGGAGACCAGTCAAACTATTTCTCCATCCTATCAAATTTATCTCACTCCGGAATTGGCTCACACCATAGAGTCGTCAAGCAAGGTGGCGCAATCTCTGGGAGATGAATTTGTGTCCACCGAACATCTCTTTATTGCAGTTCTTGACGTTCCCGGTGAAGCTCGCGAACTGTTGCTTAAATTTAAAATTGACAGACAAACGGTGCTGAAAGTGCTAGAAGAACTTAAGAAGACCGGCCCCATTGAACCGAAAGAAACGAAGAAATTCAAATCGCTTTCCAAGTATACTCGCTCCCTAACTCAACTGGCCAAAACCAATAAACTTGATCCGGTCATCGGTCGAGACGATGAAGTTTCGCGTATTATTCAGATTCTTTCTCGGCGCACAAAAAATAATCCTATTCTGATAGGTGAAGCCGGTGTTGGTAAGACTGCTATTGCCGAAGGACTTGCTTTGCGCATGACGAGTGGCAATGTGCCCGAATCCCTAAAAGATAAAGAACTGGTTTCGCTCGATATCGGTCTTTTGATTGCCGGCACCAAGTATCGTGGCGAGTTTGAGGAGCGGCTTAAAAATATCATCAAGGAGATTGAGAAGTCGGAAGGTAAAATAATTTTATTTATTGATGAAATTCATACCATCGTTGGCGCCGGCGCCGCGGAGGGGTCAATGGATGCTTCCAATATGTTGAAACCGTCCCTCGCCCGGGGCGAACTGCGGGCCATTGGCGCGACAACTTTGCGCGAGTATCAGAAACACATTGAAAAAGACCCAGCCTTAACGCGCCGCTTTCAACCGGTTTACGTCCAGGAACCGTCTATTGATGACGCTATGACTATCTTGCGAGGTCTCAAAGAACGCTACGAACTCTATCATGGAGTGCGTATTACCGATGACGCCATCCAAGCGGCCGTGGCTCTATCTTCGCGTTACATTACCGACCGATTTTTGCCGGATAAGGCGGTCGATCTTATTGATGAAGCGGCATCGTTTTTAAAAATTTCTCTTGAAAATATGCCCCCGATTCTTCAGGACGCCCAATCCAAAATTATGAAACTTGAGATAGAAAAAGAGGCGCTCAAGAAAGAAACCAAAAATCACAAGGTGAGAGACAGGTTGAAAAGTATTAATAAAGAAATTGCTGATTTGCGCGAAGATACTGGCGAGATTGAACTCAAGTGGAAAAATGAAAAAGAAACGGTTGGAGAGATAAAAGAGATTAAAAAATCTCTCGAGACCCTGCGTCTTGAAGCGGAGGCGGCGGAAGTGCATGCTGATCTTTCTCGAGCGGCGGAACTTCGTTACGGCAAGATCCCTTCTCTTGAAAGAGAACTTGATTTGAAAGCCAAACGTCTTAAAAAATTGCAAAGTTCACGCCGGATGCTTAAAGAAGAAATCACTGCGTCAGATATCGCCCTGGTAGTCAGCCGTTGGACAGGTATTCCGATCTCCAGAATGCTTGAAGAGGAAGCGGCCAAACTTGCTAGAATGGAAGAGTTTCTTAAAAAGCGTATTATTGGTCAAGCTGAAGCGGTTAGAAAAATTTCCGATACCGTTAAACGTTCGCGCGCCGGTATTTCCGACCCAAACCGTCCCATCGGTTCTTTTATCTTTCTTGGTCCGACCGGTGTCGGTAAGACCGAATTAACCAAAGCTTTGACAGAATTTATATTTGACGACGAACGAGCGTTAATCCGTGTGGATATGTCGGAGTTTATGGAGAAGCATTCCGTTTCGAAACTGATCGGCGCTCCGCCCGGATATGTTGGTTTCGAAGAAGGTTCGAGTTTCGCCGAATCTGTGCGACACAGACCGTATTCAGTAATTCTCTTTGACGAAATAGAAAAGGCTCATCCGGAGGTCTTTAATATTTTGCTGCAGATTCTTGACAACGGCCGTTTGACTGATGCCAAGGGTAGAGTTATCAATTTCAAAAATACAGTTGTGATTATGACCTCTAATGTCGGGGCTCAGTATATAGACAAGATGCAAACCATCGGTTTCAGTAACGGAGAGAGAGAAACTTATGAGAATGTTAAGGAAAAAGTACTCTCGACTCTTAAAGAACACTTTCGACCGGAATTTCTTAACCGTCTTGATGATATTATTATTTTCGACATACTCTCAAAAGAAGCGATCAAAGAAATCGTCAACATTCAAATTGACATCATCAAGAAGCGTCTCAAGGATAAGGAAATCAATCTTTCTGTCACGGAATCAGTGTCGGAACTCTTAACTAAAGAAGGATACAATCCGCAGTACGGCGCCAGACCGCTGAAACGTCTGATTCAAGAAAAAATTCTAAATCCGGTAGCATCTATGATGATCTCAAACAAAGTGCTTTCCGGAGGTATGGTCTCGGTTGATGTCAAAGATGGTCAATTCACCTTTGATATCAAGAAGAGTAAACACTCGGGTCATGTCAGTACGATTGTAACTAAAAAAGAGCCTGTTTTGAAATAATTTTTGCAAGACTGTCCGGTTTAGATTAGAATAAACCGATTGCGCGTCGGTGGCGGAGCGGTCAATCGCACCAGACTGTAAATCTGGCGGCCTTAGGCCTACGCAGGTTCAAATCCTGCCCGGCGCACCATGCAAGAAATTGCAAGGGATGAATAAGAAAATTGAAGAAAATAAAATACTTGAAGGCGCGATCCGCGTAACAAGTAAAGGTGTGGGTTATTTCCCTACCCCGGATGAATCCGAAGACTACGAGATCCAACCGGACAATCTTAACGCCGCGCTTAATCACGATAGAGTCAAAATTGCACTTCTTGGCAGAACAATCTTCGAGCGTAAACAAGCCAAGGTTATCGATATAGTAGAACGACATAAAACAGAATTTGTCGGCATGCTTGAGAAAGACGGCGATGTATTTTTCCTTGTACCTGATGATAAGAGAATGTATAGAGATATTTTATTGCCTAGAGATAAAATTTTAAATGCTAAAGAAGGTGATAAACTCCAAGCCAAAATTACTGAATGGCCAGACCCATCAAAAAGTCCAAAAGGAGAAGTAATTCGGGTCATTGGTCGCGCCGGCGAACATAACGCCGAGATGCTTGGTATTGTTTATGAAAGCGGTTTCGAAGTAGACTTCCCCCCTGAAGTGGAGAAAGAAGCGCAAATATGGAAAAAGAAATATCAAAAAGAGGACAAACTGAAAGATCGCAAGGATTTCCGCCAAACTAGCACCTTTACCATCGACCCGGTCGATGCCAAAGATTTTGACGATGCTTTATCTTTCAAAAGGCTGTCGAATGATAATTTCGAAATAGGTGTTCACATTGCCGACGTTTCCCATTTCGTAATAGAGAAAACCAAACTTGACCAAGAAGCGCTTAAACGCGGCACCTCTATCTACCTTGTAGATCGCACCATCCCAATGCTTCCGGAAGTGCTTTCTAATGATTTGTGTTCTCTTAATCCAAATGAACCCAAATATGCCTTTTCCGCCATATTTGTAATTGACAAAGAAGCTAAGGTCAAAGAACGCTGGTTCGGTAAAACACTCATAGAGTCAGATAAACGCTTCACTTACGAAGAAGCTCAAGACGTTATAGATAAAAAGATGGGAATATTTGTTGAAGAACTTAAAACACTTAACGGACTCGCTAAAAAACTTCGAGATGAGAGATTCAGAAAGGGTGCGATTGATTTTGAAACTGAAGAAGTGAAGTTTGAACTTGACAGTTTAGGTAAACCGATCCGAGTGTATAGAAAAGAACGCAAAGATACTCATAAACTTATTGAGGAATTTATGCTCTTAGCCAATCGCGAGGTAGCAACCTGCATGCACACCGCCAATGGTAAAGATAGCCACGCGGCTTTCGTTTATCGCATCCACGATGCTCCAGATAGAGAAAAAATTGTGAATCTTGCCACTTTTGTCAAGGCGCTCGGCTTCGAACTTAAAAATAAAGAGGGAGAAACTACGGCCGAAGATATTTCTAGAATGCTCCGTTCGGTTGATGGCAGTCCGGCGGAAATGCTTGTGAAAACAGCGGCAGTTAGAGCGATGTCGAAAGCGATATATTCCACTTCAAATATCGGTCACTTCGGATTGGCTTTCGAATATTATACTCATTTCACTTCACCCATTAGACGTTATCCGGATTTGATGGTTCATAGATTGCTTCTACGTTTTCTAACTAAGGGTAAAATCGAACAAGATGAGATTATCAAATATCAGAGACTCTGCAGTGAATCAAGTGAACGTGAACTTGAGGCGGCCCAGGCCGAACGCGCATCTATTAAATACAAACAGGTAGAATATATGCAAGAGCACATTGGTGAAAAATTCGAGGCTATTATTTCCGGCGTTTCAGAATGGGGTATTTATGTCGAAGAGCTTAATACCAAAGCGGAAGGCATGGTCAAACTGCGCGACATGAAAGATGATTTCTACGAATTGAGTGAGAAACTCTACGCCATAGTGGGCAAAAATACCGGCAAGAAATATTCCCTCGGCGACAAAGTCCGGGTCAAGCTCACGGCTTCCGACCCAGAGAGAAAAACTTTGGACTTTGTGTTTGTGTAAGACTATTTCACGACTTCAACAGCTTCATCAAAAGAGATGGAAAGCAGTTTGGAAATACCGTTTGAGCCCATGGTTACGCCATAGATAACTCCGGCGCGAGACATTGTCTCGCGATTATGGGTTATTAAAATAAGTTGGGAATGTTTCGAAAGTGTCTCAACCAAATCCCCGTATTTTTTCGAATTTGATTCATCAAGCGCCGCATCGGTCTCGTCAAGAATGATAAACGGTGGCGGATTGACTTGAGAAACCGCAAAGATAAGCGCTAGAGAGGTCAGTGCCCTTTCCCCACCCGAGAGCATCATAAGACCTCGAATTTTTTTCTTCGGCAGATTGACTTTAATATCTAAACCCTCCTCCCTTGCCACGCCGGAGCCTTCGGCAGAGGCGGGTTCATCCAATTCCGGTTCCTCCCTCTCTTCTTTCGTCAAAACCAAACTAGCCTCTCCGCCGCCAAACATTAAGACAAAAAGCTTGCCAAATTCTTGATTAATTTTTGCAAGTCCGGAGCTAAATTCAGTAGCCAAACGTGTCTCTAGTTCTTTAATCAGTTCCGAGAGAGTCTTAGCGGACTTTTCAAGGTCAAGTAATTCACGCGCCAGAAACATATCGCGTTCGGAAGTCTCCTTATACTCCTTATGCACGTCTTCCATACCGGAAACACTCGAGTCTTCAAGCCGAATTTTAAACTTTTCGATCACGCGCTTGCGTTCTTCCTGTTCCTGCCTATTCTCATTTACAACTAATTTTTCATCATCATTAAAATCTTTCAGACGAATAGCTTCCGGGCCGACCAGATGTCCGACTTCATTAAGTTCCCGCCTAAATTCTTCCTTATCCTTCTTTAGACTCTCCTCGTGCGCTTTCAAAAGATTCAATTTGGAGACCAGTGTATTTTCAAGCGATTGGGCTTGGAAAACCACCTTTTCAGCTTCGGAAATTTCTTGCTCTTTCTCTTTGACAGCTTCGAGTAACTTCTCAAGTTCCTTCTGACGCTCTTTAAGTTTGCCCAATCTTGCTTCGGCCTCACTAACTAATTTCAAGTTTACGCCATGTTTTCTGTTTTTAATAAAGTCACTAAATTTATTCTTGATCTCGGTAATACTGGAAAGCGCACTGATCTCTTGATACAAACTTTCCACATCCTTGAGTCGCACGGTCTTAAATTCATCAGAGGCCGAGAGCTTTTTTTCATTCTCAATTGCCTTCTCTTCCGCCATAATAAGTCCTTCAGACTGGCCGAGCTCTCTTGTCAAATCATCCTTCTGTTTCCGAATCGCGCTTAGGCCTGATTCAAGTTCAAGTACTTTCCTCGCACTCTGCGATTCCTTGGAAAGTTTTTCAAGCGCTTTATTTAAAGGCTCTCTCTCGGCCAGCAATGCCGTTTTGGAAAAGGTTAGATAGGCCTGTTCCCGTTTGAAATATTCTTGAGAAAGTTTAATAAGCGTCTGTCGCTGTTCTTCCGTCTTTTTAATCTTTTCAACCTGTTTGCCAAGAAATCTCAAATGCGGCGCAATTTCTTTCCGCAGAGCTTCAACCTGCTGGATATTTTCAAAGGTCTTTTGAAGTTTACGTTCGCTTTCTAAACGCTTATATTGATAGAGTCTTAATCCCAACGCGTCTTCTATTATGCCTTTCCGATCTTTCGGACTAGCGCTCAGAATTTTATCAGCTTCACCTTGGGAAATAATATGATGACCGGATGCGCCGATACAAGCCCGCGCCAAAAGTTCCAAGATATCCTTTAGACGCACCCGGCTATTGTTTATCAGATATTCATTTAAACCATCGCGATGAACTATGCGTTCAATCGTCACTTCCGAAAAGTCTAAATCAAAGATTTTCTTGGTACCTGTCTTGCCGGCAGGCAGGTTATCAAAAATCACTTTAACGGAAGCTCTGTTGGTGCGCGGCTCACTCGCGGCTCCATTCCAGATTAAATCTTCGCCACGTTTGCCGCGCATACTTTTGACGGACTGTTCTCCGAGAACGAAACGGAAGGCCTCGGCCACGTTTGACTTGCCCGAACCGTTCGGGCCGACTATAACCGAGATGGGCGAATCAAATTCAAAAATATTCTTCTTCGCAAAAGATTTAAATCCCGAAAGTTCTATCGATTTTAAATACATACTATTTCCATCTCTTTGATTCCAAAGCGTGTTGTGCGGCTTCTTGTTCCGCATCTTGCTTGGACTTACCCTTTCCCTCACCACACACTTCGTTTCCAACAGAAACTGTTACAGTGAAATGTTTATCGTGGTCCGGCCCCGATTCGCGTACAGTCTTGTACGCAGGAGTCATACCCATATACTCCTGGGCTTTTTCTTGGAAACGACTTTTTGCATCTACCCAATCACCGCCGGCAAGAACTTCTTCCACAAGCGGCGCTATGTGAGTCAAAATAAATTTTTTGGCAACATCATATCCTTGGTCAAGATAAATGGCGCCAATGACAGCTTCCAGAGTATTGGCAAGAATATACTGGCGCGCCCGACCAGTATCTTTCGCTTCTCCTTTGGAAAGTAGCAAAAACTCGTTGGCGCCAAGTGTTTGCGCCACTCGACTGCAAGTATCGGCGTTCACCAGAGCCGAACGCAAAGAAGTTAATTCTCCCTCGTCTGAATTTTTGAGACGTTCGTAAAGATAACCGGTAATAGCCAGTTCCAACACGGCGTCGCCGAGAAATTCCAATCGTTCGTTGTGCTCCAGAGTCAATCCTCGATTTTCATTAATATAGGAACGGTGAGTAAAGGCCTGCTTCAAAAGACTCTTGTTTTTAAATATCACTCCCGCTCTTTCTTCAAATTTTTCAAAATCCATATTACTTGGATTCGGCCAATTTCGTTATGGCTTTAGTCACGATAGGTAGGATATCATCATAAAAATTCAGGTCCAAGATGTCCGCAAGTTTAAACCAGCGCACGTCATCAAGACCGCCTTGTTCTTCTTTCTTCTCAAGGGTTAGTTCTTGATACGGCGCTTCGGCCAGAAAGTAAGCAACATGTTTAAGTATTTTTCCTTTCTCCGGATGATAAGTTGAATACGAATTCTCTCCCAATCGCTCGAGAATGTGAATGGGTATGCCGAGCTCCTCTTGCGCTTCTCGGCGAAGACCTTCCTCTTCGTTCTCATTGCCCTCAAGCTTGCCCTTGGTCAAAGTCCAGTGGCCAAAAACATCGTGCACAAGCGCCATATAAACATTGTTTTCGTGGCGGGCGAAAACAACCGCGCCAGCCAAGCGTTCCACCGGCCGTTT
>Ga0209343_10006795_pt1 | contig 13631 bp, 15 predicted proteins | sample RifCSPlowO2_02_FD_184026 | JGI IMG/M metagenome (GOLD analysis project Ga0209343, IMG submission 184026) | Groundwater microbial communities from Rifle, Colorado - Rifle CSP2_plank lowO2_0.2 (SPAdes) (version 2) | ecosystem: Environmental > Aquatic > Deep subsurface > Groundwater | place... | reverse complement strand
TTTTGTCTTAACTGCTTATATAACGGATAAGATTAAAGGAGGTGTTCCTGTATGGAAAAGGCATTAAGGTTTAGTTATGATAAAGAGGGGGATATTCTTGAGGTATTCAAAGGTAAACCCAAAGAGGTAATTTCCAAAGATATAGGTGATGATATCTGGATAAAGGTTGATCCTGAAACAGAAGAGATATTGGGATTTACAATCATAAGTTTTACAAAACGGTTTTCTAAAAAAGGGTTATTAAAAAAGATACCTGTTATGGCTGAATTTGTCGCTAATTAAGGATGAAAAAGTAAGGGACATGGGGTCACCCATTAAAAGGCACCTGTCAAGAAAAAAAGAAACCCCATTCAGAGAAAAATATTTTTTAAAAAAGCCCCTCTATATAGCTTTTTTAACTTGAAAATTCCCTGCGGTCTTGCCACAGGGTAGTTCATTGTCAATATCTCTGCGATTTTACTCAACCCCTGATTGAATCTATCAGGGGCTAAATCGGATTTTAGATAGCGCTTGCTTTTTTACCCCGTTATTGTTACCTTATTAAATATTAAGGAGGTGAAAACAATGTATAACAACAACCTCAAGTCAAAATTGCTGGAAGAAATTAATAAACTCCCGAAAGACAGTTTTGAATCAGTGTATCAAATCATTCATTACTTCAGAATAGAGCTTTCCAAGAACAGGAAAACATCTAAAAAGTCCTTTTCAAAAAAATTTCTTCAAACCTTCGGTAGTTGGCAAGACAGCCGCTCTGCGGAACAGATTGCAGAAGAAATTTATAGCTCCCGCTGTTTTATACAAAAGAATCTCCAATGGTAAAATACTTACTTGACACCAACATCTGCATTGCCTGGTTAAAGGGCAATCCCAGTATTAAGGAAAAACTCTCAGCCCGATCACCGGAAGAAATCAGCGTTTCCACCATCAACATAGCCGAACTTTTCTTTGGAGCGTATAATTCCGACCGGGTTAAGCATAATCTTGATAAGCTCCGTAACTTTATTTCAGAAGTAGAAATCATCAATTTAGACATAACTGCTCTTGAAAAATACGGCGAACTTAAAACACTGCTTCGAAAGCAAGGTAATATCATCGATGAATTTGACCTGCTTATCGCCGGTATCTGCTTAGCCAATGGACTGATATTGGTTACAAACAATGAAAAACATTTTGTCTGCATTGAAGGGCTTACCGTGGAAAACTGGTTAGCATCTTAATTTTTCTTTTTCTTATTTTTCCCCATCGAGTAACGACACATGCTGAACATCGGGGACATCAACGACAAATTATTCTGTAACAGTATCCTTCACATTAAGCAGTGGAGATGGCACAAAGACAGTCTATGTGTGTTTCAAGGATACAGCAGGGAATGTGTCAGTAGTAGCAAGTGATTCTATAACCCTTTCCATAACTACCATCAACTGGTCTTCTGTATCTGCTGGATATTATCACACAATGGCAATAAAAACAGACGGGACATTATGGGCATGGGGGAGGAATAACTATGGACAACTTGGTGATGGGACAACGACTGATAGGTATTCACCTGTCCAGATACAATAAGAAAAGTAATGATTGGAGGCATGGGGTCTTGAAAAATCACTTTTTGTAATGATTGGACTGTGGACATGGGTCAGCTTTAATCTTGCAACAACCCCCGAACCCCCTTTGTTAAGGGGAATAACGCACCCATAAGAGCTTGCCCCAAACTTGTTTCGGGGATGTGGCTATCACAATACTAAAAAAGGGAAAGTCTCCTTTCCCTCCCATTTTTTGTTTAATATTTCCCCTTTCTGTCTGATATAATTAAAATGTAAGAGGTGTAAAACCTTTTTTTAAATATCTATGATTGTAAAATTAGGAGGTGGAAGATGGTAATGAAATCTCAAGTAATAAATTCTCTTAAGCGAGAGAGAAGAGTATGTTCTCTTGCCATTGAACATCTGGAAAGCCAGTGCAAAGAGTTTGAGAAAAAGTATTACTGGTCAACTGATGAATTCCTTCAAAAGTTCGAGGATGGATTAGCAGGGGATAATGAAGACTTCTTTAAGTGGTATGCAATTGCTCAAGGATTAGCAGATTGGAAATCCACAATAAGTGCCCTTGAGGAGGTTCTTGTCGATTAGCAATTATGCGGCTAAACACGAGATTGCTCTTGCAAAATCTGGACTTCCCCCGAAATAGCGGACACACCGAAAGGTTAGGTTATATTAATCTTCTTGAAAAATTGTATACTGAAATTGTTATCCCTAGATAGATATTGAAAAGTTTAAAAATAAAATTGCAGTTATTAGTCCGGGTAGGATTAGAATTCAGGACAGGCTCTCTCCTAATAAATAAGTGGGTCTTTTATGCCTGCCTCTTTAAAACCCTTTAATCTAAAATGACAGCTATCACAGAGACCACAGGGATTTCCATCTTTATCAGGACTGTAACAGGAGGATGTTAGACTATAATCAACTCCGAGTGATATTCCCTTTTTTATTATTTCACCCTTTGTAAGATTGATTAAAGGAGTATGGATTTTTATATGACTTTTCCCCTCAACACCTGCCTTTGTCGCCAGATTTGCCATCTTCTCAAAGGCTTTTATATATTCAGGCCTGCAGTCAGGATAGCCGCTGTAGTCAATTGCATTTGCCCCAATAAAAATATCCTCAGCCTCAAGCACCTCAGCCCAAGCAAGAGCGAGGGATAGAAAGATTGTATTTCTTGCAGGGACATAGGTGACAGGAATAGTCGATAGTCGATAGTCGATAGTCGATAGTCTGGAATCTTTTATTTTAATATTCTGACTTCTGACTTCTGACTTCTGACTTCTATATTTTGGAACTTCTATATCAGAAGTAAGGGCGGAGCCGCCGATTTTTCTTAAATCTATATCAATTATAAGATGCTCTTTTGCATTAAAAAATTTTGCAACTTCAGAAGCCTTTTTCAATTCAAAAGAGTGTCTCTGTCCATAATTAAAGCTTATGGAATAGATTTCATACCCTTCAGCCTTTGCAATTGCCATTGCAGTTGTAGAATCTATCCCACCACTCGAAAGAACTATTGCTTTTTTATTCATTATAGGAAATTATAAAAGCAACCACAAGATTTCACAAGATTTACACAAGATAACGAGGAGAAATAGCGATAGATTAAAAAGAATAAGGTTTTAAAATCTGTGTTAATCTGTGGTTTCATTAGGTTTTTGTTCTTAGCAGTAGTGTATATCCCTGCATGTCAGTACCTGCTCCTCCCTTGTGCCGCTGCGGTAGATGGTCAGCCCCTTGCATCCAAGTTTATATGCAAGTAAAAAGGCATCCCTCACATCGGAAATTTCAGCATCAGGTGGAAAGTTGATTGTTTTTGATACTGCATTGTCAGTGTATTTTTGAAATATTGCCTGCATCTTCACATGCCATTCAGGTGATATATCAAAGGCTGTTACAAATAATCTCCTGACATCATCAGGTATGTTTTTTATTTTTTCAATAACTGCACCATTCTCCAGTTGCTTTATGAGTTCTTCACTATAAAACCCCCTTTTTTTAGCTATTTCAATAAATAATGGATTTATCTGTAATAGTTTTACATCTTCCAGTGCCCTGCGGATATAGCTGATGGCATATAACGGCTCAATACCACTGGAGCAGTCTGCTATAATTGATAATGTTCCTGTGGGGGCTATTGTAATCAATGTGGCATTTCTCCTGACTCCTGACTCCTGACTCCTGACTCCTGACTTATAATTTGGAAACACTCCCCTTTCTTTTGCCAGTTCCGTAGATTTTTCTTCAGCATTCTCCCTTATAAACTTAATAATTTCCTCCGCCTTCCTCAATGCCTTCTTGGAGTTGTATGGTATTGAAAGCATAATAAGTAAGTCTGCAAACCCCATTACACCGAGTCCGATTTTTCTATTTCCCTTTGACATATTTTCAATCTGAGGTAATGGATAGTTGGAGACATCAATCACATTATCAAGAAAATGCACAGCCTTGTAAACAGTGTCTCTGAGTTTTTCCCAATCAATTTCAAACGAGCAATGAGCAATGAGTGATGAGCAATGAGTAGAGTTTTTCTCATTGCTCATTGCTTTATACTCATTGCTATTTTTTGGTTTCACCATTTTTGTCAGATTTATTGAACCTAAGTTGCAAGCCTCATAGGGTAATAAAGGTTGTTCGCCACAGGGATTTGTGCATTCTATTTCTCCGAGGTATGGAGTCGGATTGTCCCTGTTGATACGGTCAAGAAAAAGGATACCGGGCTCTCCACTCTCCCATGCCGATTGAACTATTCTATCAAAGACCCCTTTTGTTTTTAGTTTACCTGTCTTTTCTCCTGTCCTGGGATTAATCAGGTCATATTCAACATCTGCCCCTGTGCGGCTCATAAAATTATCTGTTATTCCAACGGAGAGATTGAAATTTGTCAATTCATGAGAAATCCTCTTTGCATCTATGAATTCCATAATATCAGGATGGTCAACTCTTAGAACACCCATATTCGCCCCTCTCCTTGCACCCCCTTGTTTAATAACCTCTGTTGCCATATTAAAAACTCTCATAAATGATAAGGGTCCACTGGCAATCCCGCTGGTTGTGGAGACGACATCATTTTTTGGTCTTAAATGGCTGAAGGAGAAACCAGTCCCTCCTCCGCTCTGATGTATAATAGCTGTATTTTTTACAGCCTCAAATATGGATTCAAGTGAATCCTCCACTGGCAGGACAAAGCAGGCTGATAACTGCTGGAGTTCCCTCCCTGCATTCATGAGTGTAGGTGAATTGGGCAAGAACTCAAGAGACGCCATCATCTCAAAAAATTCTTTAGCCCTGTTTTTTATATCCGCAAAAGGATTGTAAAGTCTGTCTGCCTCTGCTACATTTTGAGCCACTCTCCGGAACATCTCCTCAGGGGTTTCAATCACATTACCCTTTTTGTCTTTTTTCAGATACCTCCTGTTCAGGACTATCAGGGCATTCCGGGTCAATTCAGGTTTTGGCATACGAATATTATAACTCAGATAATATATTTTTGACATATCCAAACTAATTTGCTAATAATGAGATTAATCTATAAAATTCTATAATGGGTGTGCATATTTATACTGGACTGAATAGAGAACAGAGAGAGGCAGTTGAACATATAGAAGGTCCACTCCTTATATTAGCAGGAGCAGGGTCAGGCAAGACAAAAGTTATTACCCACCGTATTTCCTATCTTCTTGAAAAAGGGCACGCATCTCCTGAAAATATCCTTGCACTCACCTTTACCAATAAGGCAGCAGATGAAATGAAGAAGAGGGTGGAGAGAATTATTGAAAGAGATTTTAAAGAACTCTGGATTAGCACATTTCACTCTGCCTGCGTAAGAATACTCCGCAGGGATATTGATAAGTTAGGGTTTGGGAGAGATTTTGTTATCTACGATGCGAATGATAGCCTTTCATTATTGAAAGAATGTATGAAAGAGTTGAATATATCTGATGACCTTTATCCGCCTAAATCAATGGCAGTCAAGATAAGCAGTTTAAAGAATGAGCTTATTGAAAAGATACAGAATATAGAAGACAGGATAGAGTCGGTGTTGAATGACATCTATCTTCTATATCAGAAGAGATTAAAGGATAACAATGCCCTTGATTTTGATGACCTCCTGATGAAGACAGTGCTGCTTTTTGAAAGCGAGATGAGTCTTCTTGAAAACTATAAAAATCGCTTTAAGTATCTGATGGTTGATGAATATCAGGATACAAATCATGCCCAGTATAGACTTGTCCAGATTTTATCGTCAGGACACAGGAATATCTGTGTAGTGGGCGATGACGACCAGTGTATCTATCAATGGAGGGGTGCAACCATAAGAAATATAATGGAGTTTGAAAGAGATTATCCTGATGCAAAGGTGGTGAAGCTTGAAGAGAACTATCGTTCCACTCAGAATATACTGGATGCTGCATGGGCTGTAGTTAGTAAAAATCTTTACAGGAAAGAGAAAAGGCTATGGACTAAAAGGAGTGGAGGTGAGAGGATATTTTACTACCGTGCTTCAAATGAAATTGATGAGGCGGATTTTGTTGCATCAAAGATAAAGGAAATTTATGAGCAGGAGGGGATTTTATATAGTGGCATTGCCATATTTTACAGGACAAATGCACAGTCAAGGGTTTTAGAAGACTCTCTCAGAAGGGAAGGCATACCTTATAAGATATATGGCGGATTAAAATTCTTTGTAAGAAAAGAGATAAAAGATATCCTTGCCTATCTCAGGGTGGTTATAAATCCCAGTGATTCTATCAGCTTGAAGAGGATAATCAATGTGCCTGCGAGAGGGATAGGGAATGCAACTATTGAGAAGGTTGAGGCGTATGCGAAATCAGGGGGGATTAATCTTGTAGAAGCTATTAAAATTGGAGTTCTGAGTTCAAAATTGGAGGCGTTTTATAATATTTTGAAGAAGCTTGAGACCATTGTTACGACTGATAGTGCTTCAGAAGTTATTGAAAGGGCACTTGAGATAACAGGCTATTTGGAGATGCTTAAAAAAGAAGGGACAGATGAGGCTGAGGATAGAATAGAAAACTTAAAAGAGTTGATTACTGCTGCAGAGGAGTATGAAGAGCGGGGTACCCATCCAGTGGATGGGTCGGGGGATAAAGGCATTGCAGGATTCCTTGACCAGGCAGCCCTCATCTCCGATGCCGATGCCATCTCTGATAGCAGCGGTTCTGTATCACTAATGACGCTGCACATATCAAAGGGATTGGAGTTTCCTGTAGTTTTTATAAGTGGTATGGAAGGGCGCATATTCCCGCATATAAAATCCATAGACAGTGAGAAGGAAATGGAGGAGGAGAGAAGACTCTGTTATGTAGGTATAACGAGGGCAAAGGAGAGACTCTTCCTTACAAATGCAGAAAAGAGACGGATATACGGACAGAAAATGTATAACCCACCTTCTGAGTTTATAGATGATATTCCGGAAGAACTCATAAGTCAGGAGTCAGGAGTCAGGAGTCGGGAGCCAGAGGACAGAGATAAAAGTTTTCAGACTCACGACTCACGACTCACGACTCACGACTTATATTTTTCTGTTGGTTCAAAGGTCATTCACCCTCAGTTTGGTAATGGAGTTGTTTTGCAAAAGGATGGTTCGGGAGAAGATACAAAGTTAACAGTCTTTTTCAGAAACAATGGGAAAAAGAGGCTCGCCTTAAAATATACCTTACTAAAGGCAATATAAATACAGTTTTTATATGAATACATTTTTGAGAAGATTGAAATCGGAAATACTGGTTCTTGATGGTGCAATGGGTACAATGCTTCAGAAAAAGGGAATGAAGTCCGGCGCCTGCCCTGAAGAACTCAATTTATCAAATCCAGCAATGATAAAGGAGGTTCACAGGGAATATGCAGGGGCAGGGGTGAATATTATAACGAGCAATACATTTGGCGGGAACAGGATTAAGCTTTCAGAATACGGGCTTGAACATAAACTATCAGAAATAAATACAACTGCGGTGAGACTTGCAAAAGAGGCAGCCGGTAAAAGATGTTTTGTAATGGCTACCATAGGCCCAACAGGAAAATTTTTGAAGCCTATCGGTGAATTGAGTTTTGATGAAACTTATGAGGTTTTCAAAGAACAGATTTCCGCCTGTGTAGATGCAGGGGCTAATCTTATAGGATTTGAGACCTTTTCTGATATAAAAGAACTTCGGGCAGGTGTGATAGCAGCGAGGGATGTATCAAAAGATATACCTATACTTGCTATGATGACCTTTCAGACTCGCAGTGACCCTGAACGAAGTGAAGGGGACCCTGATGACATGAGGACAGTAACAGGGACAGCCCCTGAGACAGCATGTGTTGTTTTAAATTCCCTGGGGGTTGACCTTATAGGTGGGAATTGCAGCCTTGGTCCAGAAGGTCTTATTGAGGTTTTCAGGAGAATGAATAGAATCAGCCATAAACCCCTCGTATTTGAGCCTAATGCAGGGATGCCTGAACTGTGCAATGGTGTTACATGTTACCCTGCCTCACCGGAAAAAATGGCAGAATATTCTGTCAGATTTGCAGAGGAAGGGGTAAATGTAATTGGTGGATGCTGTGGTACAACACCTGACCATCTCAAAGAGATTGTCAAGGCAGTAAAGAAAATTAGGCCAACCCCGCACATAAATTATGTGCGGGGTACTGCTGTATCCAGCAGGACAAAGGCAATATTTTTTGGATATGGCAATCCACCTGTAAAGATAGGGGAAAGGATTAATCCTACAGGAAAAAAATTGCTTTCTGCTGAATTGGCGGAGGGAAAAGTTTCACTCGTACGTGATGAGGCAATTAAACAGGCAGGGGCAGGCGCTGATATACTTGACATAAATGTAGGTGCACCCGGGACCGATGAAATTAAAATGATGGAAAGGGCTGTGCTTGCAGTTCAGGGAGTAGTAGATTTACCGTTGATGCTTGACTCCAATAACCCCGATGTTTTAGAGGCTGGGCTGAAGAATGCCGATGGAAAGGTGATAATCAATTCTGTTAACGGCGATAAGAATAGTCTTAAAACCATACTGCCGCTGGCAAAGAAATACGGTGCGGCAGTCCTCGGATTGTGTCTGGATGAGAGTGGTATTCCCAAAACCTCCGGCGGGAGATTCAAAGTTGCAGAGAAAATTTTGAAAGGTGCAATAAAGACGGGTATAAAGAAGGAAGATGTATTAATTGATTGTCTTACCCTTACAGTAAGCGCCGAGCCGGGGCAGGGGGTGGAGACACTTAAAACCTTGAGGATGATAAAAGAAAATCTCGCCCTTTCCACAATACTCGGTGTCAGCAATGTCTCTTTTGGACTGCCTTCACGTCCTCTTATTAACTCGGCATTTCTTACAATGGCATTGGAATCGGGGCTTGATGCATCAATTATAAACCCTATGGACAGCAGGATGATGGAGGCTTTTGATGCCTCACTTGTTTTGCTAGGGAAGGATTTGAGGGCGGAGAGGTATATAAAGAAATACGGTCAGCAGTCGGTAGTCGGGAGTCAGGAGTCAGGAATCAAAGTAGAAGAATCTAAAACTATCGGCGATAGATTAAAAAAAGCAATAATTGAGGGGGATAAGGATAGGATTACTGCATTGGTGGAGGCGGCGTTAGACGGCGGCATGAAACCTCTGGATATAAGCAATAATGCCCTTATACCCGGGCTGGAGGAAGTGGGCAGGAGATTTGATAAGGGGATATATTTTCTGCCTCAGGTAATACTCTCTGCAGAGACAATGCAAACAGCCTTCGGGAGATTAAAAAGGGAATTGAGGGCAGGAGAACTTACCACTTATGGGAAGGTGATTATGGCAACTGTGCAGGGAGATGTTCACGATATTGGAAAGAATATAGTCTGCACATTATTGCAAAATCACGGTTTTGAGATAATAGACCTTGGCAAAAATGTACCAGCCGCGAAAATATTGGAGGAGGCATTAAAGAGCAATGTGGATATTGTAGGACTCTCGGCACTTATGACAACTACTATGGTTGAGATGGAGAAGGTAATAAAACTCTTCAGGACAAAAGAGGTAGTTATCCCTATAATGGTTGGAGGTGCAGTTCTTACAAGGAAATATGCAGAAGAGATAGGTGCTGATGGATATGCAAAGGACGCCATGGAGGCTGTGGTAGTGGCAAAGAGATTAAAGAGTCATAGTGTCAGAGTATCATAGTAAATTAAATACAAAACTACACAACTGCCTTTACAATCATTATGTTAATGATTGTAGAAAAGCAAAAAAAGTCCTTCTTTATTTATCTATTTCCTCTTTTCTATCTCCTTTTCAAGCTCCTCAAAAGACTTATTTGCATTATTTCTCACAAAATCCCTTACATTACTATTTAACTCCTTTGCCTTATCAAGTGTATCTTTGAAGGCTGTAAGGTCTAATTTTGCAAGAGAAAATTGGGTGTCGTCAGAGGGGTCTTTCCATCGGTCAACAATCTCAGAGCCATTCAATGTAATCTGCACAAAGGACTTCAGTGTTTGTTCTACATGCTGTTCTTCGGTAGATTGTGATACATCGACACCACCTGATGTTGATGCCATGTAATCTTTTGTGAGAACTGCTACATAGGTCTCCATAATCTTTGCAATCTCTGCCCTTGCCCTGTTGTCAGAGGTTGATATCTGTAGTGACTTATTTTGAATCCCCGATGCAGAACCTACACCAAAAAATACCTTACCCTTTGGTGTATCAAAGGCACCGCTCCCCTTAGTTACCCACCGTGGTTCCCCCTTGGATGTTTCTGATACAGGGGTGGTTGAGCAACTGTATAACATAGCGAAAACAATAATTATAAATGTGGATAAAACAAATATTCTATTTCTCATCTCTTCTCCTCCTTTTTTAATTCTTCATGCGCCCTTTCAGCATTCCCTTTCACATCTACCTTTACACCCTGTGGCTTTGCACAGGCAATAATAGATATAAAAAGAATACCTGAAATAACTGAAGCCAATAATACCATAACCCTCTTTTCCCTAATCTTAATCACCCCCTTTCCCTATAAAATTCTCATTAAATGCCTTTACCACCTCTGCCTTAATGATAGAGCCAATCTTTTTTATAGAATTTAATCCTGCTGATTCTGGTGTTGCCCCACTCCCTTTAGTATCGTATCCTGCATCATTTTTAGAAATGGCAGGGTTAATATTAATCGTCTTTATTGCTATCCCATTTCTATTGTCTGAAATTGTTATGGCGGCACTGGCATAAGTATAGACAATACCATCCATCTCCCCTTTTTTACTTGAATTCACTTCCCCTTTTACCTTTATATAAGCACTCTCTGAACCTTCAGAAGAAACCACATTAAATCCTGAATTGGCTAAACCTTCTGTAATCATAGATGCAACCGAATTTGACTCATAATCCATTCCCATGTTCTTTACCTTTATCTCTACAGAGACCTTTACTTCCAACAGCACATCAGCCAATTTCTTCTCCACATCTATTAATGAGATTTCATTTTTAATTCCCTTACCTGCAATAGCATATAAAATATTCTCTCTCGGTCTTATCCTTTTAAGTTCATCTATTGCCTTTATATAATTGTGTATAGCTCTGGCTATCTCCCTTTTCTCTTTTTGACTTTCTGCTATCTCAAAGTATTTTCTGGTAATTTCATGGGATTCCTTAACCTCTCTTTCAAGCCCCATAACTGCCTTTCCTCTATCAAGGACTGCAAAAGAATGCTGGATTCTCTTTTTTTCATCAAAGTATCTGCTGATTATGGGTAACCCCTCCAACTTTTCAATATCAACAGATGTTTCAGTCAATAAAGTAATATCATGACTTGATTCAATCTTACTCCCCTTCTTTATCTCACTCTGAACAGCGGTAACCCTCCCCTTTATATCCACCTGTATCTGCTCTCCTACCTTTAGCATGGCTGATTTGTCTGCTAAATCCTGAGATGCCCCTTCCCCTGCAGCGGTTATATAAAAACTATTTGGGTATCTTACATCCCTCCCGCTATCTATCCACAAAGGGAGTTCAGATTTCTTTACCTGTGCAGCAGCACATGAAGTGATAAGTAATAGTGGTAACAAAGAAATAAAAAATTGTTTTTGATTTATTCCCATGATTCACCATAATTCACCTGCAATTGACTTTCACACATCATTTTGATACCCTACTTTTGAAAGGAGGTAAATCCTATGACTAAGACAGTAGAAGCAATATATGAAAATGGTGTCTTTAAGCCTCTCCATGAAGTTCAGATAAAAGAGCATGAGAAGGTTGAAATAAAAATACTTTCTCGTGATGAGTGGCAGAACAAATTTAACCGCATCATAGAAAAGATACACAAAAAATCTTCTCAATATTCCACTGAGGAGATTGAGACAGATATAACCGAAGCCATAAAAGAGGTTAGAGCCAAAAAGCGTGTTTATTAAGGCGGTAATTGATACAAACATCTGGATTTCTGTTTAATCAATCCCTTTGGATACCCTGCCAAACTGAGGAAACATTTTGAAAATGGAGACTTTGCAGCTGTGATTTCAGAACCTATACTGGATGAGATTGTTGATGTTCTCAGCCGTCCAAAAATTAAAGATAAATATGAGATTACACCAGAGGATATACGAGAACTTCTAACACTCATAGAAGAAAGGGCAGAATATGTCCTAATTTCTGGAGATATTAATATCTGTCGTGATAAAGATGATAACCTTATCATTGAAACTGCAATAAAAGGCGAGACGTCGTATCTTGTTACCAGAGATGACGATATTAAGTTTGATAAAAAAGTTTCTCTATTTTTATCCCAACATGGCATATCTGTCCTCACCGTGGCAAAATTCCTAAAACTCATGTAGTGCGAGGCTTTAGTCTCGCCAATCCCCTTAATAAAGGGGGGTAATGGGGTTGTCCACAACTCACTGTCCACCTCTCCCCTTCTTTATCTCACTCTGAACAGCAGTCTAATTACCCTTTATACTCACCTTTATAAAAGTTTTCATGCCCTATCAAACCAATGGTAAGAAATAAATATGGCGTCCCCAGAATTAAATAACCAAATTACCAATTCACTGTCCTCCGCGAACGTATCGGATATAAAATCTAAAAAGGGTAATTGAGGATACTGGGTTTTAAACCCAGTATCCTCTAAAGAAAACAAGCGTCCTCTTTTCTCTCCTTTATCTCATCGTCGTTTCGCCGCATCCTGTGGCATGATTTGTTATATGCATATTTTATCCGATAAGTTTAGGGTTTTTACGAAAGAATCTAATGCTTGCTGAACAAATAATTGTTGTTCATCATATTGAGAAATTAAAAGGTAGACGATTAGAAAGGTAACTATGATTTGTTCTTTTTTCTTTAAATTATTTTCTGTAATTTTCACGGTAGGAATACCTTGGTTAGATGCGTATAGTATTTTGTTCCTAAAATTTGCAAGCTCATTACTATACTTACAAAAAGACTTAGCATTATTTTCAGAAACAATCTGCTCAATTTGGTCAGAAAAATTATGGATTTCATTGTTCATTGTTAATTCAAAATGGAGAGGAGGTTCAGAGTAAAACAACCTATCTTTAAATGGCTCAAATGGTAAAGAAAATGCAATTTTTAATTTTGGTGACTGCTCATTCGTATCACATATAATTTGAGCTTTAATATTAAATGAGGATAAAACTCTACTTATTGCTTGAAAAAATGGATAAACCGCAGCCTTGTGAAAATGGCGGTTTTTGTTTAGTGATTGTGCATTGTTATATTTTTGCCTCTTTAGTGCATGGAATATTGCTGTGGCGGCTTCTTCTACCCCTGTTATTGAACGGAAAGCTGACATTGCAGGGTCTATGTCTTTTATCTTCCATGCATTCTCTATGTGGGCGAAGGCATTACGCGCAGCATGCCTGCCGGGGGCATGCGTAGTTAAAATTAATTGAGATATAAGCTCTTTGAGAGGAGGTTGTGATTTGAGGCTGTCAGAAATCATAAGTACGCTCCAAAAACTGCAAAAAAGATATGGTGCTTTGCACACGCGGAAAATCTGCGATAATGACACAAAGTATTGGTAAGGAGTTTACTCTAAACCTCTCTGAGGTATAATAGGCAAAAAGGGAGGGAAAAGAGATGA
>Ga0209343_10006794_pt1 | contig 13631 bp, 16 predicted proteins | sample RifCSPlowO2_02_FD_184026 | JGI IMG/M metagenome (GOLD analysis project Ga0209343, IMG submission 184026) | Groundwater microbial communities from Rifle, Colorado - Rifle CSP2_plank lowO2_0.2 (SPAdes) (version 2) | ecosystem: Environmental > Aquatic > Deep subsurface > Groundwater | place... | reverse complement strand
GGCGGGTAAAGTAGCCAACCTGCCGGTGAGCCGCGCCAATAATCGGGCTTTTTCGAGGCTTACGCTGGCGGGAGCGATGGACGTCGAGATGGACAAGCAGGGGCGGGTTATCCTTCCGGACTATCTGCGGGAATTCGCCGGCATCAGGAAAAAAGTGGTGGTCGCCGGCCTATACAACCGTTTGGAGATCTGGGACGAAGAGCGCTGGAAGAAATACAAGAAAGACACCGAGAAAACTTCGACCGATATTGCCGAGCAGTTGGAACAGTTGGTGTAGTTTTAAATCCGAAGCACGAAGCTCGAAATTCGAACCTTGTTGGTTTGATTCCGGGTTTGGTATTTCGGACTTATGAAACACATTCCCGTTCTTTACAATGAGGTGTTGCGATATTTCGCCCCGCAGCCAGGCCAGAAGTTTATCGATGCCACGGCCGGCGGCGGCGGCCATATCCGCGGTTTTCTCGACGCGGGCGCGTTCGTGCTCGGCCTTGATCGCGATCCGGAAGCGATTGCCAATCTGAAGCAATTCCTATCCGCATTCATCGAGCCGGGACGGCTGACGCTCGCCATCGCGAATTTTTCCAACCTTTCGGAAACAGCGGCGAGCCTGAAGTTTGATAGCGTGCAAGGCGTGCTTTTTGACCTGGGGCTTTCCAGCGAACAGCTCGATACTCCCGAGCGGGGATTCGCTTTTCAAAAAGACGGACCGCTCGACATGCGATTTTCCCAGAAAGACGAGCTCACGGCAGCATCTCTGCTTCAGTCTCTTTCCGAAGCGGAGCTGGTCAAAACGTTCGTCGACTATGGGGAGGAGAGGAGATTTGGTAGAAAAATCGCCCGCGCCGTGGTAAAGCGGCGCGCGGAAAAACCGATCGTCAGGACGGCCGAACTTTTCGAGCTCATCAAGTTGGCCTTACCGGGACCTCTCCGGTACCGGGCGGGGGACGCGGCCAGGCGGATATTCCAAAGTTTGCGGATCGCGGTGAACAAAGAGTTGGATCATTTGCGCGCGGGTTTGCCCCAAGCCCTGGAAGTTTTGGCTCCCGGCGGAAAGCTGGCGGTGATTTCCTTCCACTCCCTCGAAGATCGGATAGTAAAGACCTTTTTCAGTGCCCAGGCTCGCCAGTGCGTTTGCCCCCCTGCTTTTCCTATATGTCAGTGCGGCGGCAATAACGCCCGCCTGAAAATTTTGACAAAAAAACCAGTGACCGCCAGCCCCGAAGAAACACAAAAAAACCCTCGCTCCCACAGCGCCAAACTCCGGGTCGCGGAAAAAATCAAATAGAAAACTCTTCATTGAAATAAGACCTAAAAGATCTCTGCAGCATATGGGACGATACTTTGCCCTCACGCTAGGGCTCGCTAGCCAGGCAGTTAAAAGCAAGCCAAAAACAAAATCCTTCGCAGCAGCACCCAATTTTGGACACTGGGTTTTTATATTGTTGGTTTTATTCTCGGTTGCCTATTTGGTGCAGGTCAACGGCAGTTCCACGAAGGGATACGAGATCAGCCGGCTCGAACAAAGACTGGCGGAGCTCCGGGAAGCGAACAAACGCCTGGAACTGGAAACGGCCTCGCTGAAATCCATTCAGCACATTGAGGAGAATGTCCAGCATCTCAACCTCGTGCCGAGCGGCAAAGTTCGTTATCTGGGGGATAGCGATTTTGCCCTGGGCAGTAAAGATCTTTAGAAGGCGGAGCAAATGAAAAAAATTAACAACGGAAACCGGCAAAGCTTCCGGCCGTTGTTTCTGTTTCTGTTCTTTATGATTTTTCTTGCCGCGATACTGACGCGGCTTTTTTGGCTCCAGGTTCTCGCTTATGATGAGTATCGCGACCTTGCGGAAAATCAACATCAACTTTCCGAGATCCTCAATCCCGTCCGCGGGGAAATTCTGATGCACGAGGGACTCGGCGTTAATCTCGTCCCGGCAGTGACTAACATAGAGAAAAATATTGTCTTTGCCGAACCGCAAAACATCGCGGATCCACAACGGATAGCCTCCGCCCTCGCCCCGATTTTGGCTTTGCCCCAGAAGGAGATCTTGGATAAAGTAAGCGATCGCAGCCGTCGCTGGATCGTCCTCAAAAAGGAAGTTCTGGAAAGCGAATCCCAGAAAGTCGTTGCTCTGAACCTCGACGGGATCGGGCTTGAACCCCAAACCTTTCGCAGTTATCCCGAGCACACTTTTGCTTCCCAGCTTCTGGGTTTTTTGGGATTCCGCGAAGATCAGCGCGTCGGCCAGTATGGGGTGGAAGAGTATTTTGAACAAGAGCTGGCCGGTAAGCCAGGCAAGCTCGTTTTAGACAAAGACGCGGCCGGCCGCTGGATCACGGGCGGTTTTCGCGAGCTGGAGCCGGCGCAAAACGGGGCGGACGCAGTTTTGACCATTGACCGGGCGATTCAATTCAAAACCGAAGAGATTCTAAAAACCGCGGTAGAGGACCACCAGGCTGATTCCGGCAGCGTGGTTATAATGTCGCCAAAAACTGGGGCAGTTCTCGCTTTGGCCAACTATCCTAGTTTTGATCCGAACGATTTTAACAAGGTTGAGGATCCGTCCGTTTTCCGCAACTCTATCGTTTCGGACGCTTATGAGCCGGGGTCGGTTTTCAAAGCCATTACTATGGCAGCCGGCCTCGACAGCGGCGCGGTGACTCCGGACGAAACCTATGTGGACACGGGGTCGGTAACCCTCGACAAATTTACTATCCGCAACGCCCAGGACAAGGTTTACGGGCAGCAGACGATGACCCAAGTTTTGGAGCAGTCCATCAACACCGGCGCGATACATGTTCTGCAAGAAACCGGCTACGATACATTTCTTGAATATTTGCAAAAGTTTGGATTCGGGTCGGCCACCGGCATTCATCTGCCTTCGGAAGTTTCCGGAGACATCAGCAACCTCACCGACCGCGGGGGCGACGTTTATAACGCGACTGCGTCATTCGGGCAGGGGATAACCGTGACGTCGCTGCAGCTCGCCCAAGCCCTCAGCGCGATCGCCAATCAGGGGAGGCTGGTTCCGGCGCGTATCGTGGACCGGTTGGTGTATCCGGACGGCGCAACCAAGGAATTTCCCCCGCAGCCGGGTGCGCAAGTCATTTCTTCCAAAACCGCGGCGACTCTGGGGGCAATGCTGGTTTCGGTCGTGGAAAAAGGTCATGGCAAACGCGCCGCCGTGCCAGGGTACTACATCGGCGGCAAAACTGGCACGGCCCAGATAGCGCGCACCGACGGCCGGGGGTACGACCCGGACAAGACGATCGGAACGTTCATCGGTTTCGGGCCGGTGGAGGATCCGCAGTTCGTGATCGTGGTAAAAATCGTCAACCCGAAAACAGTGCAGTTCGCTGAAAGCACGGCGGCGCCGACCTTTGGCCAGATTGCCCAGTATCTTGTGAATTATTTGCGCATCCCGCCCACCAGATAAGGGCAAGAAAAAAAGGCTCATCGCACGATGAGCCTTTTTGGGAATGGAGACTTCGGTTATTTGCTGAGTTCGGTTTCAATGAGCTGGACGAAATCGGTGAATGACGGCGTGCTTTGCTGCCGCATGTCATTGATGAAGAAAGTCGGCGTGCCCGGCACCCCCAGGGTTTCGCCGTCGGCCAGATCGGCCTCGATTTCACTCAGGAACTCGTGCGCTTCGACAGACGCCCGGATTTGGTTTACGTCCAGTCCCAATTCTCCGGCGTAGCCGAGAAATAGGTCGATGGAGTTATCGCTGGTCGCCCATTGATCCTGAGTGACAAAAAACGCGTCGTGCATTTCCCAGAATTTGCCATGGGCTTTGGCCGCCAGCGATACTTCGGCGGCAAGCATCGCATTTTTGTGGATGGAGGCCAGGGGGAAATTGCGATATACGAAGGAGAATTGGGGGTTATCTTTGTATCGCTCCAGAACTTGCTGGACGATGGGCTCTGCGGCCAGGCAGGCGGGACACTGGAAGTCCCCGAATTCGACGACCGTTACCTTCGCCTCGGTTGAACCGATTCGCGCGCTATGGCCCCGGGCGAGCGCTTCAGCGTTTTTTACGGGGGCCAGCTGCGCCTGGTTGCCGACATTGATGAGCACGATCCCGCCGATTACTACCACGGCGACAATGAGGATCATTATCCAGGCTTCTCTTTTCATCGCTATTCCCTTCTTTTTAAGTGGATAATCATAAGCGTACTAATTAATGCAAATCCGCTCAGAGAAAGAAGCGGGATGGTGATGAAACCCAGCCACTCGATGAACACGGTCGTGCAGGAAATTCCGGTAACACAGGGCGCAACGCTCTCCGGTACGATGTTGTAATATAAAAGATTCTGATAAACGCTGATCACGAATCCGGTGAGACTCAGGGGCAAAACATAAGTGGCGACGCCGCTGTCACGACGCAAAATACCCACGGCGAGGATTGCCACGAGCGGGTACATGCTGATGCGCTGGTACCAGCAGAGGACGCAAGGCGGAAAGCCGCGGATCTCGCTGAAATATAAACTGCCGGCGGTGGCAATCAAAGCGGCGCCCCACGCCAAATAAAGCAGAGTTTGCTTCTGCATTAAAAGTTCACTTCAAAAAATTAATTTCGCAGACATGCCACGGGTCCACTGATAGATCGGAATAGCGGATCCACGACGGTTGGATTTTGAAGAATGCTTCATGGGACTCCCTCACGTATTTAGCGGCGCTGGGAATTTTTGCCAGCTGAATCTTGGTGATTCGGGCAATTTCGTCCTTGTCCGCAATCTCCTGTGCCAGTCCTTCCAATTGCACAGTTTTTCCCTCTTCCCAGCCGATGACCATCGCCACATGCGCGTTCCGGTTGAGGTTCTGGTATTTTCTGGAATCCGTGAATGTCCCAAAAAATATCTCAAACTTTTCGTTCTCGGCAAATCCTACAACCGCTGCTTCCGGGAGGTGCTTTTGATTCACGGTAGAAAGTACGCCGATGTGATGGCGCTTGATGAAGTCGAAGACTTTTTTCCGTTTTTGTTCGTCAGTTTCGGGATGCATAGTTTATTATTTGTGATATTTATCTCTCGACTTACTTCGTTCGCTCGAGACATTCGACTCGTTTCAAATAGATAGAAGTTGAGGCTTTTTTAAAGCCGAAACCATGAGCGAGCTTTGACTAAAGTCAAAGAGAGTCGGATGGCAGCCCCACGGGGAATCGAACCCCGGTTTGTTGGCTGAGAACCAACCGTCCTGGGCCACTAGACGATGGGGCCGCGCGTGATTCGGAGCAACGATTTTCGCAAACTGTTGTAGCGGTTTTCTGCAATCTCTGCTCGAATCCCGCTCTCCCCAAACAGCCTTCAGCTGTTCGGGGACCCCTTTTTCTCGGAGTGGGCGCTCAATGAAAGAATTATACTGAAAAATTGTGGTATAATCAATGTAACGAATTCGCATGGAAACAAAATCAAAAAAGACCGCCCAAAAACCAAAGATTTTGAAATTCCCGGACGGGTTCTTGTGGGGAGCGGCAACCGCTTCGTACCAGGTGGAAGGGGGAATAACCAACAATGATTGGGCGCAATCAAAGATGCCTCCGGCAGGTTTGGCGTGCGATCACTACCATCGTTACGAGGAGGATTTTCGCATCGCCAAAAAACTGGGAATGAACGCCCAGCGGATTTCGCTGGAGTGGAGCCGCATCGAGCCGGAGCGGGATGTTTGGAATGAGGAGGAAATTGACCACTACAGGCGAGTGCTGGAGTTTCAGAAAAAACTTGGGTTTACTACGTTCGTCACATTGCAGCACCTCACCCTCCCAAACTGGATCGCCAAATCAGGCGGGTGGTCGTCGAAAGAAACGACCAAAGAGTTCGCGCATTACGTTTCCAAAGTCGCGACCAGTCTCGGGCACCTGATTGATTTTTGGATTACGATAAACGAGCCATCGATTCACGCTTCTTATGGCTACAACTTTGCCGCGTGGCCGCCCTTTAAACGAAGTTTTTTGAAGTTTCTCAAAGTTTATCGAAACATGCTCAACGCCCACGATAGGGCATACGAAATGATTCACGGCCACTACCCGGCGGCTATGGTTGGATTTACTCATTCGATTGCCTTTAATGAAGCGGCGAACCGCCGGAGTTTTTTTGACCGTCTTATAGCTCGTTTTGCGAATTTGACCACTATTGAGGAAACTTACGCGCTAACCAAAAACGATTTTTTGGGATTAAATTATTACTTTCATAATAAATATCAATTAAAGCACTTGCAGGTGAAAAAAGTCGCTGCGAAAAACCCCGTTCTTACAGATAAGGGCTGGGAAATTTATCCGCAGGGCTTATACGAAGTACTCAAGAAATTAGCGGTGTTAAAAAAGCCGATCTATATAACGGAGAACGGAGTTGCTGATGCCAAGGACGTGCTGAGAGCCGGATTTATCAGGGGCCACGTGAAAGAGGTGCACCGAGCCTTTGAAAGGGGGATTCCGGTCAAAGGTTATTTTTACTGGTCGCTTTTGGATAATTATGAGTGGCCCGTTTTAAAAAACGAAAAAACCGGATTTGAGATGAAATTCGGGTTGGTCAAGGTGGATTTTGAAAAAGGGCTCAAAAGAATTATCCGGCCGAGCGCGAAAGTGTATGCCGAGATTTGCAAAACCAACTCTTTAATTATTTAGTCTTTGCGAGGCCGTCAGCTGACGGACGAAGCAATCTCGACCCCCACTTCACCTGCCTGCCCTGCCTACCGGACAGGCAGGCGGCAGGCAGGTCTCCCCCTGTCCCGTAGGACGGGATAGGGGGAGAAAGAGAGGGGGTGGATCGCAAAGACAACTTTCAACTTATGTATATCTGGATTGCTATCGGTGCCTATTTCCTTTACGCGATCAATGGGATCATCGACAAATTTCTCCTGAGCAAGGTTGTCCCCCATCCGGCCGTCTACGCTTTTTATATCGGCGTGACCAGCCCCTTGACCTGGGTACTCGCCCCGTTTGGTCTGAAATTTTTGAGCTGGACCGACCTCGCAATCGCGATCGTCGGGGGCGCGGCTTTTGTGGCGGCCCTCACTTTTTTGTACATCGCCACGCTCAAGACGACTATTTCCCGCCTGCTCCCCGTAGAGGGCGGCTTTGTGCCTTTTTTCACCCTGATTTTGTCTTACGGTATCTTAGGCGAACGGCTCAACCAGAATCAGCTCCTCGCATTCGTTTTCCTGGTGGCCGGGGCGGTTTTGATCTCCATTAAAAGGGACAAAACCGGCTGGCATCCGAAGGCACTCGCCACGGCCATCCTGGCGGCATTTCTGTTTGCCTTGTCTTTCACCCTGACCAAATATATTTTCGACAAGACCAATTTCGTTTCCGGGATTATCTGGACGCGGATGGGTTTTTTCTTGCTCTCGATGGCCTTTCTGATTCCGCGCCGCACGCGCCACCATATCCTGCAAGCGCCCAGGCAGGTCTCGACCGGCAACAAGTTCCTGTATTACGGCGCGAGGATATCCGGCGGGGTTGCCGGGTTGTCGCAAAACTACGCGATCGCTATGGGCAGCGTCATTATCGTTAACGCTCTTCAGGGCACGCAATATGCGATCTTGCTCCTGATGACCGCCACACTTTCCAAGTATTTTCCCAAGGTTCTCAAAGAACGTTTCAGCGCGATCATCCTGACTCAAAAAATCTCCGCCATAGCCTTAATCACGGTCGGTCTGGTGCTTCTGACCAAGTAAAATGGCAAGAAAATTTTTGCGAGGCCGCTGGTATAAAGGCATTTTATTTTTCGTTCTATTTCTGATCGTTGCTGCGGTGTTTTTCTATTTCCGCTTCCAGCCAACGGCCGATCACGGATGGGGGCTGAATTTTTCTCCCGAACAAGCCGAGTATTTCGGGTTCGATTCGCAGAAGTTGTTCCTCACAGTCCTCGACGACCTGCGCCCCGAGCGTATGCGTGTAACCTCGTTTTGGGAGACACTGGAACCACTTCCCGGCCAATTTGATTTTGCCGTTACCGATAGTATTTTACGAGAAGCCGAGAAACGCGGCGCGGCTGTCATCCTCGTTTTGGGTCACAAACAGCCGCGCTGGCCGGAATGCCATCACCCCTCGTGGTATGACGAGCTTCCGGAACAGGAAAAGAACGCCGCGGTTTTGAGCATGCTGAAGGCGGCAGTCGAACATTTTCGGCAATTCTCCTCGGTCGCCGCCTGGCAGGTTGAAAACGAACCTTTCTTTCCCTATGGGCCCGATTGTCCGGCAGTTCCTGGAAAACTCATGACCGAGGAGCTCCGGTTGGTCAAAAGCTTGGACGCGCGGCCTTTGATAATTACCGACAGCGGGGAAAAGGGGGCATGGTTGCCCGCGGCGTGGGCGGGCGCCGATGTTTTCGGCTCCACTATGTATCGGCAAGTTTATCAGGACAAATGGGGACGATACCTCAAATATCCAATTCCCGCGGCTGTTTATCGGATTCGAGCGGGAATCCTCCAGACATTTTCCAAAGTAAATCGTATAATCGGCGTCGAACTTCAGGCCGAGCCCTGGTTTTCGACCAATCCTTTCGATACCCCGTGGGAGAGGCAGTCGGAGCTGATGAGTCCGGAGATTTTCCTGGAGTACGCCGACTATGCGCGCCGCGTGGGGTTTGCCGAAAACTATTTTTGGGGCGTAGAATGGTGGTACTGGGCCAAAGCGCAGGGGCATCCGGAAATGTGGGAGGCGGCTAAAGAATTTTTTGAAGCAAATCGAGAATGAAGAGTTCGAACAAATCCTATCTCGGCCTTGATATCGGCGGCACAAAAATCGAGGGTATTTTGTGGCGCGGGGGCAAGGTCGTGCGAGTGGCAAAAGTCCGGACGCCTCGTTCGCGGAGCGGTTTTTTGCGCGCCTTGGAAGCCTCCCTGTTAGAGCTGGGCGTGGAGGGAACGCGCGGCATCGGGATTTCTTCCGCGGGGTCGATTGATTTGCGCAAAGGAAAAATACTGGGCAGTCCGAACATGCGGTACCTTAAAAATTTTGGTTTACGCGACTGGGTCGCAAAGCACTTTAAAAAGCCGGCGCGTCTTGATAACGACGCCAAATGTTTTTTGCGCGGCGAGCAAATGTTTGGGCAGGCCCGCGGCAAGGGGACCGTGGTCGCCCTTACCATCGGAACAGGGGTTGGGGGTGCGGTGGCGGTTGGCGGACGCCTTTTGCGAGGCAGCCACGTTTCGGCCATTGAGCTTGGGCACACGGTCATTTCCCGAGACAGTAAGGGATTTCTGACTTTAGAGGATCTAATCAGCAGTCATGGGTTTACTCGTTTGGGCGTTACCGACCCGCTTGCGGTGCAAAACCGAGGTTTTGCCGGTGATCGGAAGGCCATAAATATTTATGAAAAAGTTGGAATGTATCTCGGCGTAGGTCTCGCGAATTTTGTCAATATATTCGATCCCGATTTGATTCTTTTGGGCGGCGGCATAGCGCGCGCCGACTATTTACTCATCAAGCCCGCCCTGCGGGAGATGCGCAAACATACCCTGACTTCGCTTAAAAAGCTTCCGCCCGTTCGGCGCGGCAGACTCAAGAACGCCGGGGCGTTGGGCGCGGTCGCGCTGTTCCTCAGCTGAATAAACGATTGATACAAACAAAAAGCGCCCTTGCGGGCGTTTTTTGTTCATTGATCTTTTCGATCTCTGCTGCGTTTATTAAGACGAATCAGGGCCAGGATTGTTACACGGCCCCCTCGTTTTTGCTCTGCGGGGGTTGCGTCAGATCAAGGAAACCCTCTGGGGGCTTTACTTTGGCGGTGAGTTCAGAGAAGTCCGGCAGCTCCTTGATGTCTCGGATACCCAAATTCTGGAGAAATTCATGGGTAGTGCGGTAGAGGTGCATCCGCGCGTCTTTCGGGCTGGGAATTCTTTCGACGAGTCCGCGCATCATCAGGATACGCAAGGAGTACTGTGAATTCACCCCCCGGATCGCTTCGATCTCCGCGCGGCTCACCGGCTGTTTGTAGGTGATGATGGCCAGGGTTTCCAGGGTCGCGTCTGTCAGCTTCTCCCGCAGTTCCAAGTTTAGGAAGTCTTTGACCTGCGGCGAACAGTCCGGATTCGTCGACAGGAGGTAGGCCCCGTTCTGCTCCAGCAAAATTACGCCCGAGTCCTTCCGCCCGTCTTTGATTTCTGACAATGCTTGAGTAACGGTGTCCTTTGGTGCGCCGGTGGTTTTTTCGAGCTCCCGGATATTTACGGGCCGCCCGGCCACGAACAGGATAGCTTCAATGGTTTTTTTCAGGTCCACCCCGTTAAACCTTTCTAAAAAGATTAGAGAAATTTGAAAAGCCACTCATGCGTTTGAAACGGGCGCGTTCATCTACATAAAGTTTAACGGAGTTCATATGTTTAGTTAGTGGTTCCAGAAAAATAGCGATGCCAGCAGACTCCCGACCCCGAGAATAACCAGCGACATTCGGGGCCCCGCGTCACGCACTATCTCCGCTTTTTCCGGAGGAGGGGTTTGCGGCGTAACCCACCCTTCGTTATAAAGGCGGGCCATTACCGTTCGGTTTATTTTGGGGTGGGATAGGAGGAGCAGAATGATGCCGATAATAAAAAAAAGAATACTCATGATTTGTTTCCCCGCTTTTTTACCAGGATATCGGAAAAAACCGCTTCCTGCTCGACGGTCAGAATTTTTTGTTTCACGAGCTCGAGCAAGGCCAGAAAAGTTACAATCACCTCGGTTTTCGATTTGGCCCCGGACAGAAGCTCGCGGAGCTTAAATTCGACTTTTTCATGGATAGTTTTTTGCAAATGTTCGATTTTCTCCGAGATGGTTACGACTTCCTCGAGGATCTTGCGCGGCAGTTTCGCGATTTCTTCGAGGCTCTTGGCCAAAAAGCGCATGACTTGCTGGAGCGCGCCCAGATTGAGGGCAGGGTCCGGGTAGAAACTGATTTTTTCGACAAACGCCGTGTGGCGCCCCCATGCTTGCCGCCGCCGCGCGTCAAAACGGCCCAGGATTTTCGCGGCTTCCTTGTACAACTTGTACTGATAGAGCTGCCAAGCCAGGCTAGTCGCCTCCTGCTCTTCTTCGGGTGAGAGGGACAAGGTCGGCAGCAAAGCTTTGGATTTGATGACCAAAAGTTTGGCCGCGACAACCAGCCAGTCGGCGAGCTCCTGGGGGCGCAGATCGGTGCGGGAACGTATATACGACAAAAATTGCTCCGTCACGGAGGCTAGCGAGATTTGCGTGATTTCGAGTTTTTGTTCCTCGATGAGCCGGAGCAGGAGGTCTAGCGGCCCCTCGAACTGCTGAAGTTTGACGCGCATTTATTTTGAGAAGCTGCCGGTCGCGGGCGCTGCTGCCCGGACAAAATCTTTTGGTTTGAGCTCCAGTGACTCAGTATAAGAACCGGCGCTGGCCACGATTTTGTCTGGTTTGGTCAGCGCGTTGTCCAGGAGCACCGGAAGCCCGTAGAGATTGCCAAACGGATGAATGAGCCCGATTTTGGTTTTTAAGACTTTAGCGATGTCCTCCTCCTTAGCCATGCTTACTTTCTTTGCTTTCAGGGCCTTTTTGACTTTGGCGAAATCGACGTATTTAGCGGCAGGCACGACAACGAGCCCGTAGCCGGAATCGGTTTTTACCAGCACCGCCTTGGCGACTTCCTTAACGTTCAGGTGCTGGGTTTCCGCCTCGTTGAAAGCGGTATAAACTTTTTTGTGTTCGACGACTTCGTACTTAACTTTATTTTCGTCAAGAAACTTTTGCAATTTTTTGTCCATATTTTTCTATTAATTATTTCTTTTTTCCTTCGACCTTGATATGCAGTTCCCGGAGTAGCTTCGGATCAGCTTCCGAAGGGGCGTCCATCACACTCGTTTGCCCCGAAGCGCTGACTGGAAAGGCGATGACCTCGCGAATATGTTCCTCACCCGCGAGCACTGTTACCAGACGGTCCAGGCCGGGGGCGATGCCGGCGTGGGGCGGCGCGCCGTACTCGTAGGCTTCCAGCAGGTGGCCGAATCGTTTCTCGGTTTGCGTTTTATCCAGGCCCATGATTTCAAATACCTTTCTTTGTACCTTGGGGTCGGAGATCCGGACGCCCCCGCTGGCGAGCTCGAATCCGTTGCAGACCAGGTCATATTGCTGGGCGCGCAGGTTGCCCAGGTCTTCGCCTTTGAGGAGTTTTTCCACGTCCTTAGGTTGCGGGGCGGAAAAGGGGTTGTGCGCAAAAGTGAATTTTTTTTCGTCCTCATCCCACGCGAAAAGGGGAAAATCAATTACCCAGGCAAACGCCATCGTATCGGGGTCCTTGTCCGGCCCCCGCAAATCAAATTTGTCGGCACCGAATTCCTTGACGGCTTGCTCGTGGGTGTAAACGGGGAAGGGTTTTTTCCAGATTTTTTTTCCAAGCGACTCAGTGACGAAAATCATCAACCCCTCCACCATATCCAACACGTCGCGCTGGGTGGCAAATGACATCTCCATATCAATCTGCGTGTGCTCCAGCTGGCGGTCGCCTCGTAGGTCTTCGTCCCGGAGCGCTCGGGCAATCTGGTAGTAACGTTCAAAACCGGCGATCATCAGGAGCTGTTTGTATTGCTGGGGCGCTTGCGGCAGGGCGTAAAATTTGCCGGGCTGGAGGCGGGAGGGAACGAGAAAATCCCGTGCCCCTTCCGGCGACGTTTTGGTCAGCAGGGGAGTTTCGATTTCGATAAAGTTGTTGCGGTTCAGGTAGTCGCGGACCAGCGTGGTGACGCGGTGGCGAAGCTTCAGGTTTTTTGCCATCCGGTCGGTGCGGAGATCGAGGTAGCGGTATTTGAGCCGGAGTTCCTCGCTGATTTTTTTGGTGTCGGCTATCTCAAAGGGCGGAGTTTTCGCTTCGCTCAAGATGCCGATCTCCATCGCTTCGATTTCCACGGTTCCCGTCGCCAGGTTCGGGTTCACCAGTTTCTCCGGGCGCTGGGTCACTTTGCCTTTTACGGAGATCACGAATTCGCTCCGCAGCTTCTGAGCGGTTTCATGCGCTCCAGGCGCTGATTTCGGATTGACCACCACCTGCACTATGCCCGTGACGTCCCGGATATCAAGAAAAATGAGCTTGCCGTGGTCGCGGCGTACGGCCACCCAGCCCATCACATTTACTTCTTTCCCCACGCTCCTGACGGTATCCTTTACATAAGTTCGAATCATGCGTTCAATATATCAAAACCCCCCGTACATAGCTAGAAATTGCCTTCAAATGTGTGCTAAAATAAGATTCAGCCATGAATCGAGAAACTAATCCCGGTCAATTCGGTTTTGATAACGAAAAGAAACAGCCCGGGCCAAAACCGGAGCCGATGTCTTTTCCAAAACGGGAGCTTCCGACACCAAGCAGAGAAGAAATGAAGAGGCTTTTAGACGAACGAAAAGATTGCCCCGGGTGCACGGGAACCTACAACTCTACTTGCCGCATATGCCAAGGGTGGCGGAGAGAGAATCATCTGCCAGAAAATTTTCAGGACATCATCAACCGTGCTCAATAAAATCGTCCTCGACCTGGAAACCCAGAAAGACTTCGCGGAAGTTGGCGGCAGAAACCGCCATCATTTATTGAAAATTTCCCTCGCGGGAATTTACTCTTACGCGCAGGATAAATTTGAGGTTTTCGCGGAGCGGGATATCCACAAACTTGGCGAAATTTTGGCGGCCGCTGACCAG
>Ga0209343_10006793_pt1 | contig 13633 bp, 11 predicted proteins | sample RifCSPlowO2_02_FD_184026 | JGI IMG/M metagenome (GOLD analysis project Ga0209343, IMG submission 184026) | Groundwater microbial communities from Rifle, Colorado - Rifle CSP2_plank lowO2_0.2 (SPAdes) (version 2) | ecosystem: Environmental > Aquatic > Deep subsurface > Groundwater | place... | reverse complement strand
GGTTCAATATAGGCCGATTAAAATACTCTATTTAATGCCCGTTCCAACAATTTCACGCCTATTAGGGCTGAAGAGTTTAATATATTAGAGACTTCCGACATTTTGAGGAGCTTTACGCTAATATATTCGCAATCCTCAGGACATCCGGTCTTTCGGCCGTCCATTTCTTTCAAAAAAGCCAAAGGAACTTTTCTTTCAAAATAGAAAAAATAAACGCTATCATCTGATAAACCCGGATTGATGCTAATCGGCCCGGAAGCTAAAGGTCTCAGTTCCTCGGGAGACACATTGATGTGAAGCTCCTCTTGGAGTTCTTGGAGAGCTATTACTTTCAAATCATCTTCCGTTGAATTTGTACTACCTGCTGGAAACTCTAAATTATAATCACCATCGCCAATCCGATGTTGTTTAACCATCAAGGTATAAATCTCTTTATTTTCAGGACACGTAAACATGGGGACAATAACAACACTTTCTCCACGAATCGCAATATACCTTGGAATTTCTACTCCTTCCGGCGTGAGCAGACGGCAATCCAGAAATGCGACAAGGAGATTGTTTTTATCTCTGGAAATAGTTGCCAACACCTCAATATTCTTAAGGATATTTCCATTCGCTTCGATACGCCGTTTCCAACACTTAAATTTGGGATCATCAAAAACCATATAAGACTCCTCTCTCAATATTTAGCACGATGAGTCGCGTAACAACAAATTTAATATACAATGGATATTATCTCAGGATTTCTACATCAAATTTGATTTATACCACTCTACAGTTTCTCTGATACCTTCCTCTATCGTTATTTCAGGTTCAAAACCTAAAACTGACTTGGCTTTATTAGTATCCACTATTCTAATAGGTAATGCGGTAGGCTTAGAAGTATCGTATACTGCCCGTACATTTTCATGCCCAGCCGCCTGAAGTATTTGTTCTACAACCTCCCTGATCTTAATCGCTCGACCACAACCAATGTTAACAGGGTCACATTCGGCATGTTTTTCAACCATCAGCAAACACGCCCTTGCAAGATCCTTCGCGTGAAGAAAATCTCGTATTACATCTCCGCTTCCCCACACTACGTAGGGATTTTCTTTTTCTATAGCTCTACGAATCAAGGCAGGTATAACATGGCACGATTCTGGATCAAAATTATCTCTACTTCCATAGATAGCTGTGGGGCGTAGAATGGCTACCTTCATTGCAGATTGGCCATACACAAACTCTCCTAACTTCTCAATATAGCGTTTCATCCATCCATAACCGAAATATCCTGGAAAAACAGGTCCGTTCCACATTTCATCTTCCTTTACCGGATAATCAACCACTGGATAACCGGTAGTACTACTAAAAAGTAAAAACCTTTTTACATCTGATGCCAACGCAGCCTGAAGCATTTGAGCCGTAAGGATAAGATTAGCAGATATAGTTTGCATTATTTTATTACCCTTTACAGCAGCAGAACCTACTGCCCCTGCAGCATGAAAAACATAATCAACCCCTTCTACTGCCATGAGGCAATCTTCTTGCCTAGTTAAATCTGCCGTTAATATTTCAATATTAGGGTTATTATTATTCAGCTTGCGCATATGTATAGGGATGCGAACTTTAGCACCGCGATTGAGAAGTCTATCTACTATATGGCTTCCAACAAACCCTGTTCCGCCAGCAACCAGCGCTAATTTGCCCATATAAAAATCTTCCATTGTATTATCCTCCATTTGCAAGAACCAGCTTCGTCAGCCACTGAGATCCTGATTTAATACTAAAGCTTTTTATGACAAGAGGAACATGATAAAGCAGGATTTATTCTGCTATTTCAAAGTAATTTTGCATACCCTGTAATCCTGTCGAAAAATCTTTTGTATAATTTATTCCCTGGATAAGTTTGATGTATACCATTCTACAGTCTTTTGAATTCCTTTTTCCAGCGGAGTTTTGTCAATCTTGCCTAAAAGCGTGTCTGCTTTCGTGTTGTCCAATACCCGATATGGAACAGCGGTAGGCTTGACTGGATCATATTGGGGAATAACCCGGTGATCACTTATGTCCAGAATTACCCTGACCAGTTCTTTGATATTGACCGGGGTACCGTTACTAATATTGATCGGATCAGCAATACAATATCTCTCTAACACCTTAAAAACTCCCTCAGCCAGGTCTTCAACATAGACAAAGTCCCTGATGGAATCACCATTGCCCCAGACAACAAAAGGATCTTCTTTGGCAAGAGCACGTTTAATCAGGGCTGGAATGACATGGGATTTTTCATCATCAAACCGGTCATAAGGCCCATAAATATTAGAGGTCCGAATAACGCCTATTTGTAATCCGCGTTTATCGTAATAACATTTAGCCAGTTGTTCAAGGTATCGGTAGACCCACCCGATTCCCTGGTATAGTTCATATGGCGGCTGATTCAAATCTATTTGATCTTCGCGAATGGGATAAAAGGCTTCCTGATAGACAGAGGAACTGCTGATCAAGACTACTTTTTCCACCCGATTTTGACAGCATGCTTCCAGTAGTCCCGCATGAATTTGTAAATTTGGAAGAATCGAGGCGGTAGGGCTCTGCCTCACACCCGCCACTCCGGAAGCCTGTACAGCAGAAATGATGACATAATCTTGTTCTTTAGTTGCGGCAAGGCAATCTTCGAATCGAGTAAAATCGTATCGCACAAAATGGCTTTTCAGATGCGAAGGCGGTTTGCGGGAAAAATAGGTACTTTGCACTGACATTCCATGAGAAATTAAGTGCCGGGTTAAACTCATACCTAACATTCCTGCTCCTCCGGCAATTAAAATCTTTTTCCCTTTTATGAAATCTAAGTTCAAGCTCCCCCCTGCTTAATAAAAAAAGTATTGTTTCTATATATTTGGTTAAATTTATCTAGAATAAAGGGTGAAAAAGCTCCCAGTTGACTGCTCCATGTATTTTCATTTACATGTTCTTCCGTTAACATTCCTGGAATAGTGACTGAAAGCGAAGGGTAAGATAAACAAAATCTCAAGGCAATTTGGGCATTTGTTTGTTCTTCCTCCTCAATTAGTTCACCGGCAAACAGCTTGTAGGCGTTGGCCCATCGATTGATTTGTTCAGGAGACCATAAGCTGCGATGATCAGCAGGATCATAGCTATCCGTAGCGTTATATTGTCCTGTCAAGAAACCAAAACAAAGTGGCGTTCTCCCGATGACGCCTACTCCATACTCCTCGCATTTTTTAAAAAAACCATTATCCAGAACTCTTTGATCCACTAAGTTAAAATTGACCTGAACACTTTTGAAATTAAATTGTTCTATCGCCATCAAACCCTCTTCGGATGTTTTAGCGGAAATTCCGACAACACGAATTTTCCCTTCCTGCTTTAAAGATTCCAGCGTCTCGATAATGCGGCTGTCTTGTCGCAACAGATCTATTGGTGGGTAATGGAGTTGGAATACATCTATATAGTCGGTTTGTAACCGACTTAGGCTGGACTCGATAGAACTCCGAATATATTGTGGTGAAAAGTCTTGCTCCCCTTTAAAATTAACAAACCCGGCTTTTGTAGCAATAATAATGTTTTGACGAACATCTTTTAACGTTGAGCCAATCAACTCTTCACTATGACCGTATCCATATAATGGAGATGTGTCATAGAACGTGATCCCGACATCAATAGCTTTTCTCAGGGCATTTCTGGAAATCTTATCATCCGTAGGGCCATACGCCCTTGAATCACTTTGTGCCCCCCCTATGCCCCACGCACCAAAGCCTATTTCAGAAACTTTAATTCCTGTATTTCCAAATTGTCTATATTTCATATATATTGCATGAAGTTGTTTGTGTTAAAAGCCAAAAATACTACCATAAAAATTTCATTTGTTAGGGAGGAGATACAGCAGATGGAACAACTGGTTCTTTTATGTTATACATATAGGCTCCCCTCTTATTTCCATACCAGATAACATCTTTACACCATTCTTCCCAGGAAGACCATTTTGTAGTAGTACGATCAATGATATGGCGGCATGGTCTTTCTTTAATTGAAACTTCTATGCCTTTTTGTACATAAGAATAGAATTCCCATATATTATAAGACAACTGGAGTTCTAAGTCTTCTGTTTGAAAAGGAAGTTTCAAGAGATATCTATTTAAGATAATTGATTCATTGAGTAAAAGATCTGGAACCTTGACATTTTTTTCTTTCAAAATCAGTTTTAGAAGTTGCTTGGCTTCGTTGTAAAAATCGTCTAATTTATTTTCCGTGCAGAGTTTTATCAGCACTAATTCATCAGGATACCACCAAATATTCAACCATTTCTCAGAACAACAGTATTCTGGTCCTCCATCTTGAATATCTCGGGACCTTTCAATAAAGAATGATCTGATTTTAGAAAGAATGGGAAACTGTTGCACCTTATCGCTGGAAAAACTTTCAACAAGCTCCCGATAAGTCATTCTTCCGAGTTCATGCAATAATATAAAAGGAATTTGTATAATTTTATCGAAATGCAAAAAAGAAGTCATCCAGCTAAAAGTTCTCGTCTTAACCCAATCTTCTCTTGACATGGAATTGGTAGCGATGACTAATTGTTGTATTTCTTGGACTTCCTCAGTATTCGATAAGCTCCCATGCATATTGATAATACTGGTTTTGACGATTTCCATCCCATATTTCTTTTGATATATCGGGTTTCCCATTTCCGCATTAGGCAGTATAGTAAGATTAGCAAATTGAATGCGGTTGTGTTGGCCATTTTCAATTACGGTGGAAACACCGTCGGTAAAAGAATCATAGGTTTCACCAGGCAATCCGATAATCATATCAGTGTAAGTTTCAATATTATCTTTGGCAAAACGGTGCTGTAATTCTCCAAACGAATCCTTGGGGATATTGGCGCGTTTTACATATTTTAAAGTAGTATCATTAAGAGATTGCAGGGAAAGGGAGACGCCTTTATTTAAACCAGCCTCTGCAAGTATTTTTTGCGCCAGGTAAGCATGTTTTGTGACATTTTTCGTGTTTTGGACCGACAACGCCTGCGGATAACCATATTTGCGCTTGTTTTCCGCAAAATAAGCGACAATTTCAACATCTCTCTTCAAAATACCAAAATTGGCGTCACAACAGCAAACAAAATCAATTTGATGATTCCTCATCCAGTCGATTTCCTTGAATAATCTTTCCAAGTCAAACTTATAAATCTGACTTTTACTGGCAGACCCCCAATCACAATATGTGCAAGAAAAAGGACATCCCCGATTGGTTTCCCACAACACTAGCCACTTTTCATTCGGATAGGCATTGATCAAAGAATCAAAAACTCCTTCCAGGTAAGGGGACGGGATATCATCCAAATCCTTTATTCTGAAAGTTCCAGGGTTTTGTATAAAGTTTCCCTTCTGGTCTATGAAGCTCACGGAAGGAACATCTGCCCAATTGCTTTCCTGGCGGCTCTCTAAAATCCGACTAAAAATTTTTTCTCCTTCTCCATGACAGGCTAAATCGATAAAAGAATACCTCCTGAGAAAAGTCTCACACTGATCTGGAATTTGAGGTCCACCAACCACGATAATGGTTTCTGATTCTTGAGCCTTGATCCTCTTTGCAATTTCCAATGAGAGCTGAATATTCCAAGCATAAGTACTAAAAAAAACAATATTCGCCTCTTTTAATTTCTTAACGGCTTCTTCTGCCTTAATTCGAGAATAAATAGGCAGCAAAAATTCATAATGGTCCTTATTTTTGAGATGCTTTTGGGCATATGCCTGCAATAATCCCATCGAATAGGGCAAATAGTTTTGATTGGAAAAACTATTATTGATTTGGACCATTCCAATTTTCATTGTTACACCGGTTCCCTTCATTACCAATTCCTTTATTAAATATTTTCAAGAATTTTTCTTTTTAATCTTGTTTTTGTCATTTCCTGTATATGTGCTTTAACTTTATTACCAAACTTGTTTTCTATCATGCTTAAGTATTTTGGATTTTCAAAATATGTATGAAATGCGTCATCTCGAAACTTAAGAACTTCTTTTGCGCTAATGTATTTTGTGGGGAGGGGGAGTGTTTCGAAAGAATGTTGTGAGAAACCATGCCATTCTTTTGGCAGTTCCCAATTCTTTTCAATTGCCATATCATATAATTTCGACCCTGGATAAGCCATGGCAGAATATAAATTTGCAAGCTCAGAGTTGATTTCCAGTGCCATATCTAATGTTTCCTGCATCGTTTCAATAGTATCGTCCGGCAATCCAAAAATATAATTAGCCCCTATCCTGATGTCAAAAGACTGGATTGTTCTTATTACGTTAATTATATTTTTTATTCTCATCTTCTTACTAACCCCCTCCCTCACAAGTTCGCTCGCCGACTCTATTCCTAACCCTAACCAATTGATTCCGGCTCTTTTCATCTTTTCTAAATTTCCTACCTTAATAGAGTCCATTCTCGCATACGCACTCATATTCAAATCGTAGCCCTTTTTGATTAACATATCGACTATTACCATATAATGATTTTCACTTAACACAAACAGTTCGTCAATTATCTTTATATTTCTTATTCCATATTTATTCACCAACATCCCAATTTCTTTAACCACTAATTCCGGGCTTCTGTATCTTATCCCGGGCTTCCCAAACGGTGCATTAATGCAGCAAAATGTGCATGAATAGGGACATCCAAGGCTTGTGTATATAGCTCCATACGGCATCCTATGTTCGATGTCGTCAAAACAATGCCAGTTGTGAGCCCTGTATTTTCCCATAGGAAGCAAGTCCCATGCGGCAACAGGCAGTACCTCATCAAGGTTGGCTACCAAAGGCGCCCTCGGGTTACTCTTTACACCCCCGTTGTCATGGTAGCAGAGCCCAGGAACAGAGGAATAGTCGCCCTTATTTGACCTCAGCACATCAATCAGTGCCTTCAGTGTGTAAGGTCCTTCCCCTTCGACAACAAAATCGACCATCTCTTCCTTAAGCGTCCTCTCCGGTAAGGCAGAGGGGTGAAGACCCCCTATGGCAACCTTTGAAGACGTCCATTCCTTGAGAGCGCTGCATATCTTTCCTGCAATAGTCATGTTCTGGGTAGAGGCTGACGGATTGGAACCATATACTATGACCGCCGCCAGCAAAGGGTTTAGGATATTAACCCTCGCGGCAGTTTCATCAGGGCTGATATTTTCAGCATTGGAATCTATAACTGCCACACTGAACCCATTATTTCTCAAATAAGCCGCTATGACAGCAATCCAAAATGGGGGTTCTATGGCAACAAGATCCTTTCCCAAATCCTGATAGACCTGCTTTCTGTCCCCGGGATTGATTAAAACAACATCTATTTTTTCTTTCATTACCTTTCTCTTACAATGATATCGAAAATAAGCATTTACCCAGGATATTTCGGGTTCTCCCACCCGTCAATGGGTTCTATTATCATATTATTCCTAAATTCATCACGTGGCAGAAAGGGATATTGATCCTCAATAGGACTGTTCCATCCAAGCTTTGGATTATAATTATAAAAGCCCACCATATTTATATCGCATACGGTCGGTTCGTTTGCTTCCAGTACATATCTAATCTTTTCTCTTAATTCACTATGGTCATGGATATATATAGTTTTTAGTCCGTATGCTTCAGCAATCTTTCTAAAATCGGGAGATGACACACCATGTTCAGCATCAACCCCAGCATACTCTGACTGGAAATTTGTATCACGATATGCCTTTGTTATGCCATAAGCTTGATTATTAAAAACCAGAATCTTTACTGGTAGATTATGATGTTTAATGGTTTGTAATTCCTGGATGTTAAAATTTAAACCACCGTCACCAGTAATGCACAGAACTGGTTTTTTTGTAGCAATACATGCTCCAATCGCGGCAGGAAAAGAATAACCTAAAGATGAATTACCATTATTTGTAAACACTCTTTGGTCTTTTTTTGCTTCAAAAGTTTGTGAAGTGACAACACAATTACCACCAGCCTCATGCACCAAAATATCCCCTTCTCTCATTTCTTCTGATAATACCTTTACAAACACATAAGGATTCACACTGCCTTCCTGATTCCAGTACTCTTCTTTGAAAACTTTATATTTTCCCTTCCAGTGTTTGACCTTATCTACCCACCATGAAAAATCATTATTGAATGATGTACTTTCTATCTCTTTTGACAATTCCTCAATAAATACTTTAGCATCACAACTGATATTTAGATCGCCTTTTACCTGTTGATAATTCAATTCTTCATTGTCAATATCCACTATTATTTTTTTTGCAGCCCTTGCAAACGTATGCATCATCCCACCGGTAATTCTTCCGGATATTCTGGAACCTATTGTTAGCAGCAAGTCAGAATTCTGAATTCCAAAGTTTCGCCCATCACCACCAAAGGTGCCCACTCTTCCACCATATAACGAATGATCATTTTCACAAAAATCAAGCATGTTCCAAGTTTCAAAAAAAGGGATATTTAATCTTTCAATCAGGGCTTTCGCTTCTTCAACAGCCTTTGCAATCCAGACACCACCACCAATTAAAATAACCGGTCGTTTCGCATCACTAATCAACTTAAGGCATAATTTTATGCTCTTTCTAAGACTATCTAAATCAATACTGTTATGAGGAGGTATATAGGAATGCAATTTATCTTCTTCAACATTAGTCTTTTGTACATCCATCGGTATATCCAACAAAACAGGACCTGGACGCCCGGAAGTAGCTATAAAAAAAGCCTTCTCTAATTCAAACTTTATGTCCTCTGCCTTTTTTACAATATTTGCATATTTGGCTATAGGCTTTGTCATTGAGACTATATCGTTCTCCTGAAATCCATGCTGCCTTATAAGAGAAGAAGGTTTCATAAAGCGGGAATTAATATTACCGGTCAAATATAACGCAGGTATAGAATCATAATACGAGGCAGCTATTCCATTCAATAAGTTCTGACCTGCAGGACCAGATGTTGCCAGCATAACGGACAATCTTCCACTAGCCTTAACATATCCATCAACTGCAAATGCACCTGCTTGTTCATGCAAAGGACAATAGTATTTTAGTTTACTATTTCTTGCAACAGCAACAATTAAACCTGCAACAGCAGAACCGTCAATTAAAAAAACATCCTTAATTCCCTTTTCAGCCAAGAAGCTGGCAATATAATCTGAGACAATCATCTCTACCTCCAAATAAGTTTCTGTTTAGCAAATTTTTTTACTTAATGACTTTGCAAATAAAACAATTTGTTTTAACCCTTTTCTTACTTCCTTAATTTCTCCACAAATAGATGCTCTGATAAAACCTTTATATCCAAAACTTGTACCGGGTGTGACTGCAGTTCCATACTCTTCTAAAATTCTATTACAAAATGTCCTATCATCAATTTTAAGTTTTCTAATATCAATAAATAAATAAAAAGCGGCTTCCGGCTTAACACAGACTAGATAATCTGATTTGTTTAAAATCTTCAGGCATTCATTACTTAATTTTTTATAGTATTTCTTTCTATCATTTGTAAACTCTTTAATTATGGGAATTCCCTCTATTATGCCTTCCTGAGTAAAAACAGGCAAACAAGAGTATAAGGTGGATGAAGATAGAGCTATTTTCTTTACAACTCTTGGATCTGCAATTGCGTAACCAATACGATATCCTGGAACACAAAATATTTTAGAGAAAGAGGAAATAACTATAAGCTTTTCATAATTCAGGTTTGTCAAACTAAAATATTTTTTGTTATAGTCCAGCATACTGTAAGTTTCATCACTCAGAACCCAGCAATCACATTTAATAGCCTGCTCCACTATATATTTCAAAAGTTCTTCATCGTAAACAGCTCCGGTTGGGTTATTTCCAGAATTTACAAATATTATTTTGGGTTTTGCAGAAAACGCTTTATCTATACTATTTTTTGTAAGTTGAAAACTATTGTCAATTGACAAAGGAACCTGGTGGATGGTGACTCCGATATATTCGCATGATGCAATATAAGTGGGAAATGCCGGAGTAAAAAGTGCAACTTTGTCTTTTGCCTCGCAAATAATATCCAGAATTTGGCTTATGAGCATATTGGCGGGGCTAATAACAATGTTTTCAGTCTTGATTTGATTATTGAAATTCTCTGAGAAGTAGGCCGCTAATTTCTGTCGCAAAGGTGGCAAACCACTGGAGGATGTATAGCCAACATCACAATTCAAAAGAGAAATAATTGTTCTATTTATAACACGTCCCGGAGGATACCTCTTAGGTTCGCCGAGCTCAAGATGATAAACCCGCTTTCCTTCACTCTCAAGTTTTTTAGCTCGGTCAAGCAGGCGAAACATTTCTTGGCCAATTAAAGCTTCACCTCGCTTTGAGAATTTCATATCTCTAGTGTTTTTTTCCATTTTTTACAAACCATTTATAAGTAATTTTTAGCCCATCTTCTAGTGATAAAGAAGGCTTCCAACCTAATTTCTGAAAATCACTACTATCCAAAAGCTTTTGTGGAGTCCCATCAGGCTTGGTAGTGTCCCAGGTAATTTCACCTGTATACCCTCCAGTAGTAGCAATAATCATAGCTAATTCTTCTATTGAATAATCAACACCTGTACCGATATTGTAATGTCTGTTCTCAAGACTGTCTGCATTTTTCATCGCAAAAATTGAAGCATCTGCAACATCTTCGCAAAATATAAATTCTCTTCTTGGATTGCCGCTGCCCCACAACACAACTTTATCTTTTTTCTCACTTCTTGCACCATGAATTTTTCTTATCAATGCCGCAACTACGTGAGATTCTCTGATATCAAAATTATCATTTGGACCATACATGGAATTTGGAATAAGCGCAATAAACCTGTTTGTCTTAAACTGATTATTGTATGACCTGCAAGCGATTATACCAGCAATCTTTGCTATTGCATACGCCTCGCTTGTTTCCTCTATCTCACCTGTCAACAAATATTCCTCTTTCATTGGCTGGGGCGAATTCTTTGGATATGCACAGGATGAACCATAAAATATAAGATGTTTTATATTATATTTATTGGCCGCTTCAAAAATATTATCCTGCATTGCAATATTTACATGCAGGAACGTTGCAGGATAGGTTTTATTAGCTATAATACCTCCTGTAAGTCCTGCCGCCATAAAAATGTATTCTGGTCTCTCCATCCTGAAAAACTCATTAACTGCCGATTGATCTATTAAATCGAGTTCTTCGTGGGTTCTGGTGATTATATTTGAATATCCTTCTGCTTTTAACCTTTTTATCAGGGCAGACCCTAAGAGACCTGTATGTCCTGCAATATATATTCTTGAGTTTTTAAACATTGCTATACTTGCTGTTTGTAATTATTCTGTAACCCTTTATAAGTTCCCTAATTCCCATTTCAAGGGAATAAACAGGCTTAAATCCTGTCCTTTCAATCTTTTCATTGGAAACAATATAATCTCTTTTGTCGGGATCCTCTCCTATCGGAGATTCAAGGTATACAAAATCAGGCACCTGCTCTTTTATCTTTGCACAAAGCTCAAGTTTTGAAATGTTTGCATCTGAAAGCCCTACATTATACGGCTCATTTTTCATAGCGCTAAAATTATTCATTGCATGAATAAATGCGCGCGCCACATCACGAATATGGATATAGTTTCTCTTAAAATGCCCTTCAAAAATAACAACAAATCTGTCTGTCACCGCACGATAGGCAAAATCATTGACCAGCAAATCTATTCTCATCCTTGGAGACATGCCGAATACTGTAGCAAGCCTTAAGGTTATGGAATTTCCCCTGTCAAGCAATGCCTTCTCTGCCTCTACCTTGGCTATTCCGTAAAGGGATATTGGCTTTAAAGGTGTTTCTTCAGTGCAATATGTATCCTTCTGCCCTATGCCGTATCCGCTGTTTGTGCATGGATAGATAATCCTCTGCTCTTTTGAGGCAAGTTTTGTAAGAGAAACTATCGCATCTTTGTTTGTAGTTATTGTGCCTATCTTATCCCTGCCGCAAAGCGGCGCACCAACAAGCGCTGCAAGCGGGATAATGTAATCAGCCTTCTGTAAGTATTTTTGTAAAATATCCTCGTCACGCGCATCTGCCCTTACAACATTAAAATCTTTATTTGCACAGCATTCAAGCAAAGAATTCTGTCCGAACATGAAAGTATCCAGAACCGTTACGCTGTGTCGCTGTTTTAGCAATTCGGGCACCAGCACCGAACCAAGATAACCTGCCCCGCCTGTAACCAAGATGTTAAAACTCATTCACTACTCCTTTCACTACTGCCGAAATATTTTAGATAAACAAAAGGCACATCTATATTTTTTTCAGCACATCGTGCAGATAGTCAATCTTATCCCTTACATCATAAGGGTGATTGCCCACAAAAAAGCCATTGTAATGGGCAATGTCGGCATTAACAGACTTTGTAACCGTGTAATCATAATGTTTAATAACATCGTGCCTAAGTATATTGCCGCCTGTTATTATCCTGTGCTCTATATTTGCATCCTTAAGTTTCTGCAAAACCTTTTTCCTATCCACATTTAATTCTGGGTTTACAATCATCGTAAAGCTGAACCACGAGGATTCACCGACCTCTTCCTGGATTATGAATCTCTTATCATCCTTAAAAAGCCCGACAAAGTGAGCAGCATTCGTCCTTCTTGTTTTTATGAAATTCTCCAGCTTCTCAAGCTGCCTAAGCCCTATTGCGCCGTGAATCTCGCCGGGCCTTACATTATACCCGGGCAGAATAAACCTGTACGCTTCAAAGAAGTCATCGTCTCTTTTTTCAAAAATCGGGCTGTCTTCATCCTGTCCCCTTGTCCAGCCGTGACTCCTGAGAGACTTTAAAAGATTGTAGATTTCTTTATCATCGGTTAAAACAAACCCTCCTTCCATAGTTGAGATATGATGCGAAAAAAATGTACTGAATGTATTGACAAGCCCAAATGTGCCTGTGTATCTTCCGTTAAACCTGGCGCCCATTGACTCGCAGTTGTCTTCAAAGAGAATGATGTTATTTTCTTCACACAATTTTGTTATCTCGTCAAATTGGCAGGGATTGCCAAGGATGCTTACCGCTACTATCATCCGCGTATTGGATGTCACCGCTTTTTTAAGCTCCGCTATATCATAATTCAAAGTGTGCAGATCAACATCTACAAACTTTAACTTTAATCCGTACTGCTGGAGGGGATGAAATGTGGTTGCCCATGAAATGCACGGCACTATCACCTCATCGCCCTGCTTAAGCGGGTTTTCCTTTTTATAAAAGAGTGCTGCCACAGCAATGAGGTTGGCTGAAGAGCCTGAATTTGCCATAACCGCATATTTCATCCCGAAATGCCGAGCAAATTTTTCCTCAAATCCCCTTACTTTTTCTCCCATGGTATACATGTCGCTATCAATCACTTCTCGAATAGCCTTTTTTTCTTCTTTGCCCCATGTGGAACTGGACAATTCAAATCTCATCTTTTCCCCTCTTCATCTATTATTCAGATAGTCAGGTTTATATACAATAATCTCGGAGCCGCTGAAGTCGAATCTGAAAGGCACATAAAGATAATCCTGCAGCGCCTTTTTAACCCTATTCTGATTCTCAGGCTCAACATAAAAGAGCATAAAACCACCGCCGCCTGCCCCAAGTAGCTTG
>Ga0209343_10006787_pt1 | contig 13641 bp, 9 predicted proteins | sample RifCSPlowO2_02_FD_184026 | JGI IMG/M metagenome (GOLD analysis project Ga0209343, IMG submission 184026) | Groundwater microbial communities from Rifle, Colorado - Rifle CSP2_plank lowO2_0.2 (SPAdes) (version 2) | ecosystem: Environmental > Aquatic > Deep subsurface > Groundwater | place: Rifle... | reverse complement strand
AGGTTGGGGCGGGCGGCGTTGAGCTGAGCGCAGCGAAGCCCAACGAGCGGAATGCCAGGCGATGTTGCCGTCCAGCTAAGCCACTCGTCGGGCGTCGGTGCTAGCGGCCTACCGGTTCAGCCGCTGCTCGATCAGGCTGTCCACTACGCTGGGGTCGGCCAGGGTCGAGATATCGCCAAGGGTATCCAGCTCGTTGCAGGCGATCTTGCGCAGGATACGCCGCATGATCTTGCCCGAGCGGGTTTTCGGCAGGCCCGGTGCCCACTGGATCAGCTCGGGTCTGGCGAAGCCGCCGATCTCCTTGCCGACCAGGGCCAGCAGCTCTTTCTTCAGCGCCTCGTTGATCTCTACACCGTTCATCGGGGTGACAAATGCATAGATGCCCTGGCCCTTGAGGTCATGGGGGTAGCCGACCACCGCCGCTTCGGCGACCGCGTCGTGCAGCACCAGGGCGCTTTCCACTTCGGCGGTGCCGATGCGGTGGCCGGACACGTTGATCACGTCGTCGACCCGCCCGGTGATCCAGTAGTAACCGTCCTCGTCGCGGCGCGCGCCGTCGCCGCTGAAGTAGTAGCCGGGGTAGGGCTTGAGGTAGGTGTCGATCATCCGTTGGTGATCGCCATAGACACTGCGGATCTGGCTCGGCCAGCTGTCCTTGATCGCCAGCACGCCTGAACCTGGGCCGTCGATTTCCTTGCCCTGTTCATCCAGCAGCACCGGCTGCACGCCGAAGAACGGGCGGGTCGCCGAGCCGGGTTTGAGGTCGGTGGCACCGGGCAGTGGGGTGATCAGGATTGCACCCGTCTCGGTCTGCCACCAGGTGTCGACGATGGGGCAGCGGCGTTCGCCGACCACGTTGTAATACCACTCCCAGGCTTCCGGGTTGATCGGTTCGCCCACCGAGCCGAGCAGGCGCAGGCTGGCCCGCGAGGTGCTCTTGACCGGGCCTTCGCCCTCGCGCATCAGGGCGCGCAGGGCGGTGGGGGCGGTGTAGAAGATATTCACCTGATGCTTGTCGATCACCTGCCAGAAGCGTGAGGCGTCCGGGTAGTTCGGCACGCCTTCGAACACCAGGCTGGTGGCCCCGTTGGCCAGCGGACCGTAGACGATATAGCTGTGGCCGGTGACCCAGCCGACATCGGCGGTGCACCAGTAGATATCGCCTTCGTGGTAGTCGAACACGTACTTGTGGGTCATGGCGGCCATCAGCAGATAGCCGCCGGTGCTGTGCAGCACGCCCTTGGGTTTGCCGGTGGAGCCCGAGGTGTAGAGGATAAACAGCGGGTCCTCGGCGTCCATGGGTTCGGCCGGGCAGTCGCTGGAGGCTTCGTGCAGGGCCTTGTGGTACCAGATATCGCGGCCTTCGACCCAGTCGATCTCGCCCTGGGTGCGCTCGACCACCACCACCGTGGACACTGCCGGGCAGCTCTGCAGGGCCTTGTCGACGTTGCTCTTGAGCGCCACGTACTTGCCGCCGCGCACGCCTTCATCGGCGGTAATCACCGTGCGGCAGTCGGCATCCAGAATGCGGTCGCGCAGGGCGTCCGGGGAGAAGCCGCCGAATACCACCGAATGCACCGCGCCGATGCGCGTGCAGGCCAGCATGGCGTAGGTGGCCTCGGGGATCATCGGCATATAGATGCACACCCGATCGCCTTTCTTCACCCCACGGCTTTTCAGCACGTTGGCCAGGCGGCAGACATGGCTGTGCAGCTTGTTGTAGGTAATATTGGCCGATTCGCTGGGGTTGTCGCCTTCCCAGATCAGGGCGATCTGCTCGCCGCGGGTGGGCAGATGACGGTCGATGCAGTTGTAGCTGACATTCAGTTGCCCGCCCTTGAACCAGCTGCCCTGGCCGCTGAGCAGATCACCTTGCTGGATGCTGTCCCAGGGTTTGAACCAGTCGAGAAAGCTTTTCGCCTGCTCGGCCCAGAAGATATCCGGCTGCTCCACCGACTGGCGGTACAGGCGCTGGTAATCGTCGTCGTTGATATGGGCGCGCTGGCGCATGGCGGCGGTGACGGGATGGCGGGTGATCTCGAACATGGCGGGTCCTTGTTGTTGTGTTCCGCGATACCCCCAAGGGTGCACCCAAGCGGGTGCTTGGTTCAAGTGCCAGTGCCGTGACCCGCCAAGGTCCGGCACCGGAGTGCAGCCGTCAGCCGCGATGACGCTCGCGGAAGTGGCGGATCAGGCCCTGGGTCGAGGCGTCGCTGGCCGGTTCGTCGAGCTGGCCGATGAGGCGCTGGTAGACGCCCTTGCCCAGCTCCTTGCCCAGTTCCACGCCCCACTGGTCGAAGGCGTTGATGCCCCAGATGGCGCTCTGCACGAAGACCTTGTGCTCGTACAGGGCGATCAGTGCCCCCAGGTTATAAGGGGCCACGCGGGTCAGCACGAGGATATTGCTCGGGCGGTTGCCGGGAATTTCCTTGTGTGGGGCCAGGCGCTGCACCTCGGCCTCGTCGAGGCCCTGGGCGCGCAGCTCGGCCTCGGCCTCGGCGCGGGTCTTGCCGTGCATCAGGGCCTGGGCCTGGGACAGGCAGTTGGCGAACAGCCACTGGTGGTGATCGGCCAGGGGGCTGAAGCTGTTGACCGGGACGATAAAGTCGGCCGGGATCAGCTGGGTGCCCTGGTGCAGCAGCTGGTGGTAGGCGTGCTGGCCGTTGCAGCCGACCCCGCCCCAGATCACCGGGCCGGTATTGAAGTCCACCGGGCTGCCGTCCTGGCGCACGCTCTTGCCGTTGGACTCCATGTCCAGCTGCTGCAGGTGCTTGGTGAAATTGCGCAGGTAATGGTCGTAGGGCAGGATCGCCTGGCTCTTGGCGTCCCAGAAATTGCCGTACCAGATGCCCAGCAGGGCCATCAGCACCGGCATGTTCTGCGCCAGCGGGGCCTGGGCGAAATGCTGATCCATGGCATAGGCCCCGGCCAGCAGTTCCTTGAAGTTGGAAATGCCGATGGCCAGGGCGATGGGCAGACCGATGGCCGACCACAGGGAGTAACGGCCGCCCACCCAGTCCCACATGGGGAAGATGTTCTCGGCCTTGATGCCGAACTCGATGGCGGCCTGCTGGTTGCTGGTGACCGCGATAAAATGCTTGTGCAGCTCGGCTTCCGGGCCGCCCATGGCCAGGTACCAGTCGCGCGCCGCCAGGGTGTTCTTCAGGGTTTCGAGGGTGCCGAAGGACTTGGACGAGACGATAAACAGGGTGGTTTCCGGATTCAGCCGGGCGGTCAGATCACGGAATTCGCTGCCGTCGATATTGGCCAGGTAATGGCAACGCACGCCGCGCTGGGTAAAGGGACGCAGCGCCTCGGACACCAGCTGCGGGCCGAGGAAGGAACCGCCGATGCCGATATTCACCACCTCGGTGATGGGTTTTTCGCTGTAGCCGCGCCACAGGCCGCTGTGGATGCGGCTGACCAGTTCGGTCATCTGGTTGAGTACCCGGTGCACCTGCGGGATCAGATCGACCCCGTCCAGCTCCAGGCGCTTGCCGATGGGGCTGCGCAGGGCCGTGTGCAGCGCCGCGCGGCCTTCCGAGGCATTGACCCGCTCGCCATTGAACTGGGCCTTGATCGATTCGCTCAGGCCGGCCTGTTCGGCAAGCTGCACCAGCAGTTCCAGGGTCTTTTCGTTGGCCAGGTTCTTCGAGTAATCCAGCAGCAGGCCGCAGCTGCTCAGGGAAAAATGGTCAAAGCGTTGTGGGTCGTTGGCAAAGGCCTCGCGCATGCTGAAGTCGTTCATCTGCTCGTGGTGCTGGCGCAGCGCCTGCCAGGCGGGAAGCTGAGTGACGTCATGCGGTTGCTGGTAATAGGCCATTGGCGGTGGATTCCTTGTCGTGGTCTGTCGCGAAATGCAAAAGGCCCGGAACAATCCGGGCCTCGAGTGTAACTGGCTGGGGCGGGTGGCAGGCAACCGTCAGGCGTGCGGATTGCCCGCCGGACTCAGGCGCTGGGTTCCAGCTCGAGGGCCAGGTTGTCGATCAGCCGGGTGCTGCCGATAAAGGCCGCGACCAGAATCACCAGCTGGCGATCCTCGGCGCTGGCCGGGCGCAGGCTGTTCGACTCGCGGATTTCCAGGTAGTCGGGGCGGAAGCCGGCCGCGCTCTGCAGTTGCTGGGCCTGGGCGATCAGTCTGGGGTAGTCGCGCTCGCCAGCCTGGATGGCGCTGGCGATCTGTTCCAGGCTGCGATATAGGGTGGGGGCCGCGGCACGCTGTTCGGCGTTGAGGTAACCGTTGCGCGACGACAGCGCCAGGCCATCCTCGGCGCGTACCGTGGGCTCGCCGATGATCTGGATCGGCATATTCAGGTCGCGCACCAGGGTGCGGATCACCGCCAGTTGCTGGAAGTCCTTCTGGCCGAACACTGCCAGGTCCGGCTGGACCATATTGAACAGCTTGGTCACCACCGTGGCCACGCCTTCGAAATGCCCGGGGCGGCTGGCCCCACACAGGCCTTCGGAGACACCGGCAACGCTGACCCGGGTCTGGCCTTCCAGGCCGTGGGGGTACATCTCCTCGACATCCGGGGTAAACAGCAGGTTGCAGCCGGCTTCGAAGAGTTTTTCCTGGTCGGCGACCAGGGTCCGCGGGTACTTGTCCAGATCTTCGCTGGGGCCGAACTGCAGCGGGTTGACGAAGATGCTGGCAACCACGAAATCGGCGCGCTGGGCGGCTTTGGCCACCAGGGCGGCATGGCCTGCGTGCAGGTTGCCCATGGTCGGCACGAAACCTATCTGTTTGCCCTCACTGCGGGCCTGGGCAATGGCGGCGCGCAACTCGCGCACGCTTTTAACTGTGTTCATGCAGAAAACCCGTGTTCGGCTGCTGGGAAACTCTGGTCCTTGACCGCTTTGACATAGGCGCTGAGGGCATGCTGGATGCTGCTCTGGCCGGCCATGAAATTCTTCACGAACTTGGGCGTGCGGCCGCTCAGGGATAGCCCGAGCATATCGTGCAGTACCAGCACCTGGCCGTCGGTTGCGCCGCCGGCACCGATGCCGATCACCGGAATCTTCACCGCCTGGCTGATTTCCGCGGCCAGCTCGCTGGGTACGCATTCGAGCAGCAGCATGGCCGCGCCGGCCTGCTCCAGGGCCATGGCATCGGCGCGCATCTGCCGTGCCTGGGCTTCCTGGCGCCCCTGGACCTTGTAACCACCGAGGATATTCACCGCCTGTGGCGTCAGCCCCAGGTGCGCGCACACTGGCACGCCGCGCTCGGCCAGCTGGCGAATCGGTTCGGCCAGCCAGGCCGCGCCTTCGAGCTTGACCATATGGGCACCGGCCTGCATCAGTGCGGCGCAGTTGTTCAGGGCCTGCTCAGTGGTGGCATAGGCCATAAAGGGCAGGTCGGCGAGGATCAGTGCACCCCGATTGCCGCGTTTGACGCAGGCGGTGTGGTAGGCCATATCGCTCACGCTGACCGGCAGGGTGCTGTCATGGCCCTGCAGGACCATACCCAGGGAGTCGCCCACCAGCAGTACATCGACCCCGGCCTCACAGGCTGCCTGGGCGAAGGTGGCGTCATAGCAGGTCAACATGGCGATTTTCTCGCCGCTCTGCTTGAGGCTGTGCAGGGTGGTCAGGGTTACATCAGGCATGAAAACTGTCCTCACTCAGGCGTTCAGTCGGCAGTCGTACTGCCTCAAGTTGGCCTGCATTGGCCTCGAATTGCACCGGTGCGGGGCAACGGGACGCCTATAGTCCTGATGGGGCGGCTGGAAGTCAATTGCAGGTGTTACCGGCCTGTTACTGGCGTTACCGCCAATAAAGCACGTCGAGGGCCGGGGCTAGAGTGCTGGTGCGGGTCGTAGGATAGGTGAGAGCCCATCGATTGACCGCTGGGGGGGCACCCAGCCGGATGGGTGTCGTTGCGCTCAACCTGCGCGACCCGCCCCATCCTACGCAGGCTCAGGCAGCCGCTCGAGGCCTTCGAAGGGGCAAGCGGCGAGCAGCTCGTCAAAGCCGCGGCCGTCCGGCATGCGCAGCTGCGGGGCGATTTCCGCCAGGGGGTAGAGGACGAAGGCGCGGGCGTGCATATGGTAGTGGGGCACGGTCAGGCGCGGTTCAGCCAGCCGATGTTCGCCGAACAGCAGAATATCCAGATCCAGGGTGCGCGGGCCCCAGCGTTCGGCCTTGCGCATGCGGCCCTGCTCCAGTTCGATGCGTTGCAGGGCGTCGAGCAGTTCCAGGGGCGCGAGTTCGGTGTCCAGTGCGGCCACGGCATTGACGTAGCGCGGCTGGTCAGGCGGGCCCAGCGGGTCGCTTGCATAAAAAGAAGACTGCGTCGCCAGGCTCGTCTGCGGCAGGGCAGCGAGCGCCGCCAGGGCGCTGCGCAGTTGTGCGAGTGGATCGGCGAGGTTGCTGCCCAGGCCGATATAGACCCGTTCCATTAGCGTGAAAGTCGCGTAGACGGGCACGTCACACGGGCTTTTATGATTCGACAGGTCACTTGTGCGGCCTCGTCATTCGCCAGCGCTGGGGCTGCTGCCGTCCGCGGCCGGACTGCGTTTGCGCTTGCTACCGCTGCGCTTGCGCTTGCGCGGTGCGCCGGGGCCGTCGTCCTTGCTGCTGAGGTCGCGGATCATGCCGCGGCGCTCGCTGTCGCTGGCGTCCTGATAGAGGGTCCACCAGTCACCGAGGCCATCGGTTTCTTCGCCGGCGCTTTCGCGCAGCAGGAGGAAATCGTAGCCGGCGCGGAAGCGCGGGTTTTCCAGGAGCATATCGGCGCGTTTGCCGCTGCGCCGTGGCAGGCGTTCCTGCATATCCCAGATCTCGCGGATCGGCAGGGTGAAACGTTTGGGCACGGCGATGCGCAGGCACTGTTCGCTGATCAGCTCATGGGCGGCTTCCTGCATCGCCGGGATCGGCGGCATGCCGCGATCCTGCAGCTTGATCACCCGGGCCGGCAGCGCAGGCCAGAGCAGGGCGGCAAAGAGGAAGGCCGGGGTAACGGTCTTGCCTTGCTGAATGCGCAGGTCGGTGTTGCTCAGGGCGTTGCGGATCAGCTGGTCGGTGTAATCCGGGTTGTGCTTGAGGGCCGCGGCGCTGGCCGGGAACAGCTCGCCAAACAGGCCGTAGTCCACCAGCAGTTCATAGGTGTAGACCGCGTAACCGGCAAGGAACAGCTTGAGCACTTCCTCGAACAGGCGTGCGGCGGGAATTTCCCGCAGCATGGGAGCCAGCTTGTAGATGGGCGCGGCGCTGTGTTTCTCGATGTCGAAATCCAGCTTGGCGGCGAAACGCACCGCCCGCAGCATGCGCACCGGGTCTTCCTGGTAGCGCTTGGTTGGATCGCCGATCAGGCGGATCAGGTGGTTACGGATGTCGTGTACGCCATTGGCGTAATCGAGAATGCGCTCGGTGCTGGGATCGTAATACAGCGCATTGATGGTGAAGTCGCGGCGCTGGGCGTCGTCTTCCAGGCTGCCGTAAATGTTGTCGCGCAGGATGCGGCCGCTTTCGTTGCGCGAAGACAGGTTGCTGTTCTCTTCTTCATCGCCTTCGGGGTGATTGGCGCGGAAGGTGGCGACTTCGATGATCTCGCGGCCGAAGTGCACGTGCACCAGCTTGAAACGGCGGCCGATTACCCGCGCGTTACGGAACTCGGCGCGTACCTGTTCGGGCGTGGCGCTGGTGGCGACGTCGAAATCCTTGGGATCGATATCCAGCAGCAGGTCGCGCACGCAGCCACCGACCAGATAGGCCTGATAGCCGGCCTGTTGCAGGCGTTCGACCACGCTGGTGGCATAGCGACTGATTTCCCTGCGCTCGATAGGGTGCTGGCTGCTGCTTAGCACTTCAGGGGTGCTATGCGAGTGTTTGCCGCGGCGCAGAGGTGAACGAAAGGACTTGAACAGCTTTTTCAGCATGGGAGGCACTGTTTGACTAAATGACTGGCCAGAGTATATGCCGGCCGCAGGAATGGCGCGGATTCTAGCATTGAGTCGGGGGAGGGTGTAGGAGAGTCGAGGGATTGCTGCAGGAAAGGCGGTGAGCTTGGCAAAACGCGGAAGCTACTGGGGGAGCCGAAGCTCCCCCCCAAATTGGTGCGTGCTCTGTTTTTATTATTATGGCGGGCTAGTTGTTTTTGTTGGTTTACCCGTTCCATCCAGTCAGTGACTTTTGGAAAACCTCCCAGGCTGGGGGTCAAGAGCAAACGGATTTCTTTGGATGCTGACGCTACCCTGATCACATCGTGACCTAACCAGTTCAGGCACTGCCTTATGACAGTTTTATTGTTCTCGGCCTGGTTATGGGGCAAGCCCCAAAGGCAATTCCTTTCCAAAAGAATCAGTTAGCTGCGCCTCCGCGTTGTTGTTCTTATTGTGCTGGAGTCGGTATGTCTTATTTTTATTAGGGTGGTGCGTGCTTGTTATTGTTCTTGTACCAGCAATAAAGCAGAACCCGTGCCAGTTTTTGAAATCCCTTTAAAAACAAGGCTTTGCGATTTTTGTGTGTGATTGGTGGGGCTAAAAAAGCCGGGTTCTCGTTACCGTAAGACCCGGCTTTTGTTACTAGGTGTTGAGGGGGTAACAGGCTGGGGAACCTCGCGCACAGTGACTTGTCACCCTGCGCGAGCGGTTTAGCCTGCGGCGGCCCCCGAGGCTTTACGCCGGGGGATGCCCAGGCGCTGGCGGCGTTCCCACAGGCACTTGCGGCTGATGCCGAGCTTGCGCGCCAGTTCGGTCTCGGTCATATGGTCCTGGTGTTCGAGGACGAAGTGCTGGAAGTAGTCCTCCAGGGACAGGTCTTCGGTCGGCTCGCTGGGTTCGTGACCCAGGCCGCTGGCCTGGACGGGCAGGCCGGTGAAGTCGTCTTCCAGATCGTCCAGCTCGATATCGATGCCCAGCAGTTCGGCCGAAATGCTGCTGCCCTCGCAGAGAATCACCGCGCGCTCGATGGCATTTTCCAGTTCGCGCACGTTACCCGGCCAGGGGTAGTGACGGATCGCCTGTTCGGCATCGATGGCAAAGCTCAGGTCGTTGCGGCCCTGACGGTTGCACTGACGGATCAGGAAGGCGCGGGCGATCTCGATCACGTCGGCCCCACGTTCGCGCAGGGGTGGCAGCTTGAGGGCGATCACGTGCAGGCGGTAGTACAGGTCTTCGCGGAACTGGCCGATCTTGGCCAGACTCTTGAGGTCGCGGTGGGTGGCGGCGATCAGGCGCACATCGACCTTCTGCGACTGCACCGAGCCGACCCGGCGAATCTCACCTTCCTGCAGTACGCGCAACAGTCGGGCCTGGGCTTCCAGAGGCAGCTCGCCGATTTCATCGAGGAACAATGTACCGCCGTCGGCAGCTTCCACCAGACCGGCACGGCCGGCGCTGGCCCCGGTAAAGGCTCCTTTCTCATGGCCGAACAGTTCCGACTCGATCAGGGTTTCCGGGATGGCGGCGCAGTTCACCGAGATCAGCGGGGCCTTGGCGCGCCGCGAGAGGTGGTGCAAGGCGCGGGCCACCAGCTCCTTGCCGGTGCCGGACTCGCCCTGGATCAGCACGTTGGAGTCGGTCGGCGCGACCTTGCGGATCTTGCTGTACATCTCCTGCATGGCCGGGCAGGAGCCGATAATGCCGATCTCGCCGTTGCTGTTGTCCACCGCCTTGTCGGCGCTGGCCCGTGGGCTGGCAGCAGGGGCGCTGGGGGCGTTCTTGGCCTGCTGGTGATCGCGCAGGATGCGCGCCACGGCCTGGAGCATTTCGTCGTGGTCGAAGGGCTTGGCGATATAGTCCACCGCGCCCATCTTCATCGAGTCGACCGCCGAGCGCAGGCTGGCGTAGCTGGTCATGATCAGTACCGGGGTGCCCTGGCTGAGCTTGATCAGCTCGGTGCCGGGCGCGCCGGGCAGGCGCAGGTCGCTGACGATCAGGTCGAAGCCGGGAATGCTGAAGCGTTCCTGCGCCTCCTGCACCGAACCGGCTTCGCTGACCTGATATTGGTTTCGTTCCAGCAGGCGACGCAAGGCAGAGCGGATAATGGTTTCGTCTTCGACGATCAAAATATGAGGCATCAATTCGGTCTCTCGACGGTCTCGGAAACCCTCACGGGGTCTTTCGACCTCGCCGGGGGGTTCTCTAGTAGCTGGTTTAGGTCGCTATGGACGTCGTCTCGACATGCCGCGGCAGGCTGACCCGGATACGGGTGCCACGTTGTCGCTCGGGGTCGGCCGGGCTGTCGATTGTTATTTGTCCATAATGCTCTTCCACGATCGAATAGACCAGTGCAAGGCCCAGGCCCGTACCTTCGCCCGGGTCCTTGGTGGTGAAGAAGGGCTCGAACAGACGGTCCATGATGGCCTTGGGAATGCCGCTGCCTTCGTCCTCGACGATCAGGTCGACGGTGTGCTCGAAAGCTTCGCTCCTGACCCGGATCGCGCTGCCGGGTGGCGAGGCGTCGCGGGCGTTGGACAGCAGGTTGATCAGCACCTGGGCCAGGCGCTGGGAATCGCCGCAGGCCCAGTGCTCGGGATCGCAGAGGTTGAAGAACTGCACCTCGATGCTGCGCTTGTTCAGCGACAGCAGGGCGATGGCGTCGCGCGCCACTTCGGCCAGGCACACCGGCTCTTCACTGTTCTGGTGGCTGCCGGAGTGGGCGAAGCTCATCAGCGACTGGACGATGCGCGACACGCGCTTGGTCTGTTCGATGATCTGCTGGCTGATCTCGGTCAGTTCGCCGTCGCCCTCGCGCTCCTCGCGCAGGTTCTGCGCCAGGCAGGCGATGCCGGTGATCGGGTTGCCGATTTCGTGGGCCACCCCGGCGGCCAGGCGACCGATGCTGGCCAGGCGCTCGGAGTGCACCAGCTTGTCTTCCAGCAGCTGGGTTTCGGTGAGGTCCTCGACCAGCAGCACCAGGCCGCTGTTGCCCTGCGCCAGGGGTTCGGCGATGGCCGCCTTGTGCAGGTTGAGCCAGCGGGTCTGGCCGTCGAGGGCCAGGCGCTGTTTGTGCAGGTGCTCGTCCGGCAGTTCGATAAAGCTCTGCAGCAGCTCGCGCCAGGGCTCGCCCAGGGTGCTCAGGCGCGAGCCGACCACGCGCTGGGCGGGGATTTCGGTGAGTTCTTCCATGGCCTTGTTCCACATCAGGATCTCCTGGTCCTTGGCCAGGGAGCAGACGCCCATGGGCAGTTCCTGCAGGGTCTGACGGTGGTAGCGGCGCAGGGTGTCGAGTTCGGCGGCCAGGCCCGTGAGGCGTGAGTGGTAATCCTCCAGGCGGCTCTCGATAAAGTGGATGTCTTCGGTGACATAGGTTTCGCTGCCGGCCTTATAAGGCAGAAAGGTTTCCACTATGTCCTGGGCCACGCTGGGGCCCATCAGCCCGGACAGGTTGGCCTCGAGGCGGTCGCGCAGGCGGCGCAGGGCATAGGGGCGGCCCTCATCGAAGGGCAGGTGCAAATCGCGCAGGGCCTGTTCCACTTCCCGCTGGGCGGTCTTCGCGCCCAGGGGCTTGGCCAGCTGGGCGGCGAATTCCTGCGGCGAGGCGGCCAGCAGCTCGCGCCGTTGCGGGCGGCGCACGTTGTCCACCGCGCAGGCTTCGGCGGCGCTCTTTTCTTCGTCGCTGGCTTCGCTGAACAGCGACACCAGGGTGAACACCAGCACGTTGGCCGCCAGCGAGGCGATGGCCGCCAGGTGCCAGCTGCTGTCGTCCAGTACATAGATGACGTTGAACCAGGGCAGGTAGAAACCCTGCAGGTTGCCGAGCATCGGCAGCAGCATGCTCACCACCCACACGCCGATGCCAGCCAGCAGCCCGGCGATAAAGCCGCGGCGGTTGGCGGTGGGCCAGTACAGCACCGAGAGCACGCCGGGGAGGAACTGCAGGGTGGCGACGAAGGCGACGATGCCGAGGTTGGCCAGGTCCTGCTCGGCCCCCAGTAATAGATAGAAGCCGTAGCCGGCCATGATGATCATCAGGATCAGCGCGCGGCGGGTCCACTTCAGCCAGCGGTAGATATTGCCTTCTGCCGGCGGCTGATAAAGCGGCAGCACCACATGGTTGAGGACCATGCCCGAGAGCGCCAGGGTGGTGACGATGATCAGCCCGCTGGAGGCCGACAGGCCGCCGACATAGGCGATCAGCGCCAGGGTCTGGCTGTTGACCGCGATGCCCACGCCGAGGGTGAAGTATTCCGGGTTGGTGGTGGCCCCCAGCTTGAGACCGGCCCAGAGAATCAAGGGCACCGCCAGGCTCATCAGCAGCAGGAACAGCGGCAGGCCCCAGCTGGCGCTGACCATGGCGCGCGGGTTGAGGTTCTCGGTAAAGGTCATGTGGTACATGTGCGGCATGACGATGGCCGAGGCGAAGAACACCAGCAGCAGGGTGCGCCAGGGGCCTTCCTGCAACGGGGTATGCATGCTGGTCAGCGAAGCCTGGTTCTGCACCAGCCAGGACTGCAGGTCCTGGGGACCGTCGAATACGCCATACAGGGCATACAGGCCGATGATGCTGATGGCGGTGAGCTTGACCACCGACTCGAAGGCGATGGCGAACACCAGGCCTTCGTGTTTCTCGCGGGTGGCGATATGGCGGGCACCGAACAGAATGGTAAACAGGATGATCAGCCCGCAATAGGCCATGGCCACACGTTCCTGCACCGGCTCGCGGGTGAGGATGCCGATGGAATCGGCCACCGCCTGGATCTGCAGGGCCAGCAGCGGCAGCACGCCGATCAGCATAAACACCGTGGTCAGCGCCCCGGCCCAGGTGCTGCGAAAACGGAAGGCGAACAGGTCGGCCAGGGATGACAGCTGGTAGGTGCGGGTGATACGCAGAATCGGATAGAGCAGCACCGGGGCCAGCAGAAAGGCCCCGGACACTCCCAGGTAGCTGGCGAGAAAGCCATAGCCGTACTGGTAGGCCAGGCCCACCGTGCCGTAGAAGGCCCAGGCGCTGGCATAGACGCCGAGGGAGAGGATATAGGTCAGCGGGTGGCGGATGATCCAGCGCGGGATCAGGCCGTGTTCGCTGACCCAGGCCACGCCGAACAGGACCAGCAGATAGGCGGCGCTGATCAGGATCAGCTGGCTCAGGCTAAAGCTCGTCAGCATCGGGTCGGCTCTGCGAATAAAGGTGAAGTGCGGTCACGCCGCAGCAGTTCAGAGTTCATCGGCATCGCGTTGGCTCTGAAGAATAAAGGTCACGACTATCAGAATCAGCCACAGCAGATAGGGCCGGTACCAGGCTCCATTGGGGTCGATCCACCAGTCCATGATGGCCGGGGAAAACAGGTAGATCCCCACCACCAGGATCAGCACCAATCGGTAGATATACATGCTGCATCTCGTCTCGGAAGTGCCCCGATGGTAACGGATGCGCGCGCCTCTGCGTAGGCGGCCGATGGTTTGGTGGCGGGCGAGTCTTGGTTTTCATATCTAGTTGGTGCTGTGGTTCCACTTTAGTAAGAAGAAAGCGGAGGCCTTCCTACAACGCGATTGCTGAGTCACCACCGGCTATATGGCTTGGTATGGGGCTTGTGGGATGGGCTTTCGGCTCTGGCATCCTGCTTCGCGCTACCCCCTGCATCCATGCAGTCGTAGCTGCGACCGCCATTCGCCGCCAAAGCGGGTCGCCGCCCGGCACCTCCCATGGTTTTGCAGATGCCATGGGGGCAATGTGCGACCTTTTTTCGTGCGCCGCAGC
>Ga0209343_10006783_pt1 | contig 13649 bp, 9 predicted proteins | sample RifCSPlowO2_02_FD_184026 | JGI IMG/M metagenome (GOLD analysis project Ga0209343, IMG submission 184026) | Groundwater microbial communities from Rifle, Colorado - Rifle CSP2_plank lowO2_0.2 (SPAdes) (version 2) | ecosystem: Environmental > Aquatic > Deep subsurface > Groundwater | place: Rifle... | reverse complement strand
TGGTGTTACAAAGCGTAACCAAGAAGGAGTTTTTACGTTGTAGAATTCAACGTGTCGCAGGAGCGTAAGACTTGAAGAATTGAGGACGGTACGTTATACTCGGTAGTACAAGAATATAGATAGTAGATTTTCGCAGTATGTAGTGTTTTTGACTTAGAGTGAGGCTAAGTCAGCAAATACTTGTTTTTCGCGTATTTTGCTGTTTTAGTCTCGCTTTAAGCGAGATTTTTTGTTTATAGTGGTTGTTCCTCAGTTTGGAATAACCTGTCTAAGGAGGAGAGAACTTTTAGATTGCTATTAGGATTACATCTCTTTTTCAAGCCGGTTTCTACCTACCTCACGAGTAGATGGGCTGGTCGATTGATCCAGGGGGTAATCTTCCAGAAAGAAGATTCAATTATAAATTTATCGAATAAAATTCGAAAACTAGAAAGCATAGAAAATGAAAGGATTTAAACGATTTACTTCTGTTGCGCTTTCTGTTACAACCGCCCTTTGGCTTTCCGGAGCAATGGTACTCGTACCAACAGCTTCGGCTGCAACTCTTGAAGAGCAGATCGCGGCACTTTCTGCCGAGATTCTTGAACTTCAAGCTTTGCTTTCGTCAGGTGGCTCTAGCGTTACAACTGCATGCACCTTTACCGTTGACCTCACCATCGGTTCAAAAGGCGCTGCTGTGAAATGCTTGCAGCAATACTTGAACGGAGCTGGCTATAAAGTTGCTGATACTGGAGCTGGTTCTCCAGGAAATGAGACCGAATATTTCGGTTCTCTTACCCAAGCGGCTGTTTCAAAGTGGCAGACAGCAATGGAAGTCTCACCGACGGCTGGATACTTTGGTGCGAAATCTCGCGCTAAATACACCTCAGTCGCTGGTTCTAGCACAGGTACAGGAACAGGGACGACAGTTCCAGTAGGATCTGGTCTCGCTGTTTCTTTGGCGTCTGATTCTCCGGCGGCGGCAACTCTGCCTGATGGATCGGCGTACAATAAAGTTACGAAACTTAATCTCACAGCCGGCGCGGGCGAGGTTAGGGTTACAGGATTCAGGGTGACGCGTGGAGCGTTCAGCTTGAACTCCAACTTCAGCGGCGTCATGATTTTTGACGCGTCTGGAATGCGCCACGGCAATGTCGTCACCTTGAGTGAAGACAAAGCTCTTATCACCTTTACTGGTGATCCTATTGTTGTTCCCGCAGGCCAGACCGTCGCGGTCTGGGTTGAGGTCAACATTGATGCCGCGCAGACAACGAACGGTACTTTCAACTTCGGCATTGCCTCATCGGCTGATGTCATGGTTGATGGCTCCGCGAGTGTCAGCGGTTCATTCCCTGTTACCGGTTCGACGTTCTCAGTTATCGATGGCTCAGGAACCGTTGGTTCCCTTGATGTCGATGCTGAAACGATCTCAGCCGCGGCTCGGAACGTTGATCTTGGAGTCAAGGACTTTCCTATTGGTAAGTTCCAGTTTACTGCTGGCGCGAACGAGGATGTTAAACTTTCCTCGCTTCGTCTCTACAACAACGGTAACTCGACTGATGCTGATCTCGGGAGCCTCAAACTTAAGAACGACGTCACTGGCGAAGTTCTTGCTGAGGTATCCGCGACATCAAGCAAGTACGTTACCTTTACTTTGGCTTCTGGCTTAGTCATTCCGAAAGGCCAGAACAAGACTCTCGCGATTCATGCTGATGTTGTGAGCGGTTCTTCGCGCACAGCACAGTTTATTGTTCAGAACGACTACGACGTTTCAGCGATGGGTGTTTCGACGAATGGAAGTTTACTCGTGGCTCACGCCGCGGGAACCGATGCAACCGCAGGTTTTCCTGTTGGTGAAACGGCAAACTACAACACCATTACCGTTACCCAAGGTAGCTTAACTGTTACCAAGGACACTTCTTCGCCGAGCGGCAACCTTGCTCCCGGACAGAACAGCGCGGTTCTTGGTGTCTGGAAACTTGAAGCAGTCGGAGAGGACATCGAACTCCAAAAGGCTGACTTTGATGTTTTAGGTACAAGCACTGCCACCGACTTTACTGGCTCACTCAGCCTTATGGTTGGCGCTTCAACCATCTACAGCAATTCAACGTTAACGAATTACTTTGATGGTGACGCGGCTGGTACTGACCAGACGACGCTTAGCACTTACTATATTGTTCCAGCGAACACGAGCGTACTCATGAAACTCGTTGGTAACATGGCAAGCGCCGCGACGAATAACCTGACAGTTATTGGTGACTTCGGTGATGTTTATTATCGCCGGGTTTCAACCAACAACTACGCGACTGCTTCGGATGACGCCTACGTTGCGGCAAACACTTTGACCATCAACACAGCGGCTTTGACCGTTGCGAAGAACGCGTCATATGGTAACCAAAACGTCGTGGCTGGCGGCGCGAACACGAAGGTTGGTTCTTACGTGCTCCAATCCGGTTCAGCGGAAGGCGTGAATGTTTCAGCTGTTAATGTTGATATGTCGGCAATTACCGGCATGACCAATATGCGGCTTAAGAAGGTGAACGCGGACGGATCCGAGACGCAAATCGGCTCGACTGTCTCAACGCCTTCAGCGACTGATGACGCGAACAGCTTCTCTGTTGGCGGAGTGCTCAACATTCCGGCTTCCGGCAGTGTTATTGTGAACGTCTACGTTGATATGTCGTCCACGGCAGTTACCGTGAATACCGACATTGACGCGGCTGATATTACGGCGTCGGGCGCATCGAGCGGTACAACGCTCTCAGGCGACCAACCGAGTGCTCAGGTTGTTGGCCAGACTATTACTGTCCAGACAACTGGTACGCTCTTAGTGCAGACCGACAGCTCGACTCCGGTCGATGCCGTTTTGCACACACTTGAATCTGACAAGGAAATGCTCCGCGTCAAATTCACATCGGAATACGAAGCGGTTAACATTACAAAACTTACGTTCGGCTCACGCCGATCGAGCGCCAACTTGAGCTCTGTCTCGGTTACGGCGAATAATGTGACTATTTCGACAGTTCCGATCAACGGTGTTGCGACCTTCAGCGGTCTTACGCTCCAGGTTCCAAAAGACAGCACGTTGGTTGCGTATGTCAAAGGTACGACAACTGAGGTAGGAACGCTTGTTTCAGCGGAAGCGGTTCGTTTGAGCCTCGATTCGCTTGAAGCAAACGGAACTTCATCTGGAAGTCGTATCTATGAGAAGACTGTTACAACGACTGCTGCTGTAGGTGATATCGCGGCTGATACCGCGACAGCACTTACTGTTGGTAGCGCGGCAAACTTCTCAATTGGTGATGTTGTCCAGGTTCATACTGCTCAGGGTACGAGCTCTTTCAGTGGTGTTGTTACTGCTGTTAATACTGCGACCCCGAGCGTTACTGTTGCTGGACCTCAGAACCTTGGTGATTGTGCGACCGCTACTTGCTATGTAACGAAGTACGCGACTCGCGAAGCTGTAACGTCCGATGCTGCCACTGCGGCAGAAGATGTTGATGATGTAACGAGTTCCGCTATTACCGTAAGTTCCACTCGTGGTTTTGCTCCTGGTGACGTTGTAAGAATCGAAGCCAGAGCAGGAACGGTTGATGACGGAGGATTCTACACCGTCGTATCCGTAACTGACGGAAACACTATGAATGTTATCGGTGTTGGTGAAGTAACAGCGAGTCTTGACTGGGGCGCATCCGTTGCGACCGATCGGCTGACTCGTATGGCGACTTCAGCTTCGACGCAAACTTCGGACGCGACGGACGATATCGTAGCTGATACAGCTGCGGCAATCGACGTTGATTCGACTGTTGGGTTTGCGGCAGGGGACATCGTTGTGTTGAACAGCACAGCGAGCGCGGTGACAACGCGGCAGCTCTACACAGTTGCGGCTGTGACTGACGCTGACACTCTTTCGCTTATTGGTAAGGGTGCTCAGACGAACATTCCGGCTGACAGCTGGGTAACTGAGCTTGCGTCAACTCGCACGACTCAGACCTCTGTTGTGACTGACGATATTGCCGCTGATACTGCTGGCGCTACATCAACAATTTCTGTTGATTCGAGCGCGGGCTTTGTTGACGGAGATATTGTTGTCTTGAACAGCACCGTAGGTGGCGACATCTATATGGTGACGGACGTGCCTTCATCAACAACTATTCAGTTGACTGGTGAAACCGCTCTGACGAACATTCCGCTTGACAGCTATGTAACGATCCTTGCTTCATCTACCGCGAACGGCAAGCCGTACACGGTGCATGATGTAGAGCCGGTTCTTACAATGAACCCATCTTCCCCGAGCACTGGTTCACAAGGCGCCAACGAGCTTGTTGCGCTCTTTGATGTCCAGGCCGCGGGCGGTACGGAACTTAATGTCAAGTCGATCGTTCTTACTCGTGGTGGTAATATTGCTACTCGAGTAGCGGTTGGCAGCCGGGCAAAGGTGTATGATTACACTTCCGGTAGCAAGGGAGAGCTTCTTGGCACTGGTGATGCGGATTGGTCGGGTACTGCGGCAGGTTCAACCGAAACAGTTACTCTCTCCTCCCCATATCCTATAACCGCGGGCCAAAAAGCAACCTTCGGTATTACCGTTGATACCTCGTCCGCTCAAGTCAGCGACACCTTCCAGGTGTACATCAATGGCACGAGCGGGTTAGCGGGTCTCTTCGGAGGGCTTAGCTGGTACTACGATTCTTCATCGCCTGGTACCGAGCCATCCAATGCTTCGCCTTCAACCTTGGCTGATACATATCCTGTAGAAGGTAAGGTCTTGGTCTACTAATTTCTTACTAGCGAATTCAGGACCGTGTCGCTTTGCGACAGGACTCCGTGGGCTTCTTAGTAAGGATTAGGGAAAAAGCAACAAAACACCCCAGCTTGAGACTGGGGTGTTTTTGTTTTTTGGTCAGAGGTTGGGTGTTTGACTATGAGGCAGGGGATTTATACACTTTATTTTATGAATACATCTCTTATTAAAAAAGTTTTGAGCCCGTATTTTTTTGTCGGGCTTTTTGTTGTTGTTCTTCTTCTTATTGTCTTGTGGCCCATGCTACGGACGGGCGGGTCTCAGTCGGTTGTTTATTTTAGTACCGGCGAATTATATGTTGGGAAACTTTCTTTTTTCCCGCAGTTGCGACTGACTGACGCGTATCTTCTTGTTACTACAAAAGGAGGGGAAGATCCTTCGGCAACAAACTTTCAGCTTGCACCGCTTCGGGACGCTCTTTGGGCTCCGCGAGAAGTTTATCTTAATCGCGACCAGATTATTTTTTATGGACCGCTTGATCCTCAAAGCAAGGTCGCAGAGGCGCTTCGTTCCGCTCAATAATAATTTCTTTAGAAAATTCAGTACTTATCCACACGGATTCTCGCGTTTTGTGTTGTATACTTAATTAAGAAAGGTCGATTTTATTATCTGCCGATGCATAGCAGATAATAAGCATTACATTGTATTAACTTCAATAAAGATTTTCTTCGGTGCTTTTTACGAGTTTCGGTTAAGCTCAACCGAGATTTCCTAAATCTTATCGAAGACGAAAAAGTCGAAAAAATAAATTAAGAGATGAAAAGATTACAGAAATTAAGTTTAGTAGGAGTGCTTGCCTTGATGCTTGTCGCAGGAGCCGGCGTTAACTCGGCTCAGGCGGCACTCACGGTCGCGGCACTTGCCGTCACAAGTGACGGCGTACTTACTTTGAGTAGTAGCGATGTTACGGCTAACGTTGTTATCGGTACTACATCAATGACGACTGCTGATACCGTTATTTACGGTGGCACCGGCGCAGGCGCGGTTACGGTTACGCCAGGACTCGGAGGAACAATGGTTATTGGTAGGAGTGATGGTACGGGTTCTATTACCCTTGGTTCGAGTTCTGGAACGCAAAATGTCAGTGTCGCTGCTGGTGAAGGAGCGACGACTGTTTCAATTGCGGGGGGTGCTACGAACGCAAAAACTGTTCAGATTGGTATTGGCGCGGTTGCGAATACGATTACGATCGGTTCCGCAAGCGCGACTACTGTTTCGATTGTGGACAACAACTGGAGCGTGACAGCGGGGGGTATCGCGACATTTGTTAATGGACTTGTCAGCCCAAGCGCTACGCTTGGTGTTGATGTTGGTTCTGCTGGAAACTTACAACTTGGAGGTGTTACCGCTACTTCGGTAGGAATTGGGAGCGTAGCTGTTGCGGCTATTACTCTTACTACCACCGGTACTGGTACAGCTGTGGTTGTTTTGCCAGCTGGCTCAGTTGATTCAACTGAGATTCTTGATTCAACGGTTACTACGGATGATATTGCGGCTGATACGATTGCTGCGGCCGACATCGCAACTAGCGCTGTAGCTACAGCGGAGATTCTTGACGCAACGATTCTGGCTGCTGATTTCGCGGCTGGTGCCGTAGATACCGCAGCGATTCTTGATGCCACCATTCTTACTGGTGATATCGCGGCTGACACAATTGTCGCAGGTAATATCGCGACTGGTGCTGTAGCGACAGCGGAGATTCTTGATGCAACTGTCGCTAGTGTTGATATGTCTGCTGGTGCTAAAACACACACGGTAATTATTCCGATTCCTGATCCAGGAGCTGCGGGCGTTGATATTACCGCCGGTTATGTTCTTTGGACACCTTCAGTTGCTGTGACCATTACTAAGATTTACACGGGCGCTCAAACAGCTTGGATTGCGGCGGTGGCAGGTAACGATGGCTCGGTGGTGGTGACTAATGCAGTTGTAGGTGCCGTAGCGACTTTAGCCGTTGTTACAAACCTAGCCGTAGGGAGCAACACTGATATGGGGGCTATTACTAATGGCGCGGTGGTAGCGGGTACCGATGTGACTATAGCGGTTACTACAAACGGCACAGCTGACGCTCCAGCACAGAATATTCAGATAGAATACACGACTACTAACTAACTCTAAGCTCCATTCGCGCTACTTTTCATACAATGTGAAAAGCTCTAATGCGAATGGGATTAGTTGACCTTTTCGACTTAAAGTCGGAGAGGAGAAAAAGAACGAAAACGAATGATACAACGTAAAGTAAAATTAGCTTTTGCCTTTCCTCTTATTGTTGTTTTAGGAGTACTTCTTTCGGCGAGCGTATCGGCGCAGGCGCTTAGCTTTACGTCGGCGACAACCGTAACGATTAACAGCAACAACTACTCGATTTCGAGCGGCTCAGCCGCGACATCGATGATTGTCGGCGCGTTAACACTTGAGGTTGTTGTGCCGGCATCAAGCACTTTTACGCTTACATCGTCCGACAGGTACCGCTTGAACAACGATCAGAATATCAGCCAACAGTGTTCGGTGAGCCAAAACAGCCTTTCAGTTACCGGTCCTCTTACTATTATTATTACTCCTGATGCAACTTCGCTTTGCGCACTTGCAAGTTCGGGAGGAGGGGGCGGTGGTGGGGGCGGAGGTCCGGTTACGGACACGACCGCACCAACTGGCACATCGGTTTCTGTGAATAATGGGGCAGCAAAAACGACAACCGTAGCAGTAACTTTGACGCTTGGAGCGACGGGCGCATCTGATGTTCTTCTTTCCAATGACTCGAACTTTACCGGCGCGGTATGGATTGTTTATGGAACTTCAAAGTCGTGGATGCTTTCTTCCAGCAATGGAGTGAAAACGGTTTACGCGAAGTTTAGGGATAACGCGGGAAATGTTTCGGCTGTTATATCCGATACGATTACCCTTGATCCTACTGCTTCAACTTCAGAGACTGCGGCACAAACAACTACAACCACTCCCTCAACAACGACAACAACTCCGTCGACAACGACGAGTGTTACTCTGAAACCTTTACCGTATGCAAGCCCGAAGACAAACGATGAAATGAGAGCAAACCTAGCGGTTTTGCTTGAAAATCTGGCGGCTCTTCAGGCCCGGGTAGCGGCTCCGCAAGGAAGCGGATCGGTTTCTGCTCCAGCTTCGGCAAAACCGGCGAGCGGGAAGTACTCAAAGGCACTGACTGTCGGTTCTAAGGGCGATGATGTAACGGCGCTTCAGGAATTCTTAAAATCCCAAGGCACCGACATTTATCCCGAAGGACTTGTCACTGGTTACTATGGAGGACTTACCAAGGCGGCGGTTGGCAGATTCCAGATGAAGCAGGGCATTGTTACGAGCGTGAGCGATCCCGGTTATGGCTACGTTGGCCCAAAGACGAGAGCAAAGCTTAATTCACTACTCGGACTTTAAACAGGTTTTCCTTGAGACCTTCAAAACCCGCTCTTTATAGGGGCGGGTTTTGGTTTTATTTATTTTAAGCCGCATCTATTCACTTGCCTCAGGCTCTTTTTTTGACGTAGAGTAGAGACAATCTTTCCGTTGCATCTTTTCAAGATCTCACAACTTTTCCTCATTCTTTCATTCCTTAGCATTCTTGTTGTTTTTCCGTTTCTCGCGCCTTTTTCTTTCATTGTCGGAAAGTACGTTTTTTTCAGGGTAACCGTGCTTCTTGCTCTTTTTTTCTTTTTTGTAGGGCTTCTTTTTTATCGTGATACTGAGTTTGAGACGCGAGCGCGGGAGGTACTTTCATCACCTCTTAGCATCGCGCTCATTGTTTTTATTGCTGTGTATCTTCTCGCGGGATTTTTTGGCGTACATCCCTCGACCTCTTTTTGGTCAACACTTACGCGAGGAGATGGCGGCTTTCAGATGCTTGTCTTTCTTGGTTTCTATTTTCTTCTTACAACGTTTTTTTCTTCGCGGATGATTTGGAAAAAGATTTTTACCTATCTTGTTATCCTTGGTCTGTTTGTTCTTTTATATGGAGTTCTCGCGGCATTCCATCTTTTTGGTCTTTCTGGTCCGGCTCTTTCTTTGCTTCACCAGTTTCACGGCACGCTTGGCAACCCCGCGTTTCTTGGGAGTTACTTACTTTTTCTTTTCTTTTTCGCGCTCAACTTATTCTTCGATCCTTTGTCGCGGTTTCAGAAAATCCTTGGCGGAGCATCTTCAGTAGTCTTTTTTGTTTTTCTTGTTATTACTCAAACACGCGGTGCTTTTCTCGGGATTCTCGTTGGTCTTGGCGTTTTTCTTCTGTTTATCTTTTTTTCTTCGCGTGGACTTTTTCGCCAGCGTGCTGGGATAATTCTTTTTGCCGGAATATTTATATGTACGGCGCTTTTTACCTTTCGCGGAACAGAGTTTGTCCAATCACTCCCCGGATCCCGCGTTTTTCAGATATCTCTTACTGAGCGAACTGCGCAAACCCGCCTTTGGACGTGGGAGGCGGCTTTCGAAGGGTTTCTTGAACGACCGGTTTTAGGATGGGGGACAGACCAATTTAGTTTTGTTTTTAATCATCATTTCAATCCGCGGCATTTTCTTCCTACCGAAGGTTCTGAAATTTGGTTTGATCGGGCGCACAACGTCATTTTCGACTATCTTGTGGCTCTTGGCGGGCTTGGGCTCTTAAGTTTTCTCGGCGTCTTTTTTGTTTTCTATCATCTTCTCTATAGAGCCACGCTACCGCTTTTTACTCGGGCGTTTCTTTTTGCTTTTCCGGCTGCATATTTCGGCCAGGGGATGTTTCTTTTTGATGTTTTCTCGACCCAGCTTCTTCTTTTCACCTTTCTTGCATTTGGGGTGTCGACATTTTTACTACCATCTCATCAGTCTTCTTCGTAATGCGACGCGCGCTTTTCATATTTCTTGCTTTTCTTACTCTCTTGGGAATTTATTTTGGGGCGGCTTTGTTGTTTTTCAAAACATATTATTTCACCCGAGTTTCATCGACGTTTATAGAAGATCATCGCTACTGGTCTTTTATTGAGGCCTCGGAACGCGCGCTTTCTTTTTCATCTCCCATCGGGCACGAGGAAACGCTTTATCTTCTTGGCTACCAGACTCTTTCTCTTCTTGATACTGATGTTGATGAAGAGGTTGCGCGGGCGTTGGTTACCTATTATGAATCGTGGTTCGACGTACGACAGCCGTTTTCAGGAGGAGTATTTTATACTCAAGGTTTTTCTGTAGCGGGACAACTTCGGGAACGATTGTGGGATCTTTATGGGGCTACTGATGATTTTTCAAAGGCAGAATATTATTATCTTAAAGGCCTTGCACTTGCTCCCGACAAGCCAGATTTTCTTTATGACCTTTTTCGACTTTATCTTAGTCACTCTGCTTTTTCTGGTGATGTTCGTGCCGTTGGCGGGCGGATCTTAGGGCTTTGGCCGGATGATATTCGCGTTCAGGGTATTCTTAAATCTTTAGAATGAGCTATTCTATTTACCCGTCATGTTTTATTTGTGGAACAGGAAAGTCTGTGTCTCTTTTCGAACGTTTTGGAAAATATACGATTTATTCGTGCGTGGGGTGTGGGCTTCAATTTTCCGAGCCGCGCGACTACGACTCGCATTCCTATGATGAGGCATTTCAGGGAGACAACGACTTCAGTAGTCTTGGTTACATAGCCCGACTCTCCTCGTTTCAGACTTATCCGCTTTATAATTTTGAGCGATTTATTCTTCGATGGCTTCGGTGCTCTGTGCCAAGGGGAAGTTTTGTTCTTGATCTTGGGTGTGGCGGAGGAGTGATGCTTTATCATCTCCGACGTCGCGGATTTCAACCTCTTGGACTTGATGTGACGCCGAGTTCGATCCAACGTCTCCAAGAACAAGGGTTTACGGCGGCGGTCGGGTCGATCGACTCATATCCGTCTGATTGGCCCGAACCGGTAGCGATTCTCATGCTTGAAGTTCTAGAACACTTGCCGGATCCCGTTGATTTTATTCGTCGAGTTGCGACGCGGTTTCCGCGAAGTTATTTAATTGTCAGCGTTCCAAGTTCTCGGCGATTTACTTTATGGCGCGGAACGCGCGAGGTCGGAGATTATCCTCCGCATCACTTTACTCGATGGACACCGAAGGCGCTTACCACACTTTTTAAAAATTACGGATATACCCCACGAGTATTCTTTCCGTTTTTGAGTCCTCAGAACATTTCAGGAAGCGGTATTGGAATGTTTGTCTTTTCTCTGTTTAGGAAACAATCAGGAGCTCCCACGACTTCTTCACAAAAGCCGATTCGCCTTGATATTCGGCTTATTCGACTCAAACAAGTTCTTTTTCTGCCGATTGCCGCGATACTTCATCTTTTAGGTGTTCGCGATATTTCGATGGTTGTTGTCGGGACGCCTTCATTTCTTACCACAGACAATGATTAAACCCCTTGTTTCAATTATTACCCTTACTTACAACCACGAGCGTTTTATCAGGACGTGCATTGAGAGCGTTCTTCATCAGTCATATGGGCGCTTCGAACATATCATTATTGATGATGGTTCAACTGATACTACGGAACAAATTGTACGCAGTTTTCACGATTCTCGGATTCGGTATGTACGATTGCCGCATGAAGGTTTAGCGACGATGGGGAAGCGTTATAATGAGGCGCTTCGGATGGCACGCGGAGAACTTATAGCGATTCTTGAGGGTGACGATTTCTGGCCGTATGACAAACTCGCGAAGCAAGCGCCTCTTTTTGAAAATTCTTCCGTTGTTTTTTCATGGGGAAAGGTACGACAGGTTGACCATAATGATCAAGAGATTGACTCTGTGCCTTTATTTTCTCTTGATACTTCTTTGTGGCGCAACGAACCAATCGGAGCGGTTTTGCAGAAACTTTTGTTTTTTAATCCAATCCGGTCGCCGAGTGTTATGCTTCGAACCTCAACACTTCGAAATATCGGCGGTTTTATACAACCTCCATCACTTCCACTCGTTGATTACCCGACGTGGCTTCATTTTGCTCTTCAAGGAACGTTCGCGACGACAAACGAGGTTGTTGGGTTTTACCGAATTCATCCAGTACAAGTTACGAGCAACCAGGGCGGGAATATTGAGGAGATGGTAGCGCTCTATGCTCTTTCGTTTCTTTCAACCGTTTCTTCTGTGATACGCGCGCAATTCGAGCTTTCAGGCGAGGCAGTTTCTAAAAATTATGAACGGCGGAAAGTTTCTCGGTTTTGTACTGAAGGACGGAGACTTCTTTTGCGACAGGAGTGGCGGGCGGCTCGGGCACGATATGCACATGCGCTTCGGTATGGCGATTTTTTGACGCGGCTTAAGGGTGCTCTTGGGATTACGGCAAGTTTGTTACACTTTGATATGGAGTTTTTGGCAAAAATATTACACCGGCCGCGGCTTCGATGAAACCACGTATTCTTTTTCTTATCGCCTCAACGCAGGTCGGGGGAGGACCCCAGGTTGTTCTTGATCTTCTCTCCGGCTTACGGCGTGATTTTGATTTTGCGGTTATCGCGCCCGCGGATGGGCCGTTTTTTGACCGTTTTCGCGAAGCGGGAGCACGTGTTTATGATGTTCCGCTTCGCAGGCTTAATCCTTTTCTTATTTTTAGTATTTTAAGAATTATCCGATATGAGCAACCGGTAATCGTTCATACGCACGGTAAGGGAGCGGGGATTCACGGGAGGATCGCGGCTTTTATTTCTCGTATACCCGTGCTCCATACGATGCATGGCATTCACATCGGATCGTACGGATTTTTCCCGCGCACTTTTTATCTTTTTCTTGAGCGGATTTTCAGTTTCTTTACAAAACGAATTGTTGCTGTATCGGAGAGCGAGCGTATCGAGGCGTTGCGCCTTAAACTTTTCTCGTTATCTCGATCCATTGTTATTTCCAATGGAGTGTCGTTTTCGCGTTTCGATTCATTATCAACCAGGACAGAAAATCGGCGCCTTTTAGGACTTCGTGATAGCGATTTTTTAATTACTGGCGTGGGGCGACTCGTCCATCAAAAAAACTTTAAAGAGTTTCTTCGTATTTTTGCCCGTATTGTTCGGCAAGCACCGAATGCGCGAGCCTGTCTCGTGGGGGATGGGGATCAGCGGAAGGAACTTGAGATACTTGCCCAGTCGCTTCATATTCAAAATACGGTTTCTTTTCTTGGGACGCGAAATGATGTACCGGCGCTTCTTCAGGCGAGCGATCTTTTTCTTTCAACGTCGCTTTGGGAAGGAATGCCGCTTGTTATTCTTGAGGCGATGACGACGGGACTTCCTGTTTTTGCATCGGACGTAATCGGCAGTCGCGATCTTGTTCATAATAACGAGACCGGACTTACATACCCTTTGAGAGATATTACTACGGCCTCGCGCAAACTTTTTGAACTTTTTCAGAACTCGGATCTTCGAGCGCGCCTCGGACAGGCCGCCCAAACGTTTGTTCGTAATAAGTATTCACTTGATACTATGCTTCAATCCTATACACAGTTGTACTATGACACGATCGGAGCCGCTTAAAATTCTTCAGGTTACCAAGCTCTATACCCCTTGGATCGGGGGCGTTGAACGCATTGTTCAGGAATTAAGCGAAGGGCTTCGGAACGATTCGCGCTTTGACGTTCGGGTTCTCTGTGTCGCGTCGCGGGGCGCTGGTTCTTCCCAAATTATTAATGGCGTTCCTGTCCGGCGATCAGCGAGTTTCGGTATTCTTTTTGGAATGCCTTTATCACTTTCTTTTTTTCTTGATTTTCGACGCGCTGTTTCCGAGGCAGACATTATTCATTTTCATGAACCATTTCCACTCGCAACGCTCGCGTGGTTTTTTTTCCGACCGCGGAAAAAAATTATTGTGACGTACCATGCTGATATTGTCCGTCAAAGGATACTTTTCCCTCTTTACCG
>Ga0209343_10006781_pt1 | contig 13650 bp, 10 predicted proteins | sample RifCSPlowO2_02_FD_184026 | JGI IMG/M metagenome (GOLD analysis project Ga0209343, IMG submission 184026) | Groundwater microbial communities from Rifle, Colorado - Rifle CSP2_plank lowO2_0.2 (SPAdes) (version 2) | ecosystem: Environmental > Aquatic > Deep subsurface > Groundwater | place... | reverse complement strand
AGCAACCGTCCCAGCAGCCGCAACACGCTCATTCTTGGCACCACCCAAGCGCAAGCGCGTCAACCCAACTCGAAAAATATCGCTTTCCTTTATCGCGGTAGGCGCAGTCAGTTTGCGTTCAGCTTGAAATTCGCCAATGAAAGTTCCATTGCTACTACCCATATCCTCAAGCGTCCATGATGCTCCGTTAGAGACAAGTCGCGCATGGCGGCGCGACATATCAGGATCATCGGCCAACACCAATTCGCAAGGCGCAGTCCGTCCAAGCGAAACCGACGGGGGTGAACCAGCGGCAGTAAGTTGTACCACCTCGCCATCGCGCGATCCACTCATAAAGGTCAAAGTCAATGTCTGTTCCATCTGGAAAATCCCCGTCTGTTATAACCAGCCGCTTGCCCCGTATTTTGGGGCTTAGCGGAATGGCTAGTAGTTCTATCAGTCTTGCGAAAATGTAATCGCGTTCGCGCCCGAAACCGAGAATTTAACCGTGCCAGTCCTTAGCAGATTCCCGAACCATGCATCAACCAATGGCTGAACAATCATTTCATCTACAGCCCGCTCCAGCGGTCGCGCGCCCAGGTCAGGACTATATCCACGGTCGAGCAATGCTTTTCTGGCAAGCTGATCAACTTCAATTCTCAATCCCTTCTCAGCCTCAAACATACAGGATTTCTCCGCGATGATCTGGTCGAGGATTTTCGCCATTTGTTCGCTGCCGAGCGGCTGAAAGCCAATGACACCGCTGATGCGGTTCACCAACTCGCGGCGCATGAAGCGTTCCGCCAGCGTGCGCAGTTCATCCGACCCGGCAGTGCGAAAGTCCACTTCGCCCGCCCCAATGTTCGAAGTCAGGACGAAAATTGCATTTGAGCAATCAACCAGTCGCCCACGGTTGTCGGTGATCCGCCCTTCATCGAACACGCTCAGAAAAATGTTCATCACGTCCGGGTGCGCCTTCTCAATTTCATCGAGCAACACCACGCTATTGGCATTGCGCCTAAGCCCCTCGGATAGTGCGCCGCCTTGGTCGTTGTCTTTATATCCGACTGGAGCGCCGATCAAATTGGCGACTGTATGAGCTTCATGGTATTCGCCCATGTCAAAGCGCAACAAAGCATCTGAATTGTCGAACAGAAAATGCGCCAGCTCTTTCGCCAGACTGGTCTTGCCGACACCGGATGGCCCGAGGAACAAAAATACCCCGACCGGTCGGTTGCCAGCCTTCACACCTGCCATCGCCGCACGCACCCGCTGGCTCAGTGCTTTGACTGCCTCATCCTGACCCACCACCTTTGCGCCGAGAATCTGTTCCATGCGGTTGAAGCGCGAACGGTCATCCTCGGACATCCGCTGCACCTGGATTCCAGTCCATTCGGAAACCACTGCCGCGACGTCATCAGCGGTAACACGGTTGCGCCCGCCGATCACAGCGCGAGCGGCAGCAATGTCTATCGCATCAATCGCCTTGTCCGGTTGTTGGCGGTCTTTGACATAGCGGTTGGTCAGATTCACGGCAACCTTGAGCGAATCAGCATCAAACTCAAGCGTAAATCCGCTGTCCGAATGTTTGGCCGCGATACGCGGAGCGACAACTTGCAGGACACGCAGCGTCGCCTCCTCGGACAATTCGCCGATCAGCACCGGCGAAAACCGCCGCTCCAGTGCCGGGTCTTTCCGGATGAAGTGATTGAACTCGCCCTGCGTGGTCGCGCCGATGCAATCCACGTCGCCCCGTGCCAGAGCCGGTTTGAGAATCTGCGCGGCGTCTTGCGCCCCGTCACCGCCCGCGCCGACGATGGTGTGTATCTCGTCAATGAACAGAATCACGTCCGGTGCATCCGTGGCCTCGCGCACAATCTGCGTGATGCGCTCCTCGAACTGACCGCGTAGCGAAGTACCGCTCATCAACTGCCCCATCTGCAACTCGATAATGCGCTTACCGCGCAGGATAGGCGGCACTACGCCATTCGTCACACGCCAGGCCAGCGCTTCCACGATGGCAGTCTTACCTACGCCAGCTTCGCCGAGCAAGATCGGGTTCGCTTTTTGGGTGCGCGCCAGAACCATAATCATCTGCTCGATCTCGCGCTCCCGCCCGATGGCATCTGAAAGCTTTCCCTGCTCCGCGAGCGTGCGCAGGTCACGCCCCCACTTATCCAAGGTGGGTGTCGGGAAAGTTACCGGAATCGCTGACTTTGGCTCGATTTTTGCGCCTGCATTGGCGGGGGATGATGAAGGCGTTTTGGGTGATACAGGTTTAGCAGACGCAGCACTTGCAGGTGCGGCACTGCCGCCCGAAAACCGCGTCGCATCGGCAGAGGAATCATTCGGTTCGCCGCCATCAAGAACGTCCAGCAACTTCTGGGGTGCAACACCCTGCGCGACAAGAAACCGAGCGAACAGGCTTTCTCCTTCGAGCAAAATATTCCGCAGGATGACGCGGGGTGTCAGCTCGCCTTCTGCTGCGCCAAGCGCAAGGATGGCGGTAAGGCGGGGCGTGTCTATCGGCGTAACGGCTAGAGATTTGCCAGTACCGACTTCTTTTTCAAAAGCTCGTAACAGCGTGGGCGCATCAAGACCAATCTGCATCAATGCTGCCGCGAGCGGGTACACCGGGTCGCTGAGCAATGCAAGCGCAACGTGTTCAACGCCGACATGCGCGTGTTGAAGCCGTTTTGCCTCTGCCAGTGCTCTGGAATATAGCGCAGTGCATTCAGATCTGAATCTTGTGAGCATCAGTTTCTTCCCTATCTTAATGGAGGATCTTAGTTTTTCACCCAAATTCTCAATGATACTTGTGCATCATTTTGAAGACTTGATGGCATCAGCAGCAGCCTTTCTCATCCACAATGCATTTCCGTCGTTCGGATTTGTTGTTAGAAATTGATCGTAGGCTTGAATCGCCTCGTCATATCGATTGAGATTGTATAGGGCACTACCTTTGTTGCGCCATGCAAAAGCATAGTTTGGGTCGATAGCGAGCGCCCGGCCAAAGGCTTGAATCGCCTCGTCATAGCGATTGAGATTGCTTAGCGAATTACCTTTGTTGTTCCATGCAAAAGCATAGTTTGGGTCGATAGCGAGCGCACGGTCATAGGATTGAATCGCCTCGTCATGGCGATTGAGATCATTTAGCGAACGACCTTTGTTGCTCCAAGCAACAGCACAGCTTGGGTCGATTACGAGCGCCCGGTCACAGGATTGAATCGCCTCGTCATAGCGATTGAGATTGTTTAGCGAATTACCTTTGCTGTTCCATGCAACAGCATCGTTAGGGTCGATTGCGAGCGCCCGGTCAAAGGCTTTAATCGCCTCGTCGAAACGATTGAGATAGTAGAGCGTATAACCTTTGTTGACCCACTCATTAGCATTGTTTGGTTCGATTGCGAGTGCCCGGTCACAGGATTGAATCGCCTCGTCATGGCGCTTGAGGTTATTTAGCGCAATACCTTTATTGCTCCACGCAACAGCATAGTTAGGGTCGATTGCGAGCGCACGGTCATAGGCTCGGACCGCATCCTCGAAGCGCTTGAGATTCTGAAGGGCGAGGCCTTTGTTGTTCCATGCAGCAGCATAGTTTTGGTCGATTGCGAGCGCATGATCACAAGCAAATAGCATCTCATTGTAGCGCTTGATATTTGAAAGCGAATAACTTGCATCAACCCATTCTCCAGCATCAAGCGCAAGCGTGGAAAAATCCAATACCACAGCTTTCCCGGTCAGGCGGTGATACCACTCAGCGAAGAACGTAACGACCTCGTCCCAGCCCTGCGGTCGCGCCACCACATCTTTTTCAAGGCAACGCCGAACATATTGATCGATTTCGCTGGGGAGTTCTGGAACAAGGCCAGTCAATGCGGCAGGTGTGCTTTCAAGATGCGCGCCTTCCCAGTCCCGCTCGGTCATGGCGTGAAACAACCTGTGACCTGTGAACATCTCGAACAAGATGCAGCCATAGGCATAAATGTCGCTTCGCGCATCGAGCGCATCCTCACGCCATTGCTCGGGCGACATGTACGCTGGTGTCCCCGCACCAGACTGAGCCACTTCTACGAGGCCAAAGTCGGTCACCATTGCTTTTCCATCACCACTGACGAGGATATTGGCAGGTTTAAGATCGCGATGAACAAGATTCGGTACCTTGCGTATCGCGTGCTGCATGCCTTGCGCGATTTGTAAAGCCATCGTGACTGCCACCGGCAACGTCAGGCGTGGGTGACCGAGCCATCCGCGCAGGTCTCCCTCCATACCCTCTGGGCCACGAACATATTCGGTGATAACGTAAGGGAAGTTATTGAAACGCTTAACCAGATAGGCGCGAACGATGTACGGATGCTTTTCCAAAGAAATCCAGACCGCAGCCTCGTTCTCAAATAACGAGAGCACTTGCTTGTCGTGCAAGTGGCGGGAGCGAACGGTTTTGAGCGCTCGCGGAAGTTTCGTCTGATGGTCGAAACAGCCGTAGACCACACCCATCGCGCCGTGATGAATAGCCGACACCTCGTAACGGTCGCCAATTTTATCGCCCAACTTATAGAACTCGCTGGCATCGGGCTGGTCAGCGGCTGCATCGCGGGCAAGCTTCGACTGATAACCTTCCTGCGCAATGCGGGTTTTGTCGTCGAGCGTTGCGCCGGGCGCAAGTCGAGTGCGGTAGGATTCACCGGCAAATCGTGTAGCGTCGGAATTACCTCCTGAAAGTCTAGTTGCGTCGGTGTCAGTCATTGTGCGGGTTCTTCCATCGTAAAGGCCATCGGCGCTAAAAGTGTTGCACCACACTGCTTCAATACCTCATTGTTTTCGGCGACAACAAAATGATGCGCGAGCTGCAACAGCTTCCAATTTGTACTTGTGACCATTTTTTTATTCCACACAGTCCCATGCGTTATAGAAACAACGCCATCGCAAAGTGTCGGGTCGGCAAGTACCTTCAGAGGATGTTCTGATCGGCACTCAGGATGCCGCATAAGCAGCATGGCACGTGAGCTAAGAGGGAAAAATATCTTCGTTCCGGCTAGCGCAATGCCAGCCTCAGCCGGAGGTGGACATTCAGGGTTGTAGAAAGAAACTGGACTATCCGTAGTAATAAAGGCTGCACCTTCCTCAGCTTCAATTACTTCCCACTCCATTCGTGCGAACCAAGGATGAAGATATCCAACCATCCAGCGCATATAGTCGAATCGCGCTGATTCCTTCATAGTAAGCTGATATTCCCCGTTGTGAATGGAATCGGAAATGTGTACTGGCGCTAGACGGAGGATTGTCTCACGCATGAGTTGCTTTGCCGTTTCTGCTTGCCTCGGAACTCTGATTCTTTGAAATTCCAAGTACACGAGTAGTGTGGCAGTATCGTGATCGTCCAACGATGCAGGGGCGTTGATAAGACGGTTGATGGCATCTTTCGCTTTATCTTCCAAGTCCTGGCCCAAGGCCGTTTCCATAATGTTCGGATCGACTCCTTGAGGTGCCCAAGGCTGACGATAGTAGTAGCGGATTTTCATAACTTCCGCTGGTCGCTGCCTTCTCGATTTTCTACGGGGCCGATCCCATACATTAAGAAACCCCTCTGAATCTGCGAAGCGCCCCAAGTATGAACTCGGAACATAGTGATGGCCTTTTGCGGTGCTTTCTCGTTGCTTCATGTTTGGCCTACAGTTAATGGACACTTGCATCCGAACTTTTTAATGGTAGCGGCGGCGGTCATTGTGCAAATTCTTCCATCGTAAAGGCCATTGGCGCTAATTCCAATTCGCATTAGAAACGATAATTGACGTATTCAAGAGGAAGCATCTTTTGGGTCATGATCGCGGCGCGTTTCAACAATTTTGAGTAAGTGGCTGGCGAGGACAATCATTTCGCAGGCCTCCTCTGCCCCCAATTGCACCTTTCTGTGGCTATGCGGATTCTTGTATGAACCCAAAGCCCCCGCCATTAAGTCTGCGAGAGCAGCGCGTTCGGCAGCGGGTTTTAATTGATCTGTGAGCGGCCCTGTTGTCTCATGGAACGCTTTGCGGGCAAGTTTAACCCCGTAGTCTTCGGCACTGAAGTCTCCGGCGTCTCGAATTGTGATTTCAAGCTCCCTGAACGCTTGAAAGACAGAAGTATCGTAGTCGCCGCGCATAAAGGCAGACCAACATTCCTTGACTATTAAAGGATGCAATGTTGAGCGAGGCAGAAGAACTGAATTGACGTATGCGGTCGTACCCGCGCGATCCTTGAGCTTCTTTCCGCGTCGGGTCACGAAGTGCCATCCAGAGGTGTCATCTGGCTTTGGGGCCAGCAGCCCTTCGCGGACTAGCCAGCTCCAACCCTCAGCCATCGCTAAGCGAATTTGCTCTCTGTCTTTCTGTGCAAATTGGCCGATTGTCTCGGGGCTGGTTAAGCTGGATGGATGAAGCCGCGATGGAGTATTGGATTCAGAATCGTTGATTAGTTCGAGGGCTAGGCCCGCCAACTCCTCTGGCTCAAGAGCAAGAATTGAAGCAGCATCAGGGAGGAGATCGTGTAGCGTTGTCATATCTCTAGGTCTGCGTATGCAGTATTACCAGTATGAGGGACACCACGGTTACCCGTAGCGCACAGGATTAGATATTGGCCTCGTGTCATTTCTTCCCCCTTCCTGTATGTTTGCGCGATTGATGCGCAATCGTCAAAACGAGCACCGTAACGGGTGTAAGTCGATAAATAATTGAGTAGGGATATTTCGTCAGAACCAGTTTGCGTGTTCCTGCGCGCCGCCACGGTTTACCCAACAATGGGAAGTCGATCAGGCTGTCTGCAGCGGTCATGATGTTCTCAATAACCCGCGCCGCCGCTTTGGGGTTTTCGGCTTCGATGTAACGCTGAATTGATTCCAGATCGTCACCCGCCGCGATGGCGTATTCAAGCCGCCTTTTTGCGGCCACTTCCAACCCCTAGTTTTTTGAGCATGGCTTCTCGCGTGTATGTGCGCCCCGCTTCTACGTCTGCTATTCCTGCATCTACGCGCTCTAGCAGCCATTCTTCGTAGTCCAGACGATCAACTAGGGCGCTTTTGATGATGGCTTCTGGCGTAGTGCGTGATTCTGCCGAGATTTTATCTAGCCGCTTGAGTAGCGACTGGGGAATGTTTAATGCGTGGTTCATGATAAACCCTCCAAGGCTGTGGCTAAATAAATGATGCTCCAATGTACCTGAGTCGAATTGTTTTGGCTATTCAATCTCCAACTTTCACGCGAATACAATGGACATCCGGATTTAATGCAGTATCAGCAGGCGCAGTAGCTGTGCAGATGTTTTTACATGGTTTCGCGCAGGCGCTTCTTGATCTTGGCGCGAATCCGCATTTGCTTGAGCTTCGACAGGTATTCGACAAACACCTTGCCGCGCAGATGATCCATCTCGTGCTGGATGCATACTGCCAGAAAACCATCGGCTTCCAGCGTAAATGATTCTCCTTTCTCATCCAGCGCGCGCACCGTGACTTTTTCCGCACGGCGTACCTTTTCATAAATGCCCGGCACAGACAAACAACCCTCTTCACATTCCTCTTCACCGCTGCTGGCGAGGATTTCCGGGTTGATGAATACCTTCAGCTGCTTGCGCTCCTCGGAAACATCCACCACGATAACCTGTACATCCACATCCACCTGCGTCGCCGCCAAGCCCACGCCCGGCGCCGCATACATGGTTTCAGCCATGTCGCGCACCAGCTTGCGCGTGGCTTCGCCGACCCTTTCAACCCTTTTGGCTACCTTGTGCAAGCGCTCGTCGGGATACTGCAAAATTTTTAGAATAGCCATGCCTAACCTATAATAGCTTGCTAATTTATATGACTGGATGCAGAATTTGACGCGACGCAGCCACTTTGCGTCCCTTTTACATTGACTCTTCCGGAGTTTTCCATGCGCAAGATTATATCGCTGATTTGCTTTTTGTTGCCCGCCTTGGCCTTCGCTGCACAGCCCGATGCCCCACCCGAGCTTCGCAGCGACGCACCCGACCGGCATGTAGTCGTCAAGGGCGACACGCTGTGGGACATCTCAGGCAAATTCTTCAAAGACCCGTGGAAATGGCAATATATCTGGGGCATGAACAAGGACGCCATCAAGGATCCGCACTGGATTTACCCGGGCGACGTGATCGTTCTGGATCGTGCAACCGGCACCTTGCGCATAGGCGACGCCCCTCCCGCCACCGTGCCCCCGCCGAGCGACGTCGTCAAACTTTCGCCCAGGATACGCGAAGGCCACAGCGATCACGATGCCATACCCAGCATTCCCTCCAGGGTCATCGAGCCTTTTTTAAGCAGGCCGCTGGTCGTTGATGAAGAGGCGATGAATAATGCACCAACCCTGATCGGTGCGCGCGAAGGTCGCGTGATACTGGGTCTCAACGACATCGGCTTCATCAAGAATCTGCCCTCGAACAAAAACAAAAAATGGCAGGTTTACCGCCCCGGAAAAACGCTGGTTGACCCGGACACCAATGAAATGCTGGGCATCGAAGCCATCTATCTGGGTGACGCCGAAGTGACGGATTTTGCCGATGTCAGTACAGCCGTCATCACCCGCTCCATACAGGAAATCAACAAGGGCGACCGCCTGGTTGCACCATCTGGGAAAATTCCCAACGCCTACCTGCCACGGTCACCGGGCAAGAAAATTTCCTCACGCATCATTTCGGTATATGGCGGCGTTTCGCAAGCTGGACAAAATGCCGTCGTTACCCTGAACAAGGGTGCCCGCGACGGGCTGGAAATCGGCCATGTGCTCGCCCTGTATCACGAGGGGGAAATCGTGAAGAACAAAGGCATTGAAGACAAGCTGCCGGACGAGCGCTACGGCCTGGTGTTCGTATTCAGGGTGTTCGACAAAGTATCGTACGCGCTGGTGATGCAAACAAAATTGCCCGCCCAGTTGATGGATCGCGCGCAAACTCCCTGAAACAATAAACCCAGAAGGAACAGTTGTCCACGAAAGTCACGAAAAACTCAAAGGCCTCCATGCTGCCAATGAATACCCAATGGTTGTGTTGCCAATCCAAAGCAACTTATTGTTTTATTTCGTGCCTTTCGTGTTTTTCGTGGATGAATTGTCGTTTTTAGTATGAGTGATGATGCTTCGCTCAAGGCTTGGCTGGCACTAAGCCTGACGCGGGGCTTGGGCGGCGAAAGCGCGCGCCGCCTGCTCAAGGAATTCGGCTCACCCGACGCGGTTTTCGCCGCACCCGCCAGATCGCTCAAATCCATCGTCAAGGCAGAAATCGCCGCCGAGATCGGCAAAGGCATTGCCGACGATCAGATTGCGCCCGCGCTGGCCTGGCTGGAAGACAACAACAACCGCATCGTCACCCTCGCCGACAGCGACTATCCGCAAGCCCTGCTGAACATCCCAGACCCGCCGCTGCTGTTGTACGTGAAGGGACGGCTCGATCTGCTCAACCGCCCCGCGCTGGCCATCGTCGGCAGCCGCAATGCCACCCCGCAAGGCATCAGCAACGCCGAAGCGTTTGCCAAATCGTTGAGCGACACCGGGCTGTGCATCATCAGCGGCATGGCGCACGGCATCGATGCCGCCGCACATCGCGGCGCATTGCGTTGCCCAGGAAATAACTGCGGTAGCAGCATTGCCGTGGTCGGCACCGGGCTGGACAAGGTCTACCCCTCCGCAAACCGCGATCTCGCCCATGCGCTGGCCAGTCAGGGCGCGCTGGTCTCGGAATTTCCGCTCGGCACGCCGCCGCTGGCCGCCAATTTTCCGCGCCGCAACCGCATCATCAGCGGCATGAGCATCGGCTGTCTGGTAGTGGAAGCGTCGCTGCAAAGCGGTTCGCTGATCACCGCGCGGCTGGCACTGGAGCAGGGCAGGGAGGTATTCGCCATCCCCGGCTCGATCCATGCGCCGCAAAGCAAGGGCTGCCACGCGCTGCTCAAGCAGGGCGCCAAACTGGTCGAGACCGCGCAGGATATCCTCGAGGAATTGGGCGAGCTGGCTATGACAGGCACTATCGCGCCTGCATGCGACCCAAATAGGACAGACACTGGAATGCATGGCTCGAATCCCGCGCTGCTCGGGCATCTCGGCTTCGATCCGGTCGATTTGGACACCCTCGGCAAACGCAGCGGCTTGACGATAGCCGAGCTATCCGCCATGCTGTTAACGTTCGAACTGGAGGGGCGTATCAGTACGTTACCCGGCGGCTTGTACCAAAGAATCCATTAAACACCACGCCATAGCTACAATAAATCATGTTCGAAATATTGATGTACCTGTTTGAAAGTTACTTTGACGCGGGCAGCTATCCGGAACCGGACAAGCTGTCGCGCAAACTATCCGCAGCCGGTTTTGAGGGCGAAGAGATCAGCGAAGCGCTGACCTGGCTATCCGCGCTGCAACAACAGAACCCCGACAACTACCCCGACACGCTTAAGCATGCCGGCCTGCGCCACTTTGCCGATCTGGAGCTGCAGCGCATCAGCCTCGAAGCGCGCCAATTCCTGATCTTTGCCGAGCAACAGAAAATGATTTCTGCCGTCGAGCGCGAGATGATCATCGACCGCGCCGTCGCGCTACAGCAGGAAAACATCAAGCTGGACAAGCTCAAGCTCATCATGCTGATGGTGCTATGGAACCGTCACCGCGAACTCGATCCGCTGCTGGTCGAGGAATTGCTGACTCCGCTGCATTCCACGCTGCTGCATTGACCCTTATAACCCAATTAAACCCCGACCCTCACGCATGGCAACCAATCTCCTGATCGTCGAATCTCCGGCCAAGGCCAAGACCCTCAAAAAATATCTGGGCAAGGATTTTGAAGTCCTCGCCTCGTTCGGCCATGTGCGCGACTTGGTTCCCAAGACCGGCGCGGTCGATACCGAAAACGATTTCGCGATGCAATACGAGACCATCGCGCGCAACAGCAAGCATGTGGATGCGATCGCGAAAGCCGCCGCCGAAGCCGACAACATCCTGCTGGCACCCGATCCGGACCGCGAAGGTGAGGCGATTGCCTGGCATATTTCCGAACTGCTCAAGGCCAAACGCGGCCTGAAAAACAAGAATATGCAGCGCGTGGTGTTCTACGAAATCACCCAGACGGCGGTGCGCGAAGCGGTCGCCCACCCCCGTGAAATCTCCATGCCGCTGGTGAATGCGCAGCAGGCGCGGCGCGCGCTGGACTATCTGGTCGGCTTCAACCTGTCGCCGCTGCTGTGGCGCAAGATCCGTCCGGGTTTATCCGCTGGCCGTGTGCAAAGCCCCGCGTTGCGCATGATCGTCGAGCGCGAGCTGGAGATCGAAGCGTTCAAGACGCAGGAATACTGGACGGTGCATCTGGATACCAACAAGGATCACCAGCCGTTTTCCGCCAAACTGTTCCAGTATCAGGGCAAGAAACTCGAACAGCTCAGCATCGGCAGCCAGGCCGAATACGACGCGATCTTCGCCAAGCTCAACGACGCCAAGCTGCCGCCCAAGGTGGTGCGCGTCGAGAAGAAGGCCAAGCAGCGCTACGCCGCCGCGCCGTTCACCACTTCCACGCTGCAACAGGAAGCGGTGCGCAAGCTCGGCATGACCGCCGACCGCACCATGCGCACCGCGCAATCGCTGTATGAAGGCGTGGACATCGGCGGCCAGACGGTCGGCCTGATTTCCTACATGCGTACCGACTCGGTGTCGCTGGCCAAGGAAGCGGTGCAGGAGATCCGCGACTACATCAAGGATAATTTCTCGTCGGAATATCTGCCATCCACCCAACCGGCTTACAAGAGCAAGACCAAGAACGCGCAGGAATCGCACGAGGCGATCCGCCCGACCTCGATCCTGCGCACACCGGACAGCATCCGCGACCACCTGACCGCAGATCAAGCGCGCCTCTACGAGATGGTGTGGAAGCGCACCCTCGCATGCCAGATGGCTCCGGCGCGCTTCGACACGGTCAGCATGGACATCCGGCTCGGCGGCGACACCACGCTGTTCCGCGCCTCCGGCCAGGTGCTGGTGTTCCCCGGCTTCATCGGCGTATATATGGAAGACGTGGACGATGCCGAAGAAGAGGAAGGCGGCAAGCTGCCGCCGCTGGCAGAAGGCGATGTGATACCAGTCGACAAACTGTACGGCGAGCAGCACTTCACCCAGCCGCCGCCGCGCTATTCCGAAGCCAGCCTGGTCAAGGCACTGGAAGAACACGGCATCGGCCGCCCGTCCACTTACGCGACCATCATTTCGACGCTGCAAGCGAGAGAATACGCCGTCCTCGACAAGAAACGCTTCACCCCGACCGATGTCGGGCGCGTCGTCACGCGCTTCCTCACCGACCACTTCACCCGCTATGTCGATTACGGCTTCACCGCCCACCTCGAAGACGAGCTGGACGAAATCTCCGAGGGCAAGCGCGACTGGATCGGCGTGATGGGCGAATTCTGGAAGGGCTTTTCCAAGCTGATCAAGGAAAAAGCCGACATCGACCGCCCGGTGGAATTGCTCGACGAAGCCTGCCCGGAATGCGGCAAGCCGCTCGCCAAGAAGCTCAGCCGTTACGGCAGCTTCATCAGTTGCACCGATTATCCCGAGTGCAAATACAAACGCAGCCTGAACGGCGAATCGCAGGACGACGCCTCGGCCAGAGTGGAGTTGGGTGAACATCCCGAAGCCAAGCAACCCGTGCTGCTATTGCGCGGCCCGTACGGCCATTACGTGCAGCTCGGCGAGGCGGTCAAGGGCGAGAAGGTCAAGCCCAAGCGCGTGTCCTGGCCGAAGGAAATGCCCCTCGAACAAGCCGACCTAGCCGCCGCGCTGAAGCTGTTGTCGCTGCCGCGCGAACTCGGCGCGCACCCCGAAACCGGCAAAAAAGTCATCGTCAACATCGGCCGCTTCGGCCCCTACATCGGCCACGACGGCAAATTCAAATCCATCCCGCGCAGCGACAGCATCTTCGACATCCGCCTGGATCGTGCGGCGGAACTGCTGGCGCAGGCAAGGGACGGCAACACGGTATTGCGCACCCTCGGCGACCACCCGGACGACAAGGCCAGCGTCGAGATATGCAGCGGCCGCTACGGCCCCTATGCGCGCCACGGCAAGATCAACGCCACGCTACCCAAGGGCGTGTCGCCGGACGAGATCACGCTCGAAGAAGCGCTGGAGCTGATCGCCGCCAAGGCGGCGAAGGGCGGGACAGGGAAGGGCAGGGCGACGAAGAAGCCTGCGGCTAAAGCGAAAGCAGCCAAACCCAAGGCGACCAAAGCGAAGGCCGCACCGAAGGCCAAAGCTGAACCAAAGGAAGCTAAACCTGCCGCCAAAAAAACTGCTGTTAAAAAGGCAGCGAAACCGGCTGCGAAGAAAGCAGTTGCAAAGAAACCTGCGGCGAAAAAAGCGGTTAAGAAAAAAGGCTAAGAATTGTTGGCTGGATCGCGTTGGGCAGTTTGCTAAGAAAACGCTGATAAGTCCGTTCGCCCTGAGCCTGTCGAAGGGCGAGCTTCGCAACTCATTGATCGTATGTCGTCTTCCGTTCATGGTTCGACAAGCTCACCACGAACGGAAGACTTATTCAGTGTTTTCCTAAAATTTTAGTAACTACTCAGGTATTCCGTAATAGCATCGCTATTCCGGGCTTAAGAAATGGCAGCGGAAGCCGATAAAGACAGGCATGGAACCCCTGCCCAATCTTGAC
>Ga0209343_10006779_pt1 | contig 13650 bp, 10 predicted proteins | sample RifCSPlowO2_02_FD_184026 | JGI IMG/M metagenome (GOLD analysis project Ga0209343, IMG submission 184026) | Groundwater microbial communities from Rifle, Colorado - Rifle CSP2_plank lowO2_0.2 (SPAdes) (version 2) | ecosystem: Environmental > Aquatic > Deep subsurface > Groundwater | place... | reverse complement strand
CAGTTATACCCATAATGCCTCCTACCACGCCCGCCATCCCTTCAATAATGTCGCCCCGCCCGACTCCGCCGGTCGCCGGCGGCCTGCCACAGCTCAAAATCCCTCCCCGGATTATTCCTCCAAAAGAAATCCCGGCCGTTCCTGCCGGTCCTTTGCCCAAATCCGCGCCCGTCTGGATACGCCTGGGAATAATTGCGATAGTTGTTTTTCTCGTGACATTCTTCGGGCTTTATATTTATTGGAAAATTTTTGTTCAGGGAGAAACGGAGGTATCCCAACAGCCAACGCCGCAACAGTCGACAACTCCGACTTTGCCAGCAACCCAGCCGGCCACTACCACGCCACCGCTCAAATTCTTCAATAAACTGCCGAACAAAGCCGTCACGATTGACCTGGCCATAAAAGACCCGGCTAATTTACAGAAAGCTCTTCAATCAGAAGTCACCATTCAGGAAGAAAGAGAATCGGTAAAGCAGATATTCATTACTTTCCAAGGCAAACCGGTTGAATTGGCCGAATTTCTCAACTTAATGGAAATTTTCCTGCCCCAGGACTTTATTTCCAACTATGAAAATCAATATGCCTTCGCTTATTTCAGCCAGAAAGAAGGCGCCCGAGCCACTCTTATTTTAAGAGCAAAAGACGCGAATCTAGCCAAGACACAAATGCTGGAATGGGAAAAAACTACTTTACCATCTGACATTCTGCCGATTTTCCCGACCTCGCTTCGAAGTATTCGAACATCAATTGTATTTAAATCTTATTCGCTTTCCGGCCAGCCTGTCCGCTACGTTAACATTCCTGTGCCCTTTTCCTCGCTTAACTATAGTATTTACAACAACTTGCTCGTATTTACCGCCTCAAGCAGGGCAATGTTCAGAGTTATGGGCGACCTGACCGGACAAGGGGTATCAAGAACCTATATAGACGCGATTGAAGCATCAATAGACAATTTCTTCAGCCAATAACACGAAAGGCGTCCCGACATACTTTTTAAATCGCCTTGCCAACACTTTTTCTTAAAAAAGAGCCGCCCCGACATACTTTTTAGCACCCCTCGCTCGTCCCGCCGAGACTCGCTTGGTGGCTCTCCTCGCCCGTCGGCTCGGATCACTTTTGCTCGCTCAGTCGCCCAAGGCGACTTCCTTGGCCGCTCGCAAAAGTAGCCTGCTAAAAAGTACATCAGGGCGGCTCTTTTCTAAACTTGATTTTTACAAAAAAGGGGGAGTGGCGCCAGAGTAGTGAAGAAAACCGTCTCGCAGGCCGAGCGGGCACGGTTTGAGCGAAGCGAAAGAGCGAGGCCGAGAGCGAGCGCAATTTTCTCGCCGGGAAAATTGATAGCGTGTTTTCTGAACTACTCTGGCGACAGGACTCACAACACTATTGAAGGCAAGCTGGGTGGGCGGAGCAAGATGCGGCAATGTTGCGGTAATTTCCCCTGTGGATAATTACCGCTTGACGGGAAATTACCGTAATAGTATAATGATAATACGATCCTTGTTCTGTCCTGCGTACGTTTCCGAATATTCGTATTCGGGGCAAAGGCCATCTATCGGCCAAAAAGATCAGCTCTTTTCAAACATTGGTCTTGTATAGCACCACAGGGTGGAGCAAGGCTCACATCGGATCGCAAAGATAGATGCGAGTCCAAATAAGGGCGACCAGACCCAACTTAATCAAAAATTATAGGGGTTTCAAAGGCGCCCTTTTCTGTTTTTGGCAGCTGCCAAAAACAGAAAATTCGAAATTCGAATATCGAAATTCGAAACAATATCTAAATTCCAATTTTTAAAATCCAAAAACATTTAGAATTTGTAATTTGTGATTTTGAATTTGTTTCGAATTTCGGATTTCGTGCTTCGGATCTAAATAACTGGGATGTTGACCATATGATCTGTATTTGCTACTCTGAAAATTATGCTAGATCAAAAAATTTTAGATGAATTAAAAACCGCTTTGGAAAAAGAGAAAGAACTCCTATTGCAGGAGTTAAAAACCATTGCCCGGCCCGACCCGAAAGTAAAAGGTGATTGGGACACGCTCCACACCGAAATGGCGGGTGACGAAGTCGCAAGCGAACAGGATCTGGAAGGCGGCGAAGAAGCCGACGAATCGGAAGAGGATTCCACCAACGAGGGGATAGTCCAGAATCTGGAAGTCCGGCTCCAGGAAGTCAACGAAGCGCTTGAAAAAATCAAAGAGGGAACCTACGGTTTATGCGAGACCTGTAAAAATCCGATTCCTTTGGAGCGCCTAAAAGCTAATCCGGCCGCCAAGACCGATATAGAACACGCAAAACAACATGCCAGCTAAACTCTATTCAGCGGCCCTTCAAGGTATATACGCAAAAATTGTGGAGGTCGAGTGCGATTTGGCACCCGGCCTTTTTAGTTTCAACATTGTGGGACTTCCCGACACCGCGGTCAAAGAATCAAAAGACAGAATTTCGGCCGCCTTAAAAAACTCCGGCGCCGCCTCTCCCACTCAGCGCAACAAGCGCATCACCGTGAACTTGGCACCGGCTGACCTTAAAAAAGAAGGGCCGTCGTACGACCTGCCGATTGCCTTGAGCTATTTGCTTGCTTCAGAACAAACTAAATTTGATCCGAAAGGAAAACTTTTTGTGGGCGAGTTGGCTTTAGACGGCAATATCAGGCGGGTGAACGGAATCCTATCGGTTGTAATGGAAGCGCGGGACCGCGGCTTAAAATCGGTTTTTGTTCCCGCCGAAAATGCCGGTGAGGCCGCGATGATTAAAAATATTGAAATAATAGGCGCGGACAATTTAAACCAATTACTGAAGCACTTTGAGGGCAAAGAACTTATAAAGCCGACGAAGGAGCACATGAGAAAAATCCGGAAAGAAATACCGGACTACGACATGACCAATATCAAAGGCCAGGAACAGGCCAAGCGGGCGATAGAAATCGCCGCGGCCGGCAACCACAATATTCTGATGTACGGACCGCCGGGATCCGGCAAGACGCTTCTGGCAAACGCCTTGAACTCTATTTTACCGGAGCTGACGGATGAGGAATCAATTGAGGCTACACGAATTTGGAGCGTGGCAGGACTTTTATCGGAAGACGAGCCCTTTCTTTCGCGTCGGCCGTTTCGCGCTCCGCATCATACCTCCTCAGGAATTGCCCTTATCGGCGGAGGCACCTGGCCAAAACCGGGGGAAATCAGTTTGGCGCACCGAGGCGTTTTATTTCTTGATGAATTCCCCGAATTCAACCGCGACGTTCTTGAAAACTTGAGACAGCCGCTTGAAGAAGGAAAGGTAAAAATTGCGCGCATCCAGGAAAGCCTGACTTTTCCGGCGCGGTTTCTTTTAGTCGCAGCAATGAACCCTTGCCCATGCGGCTATTTAAACGACACGCGCAAGGAATGCGTTTGCGCACCGCATCAGGTAACCAGATACAAAAGAAAACTTTCCGGGCCGTTGCTGGACAGGATTGATCTCCATATTGAGGTGCCACGGGTTGAATATGAAAAATTAACTTCAGACGCGCCGACCGAATCAAGTGAGATTATGAGAGAAAGGATAAAAATAGCGCGGGAAATCCAATTAAAGCGTTTCGCCGATGAAAAATTCCTAACGAACAAAGAAATGACAGCTCGCCATATTAAAAAATACTGCGCGCTTGACGCGGCAGGTGAGCAAACGATTAAGGGCGCTGTGATTAGCATGGGCCTTTCGGCTCGTGGCTACCACCGGCTTCTTAAAATCAGCCGCACGATTGCGGATCTGGCAGGCGAGAAAAATATAACGCACCAGCACATTGCTGAGGCATTGGCATACAGGACAAAAGAGGAAGTCTAGATTACGAATCTACAAATTATTACGAATATACAAATATTCTATTCGTAAATTTGCAGATATTGGTACATTTGTAGCCTATCTAATGAAGGGATTTCTGGCGCCGCGGACTTCAAAATGCAGGTGGCAACCGGTTGAATTACCGCTGCCCGGTTGTCCCGGATAGCCGCCCATAAATGCGATAATACTGCCTTGACCTACGTATTGGCCGGCTATGACCAAAATATTTCTCAAATGAGTATAGCGAGTATAAACGCCATTGGGATGCAAAATTATAACATTGTTGCCATAACCGCCGTTGGCGTAACGGCTGGTGCTTACAGTTGGATAGGTCGCGGTTACTACGCCAGAAGCCGCCGTGAAGACCGGAATATTTTCATTGAGGCATTGATTACCGGCTGAAATATCAATGGCATTGTAATAATGCAAGATACCTCGGTTATATCCAATAGTTGGAAAAATAAAATAGCCTCCAAGGTTTGGCCCGTAAGAGTAAGACGGCGTTTGAGTTCTTGTGGGTATAGAAGCTGGAGGAGGCGTTGACGATTGAGTTTCCGGGTTACTGGAAGGAAAGAGAGCGTCCTCACCCGTAGTCTGAAGCGAAGAATCAAAACTGTCGATTTCCAAATCGGTAATGGCTGGGTCAATAGAGGCCGCCAGAGTCTGGGTGCCGAAAAGATCGCTTTGAGACACAACGCTGGGAGAAGACACTATTTCGGTCAGTTCGCCGCCGATAGGACCGCCACCCAAGGCGGGCGCAAAACTGCCGACACCGAAAGAGTTCATGACGACTACCGCAAACAAAACAAAAACTAAACTTCCCCAGATGGGGTAGTTTTTAAATAGATTGTTTAGAAAGCTGAGTCCAAAACCAAACTTTGATCCCAAACCCTTCAGTTTTTGCTGAATTTTGGTATAAATAAGCTAAAATTTAAGGATAATCAATAAGAACAAACTTGTCCCGCCATCGGCGGGAAAACCAATATTAAACATAGCATTTTGGGTATTTTCGGTCAACGACTTTATCCACAGTACTTAGGCGGCCAGTTATACTTTTTAGCACCCTTCACTCGTCCCTCCGAGACTCGCTTAGTGGCTCTCCTCGCCAGTCGGCTCGGATCACTTTTGCTCGCTCGGCTTTCGGCCACCTTGGCCGCTCGCAAAAGTAGCCTACTAAAAAGTACATCTGGCCGCCTAATATACTGGCATTTTATTTATATGCTATTTGTGTAATATTAGATACGATGGAAATCCTAAAAGCCCTAAATGATAAACAAAGAGAGGCGGTAGAAACAAAAGATGGTCCCGTCTTGATTTTAGCCGGCGCCGGTTCCGGCAAAACGAGAGCCCTGACCCACCGAATTGCCTATCTTATTGCTTCCGGCGTCAGCCCCGACAGTATTCTGGCGGTCACTTTTACCAACAAGGCCGCGGAGGAAATGAAAAAACGAGTCGCTAAGCTTCTTGATTCAAGATTCATAATTCATAATTCAGGATTGTTTATTGGCACTTTTCACAGCTTCGGTCTTAAAATTTTAAGAAATGAAATCCACCATCTCGGCTATAAAAAGAATTTCGCTATTTACGACGAAGATGATTCGCTAAGCCTGGCGAAAGAAATTTTAAAAGACATGAACCTCTCGCCCGACCAGTTCAAACCGGCGTCAATGCTCAACAAAATCTCAGACGCTAAAAACGAACTTATCGGGCCGGAAGAATTTGAAATTGCAAGTAATTTTTACCAGAAACAGATCAAACAATTCTACGACAACTATCAAAACAAGCTAAAAACCTGCAACGCCTTAGACTTCGACGATTTGATCCGCCTACCGGTAAAAATTTTTTCCGGTAACGAAAGCATACTTGAAAAATATCAGAATCAGTATCGTTATATTTTGGTTGACGAATACCAGGACACCAACCACGCGCAGTACCGATTGATAAATTTGCTCGCGCAAAAAAACCGCAATCTTTGTGTCATTGGCGATCCGGATCAGTCAATTTACACCTGGCGGGGAGCGGACTTCAGAAACATTTTAAATTTTGAAAAAGATTATCCGGATGCCAAGGTCATAATGCTTGAACAAAATTACCGCTCGACCCAGAACATTTTAAACGCGGCGCGCGAAATTATTTCCAAAAATATTGAGCGAAAGGAAAAAACATTATGGACCGAAAATCCGCCGGGCGAAATAATCGAGGTGGTCGCCACTCGGAACGAAAGAGATGAAGCAGAGGCCATCATTAACAAAGTAACCGGCCTTCATAACGCCCTTAAGGTCGGGCTGGACGAAATGGCAATAATGTACCGGACTAACGCACAGTCCCGCGTCCTTGAAGAGGCCTGTCTTTACGCCAACATTCCTTACCGCGTCATCGGCGCCGTTCGTTTTTATCAAAGAAGAGAAGTGAAAGATATTCTGGCCTTTTTGCGCCTCCTGCAAAACGAGAACGACAGCGAAAGCGCCAAAAGGATTACCACGGTTCTTGGCAAAAGAGGATTCGCGAGCTTCAAAAGTGATTACGCAAATCTAAAAGACGACGCAAAATCTCTTAAGCCGGCGGATGTGATAAAAGCCGTAATCAAAAAAATTAAATACCAGGACTATCTGAAACAAAAGTTCTCCGGCGTCGCCGCCGACGGCGAGCCGGAATACGAATCAAGAATGAGAAACCTACAGGAGCTGATCGGCCTTGCTATGAAATACGACGCTGAAATACAGCCAGAGGAAGCACTCTCCAACTTCTTAGCTGAAGTTGCTCTAATGCAGGAGCCGGAAAAAAACGACCCGAATGTCAAAAAACTTAATCTGATGACACTCCACTCGGCAAAGGGGCTGGAATTCGAAGCGGTATTAATCGCCGGGCTTGAAGAAGGGCTATTCCCTCATTCGCGGGCCGCTTTTTCCGCGCGGGAACTGGAAGAGGAACGCCGACTTTGCTACGTTGGTATCACGCGCGCCAAAAGATACTTATGGCTTTTGTTCGCGCTCAAGCGTAGCATCTGGGGCTCGACTGCCCAGACCCAGCCCTCGCGTTTTTTGTCGGAATTGCCTTCGCATCTTGTTAATTTCCGTCTTTATGATGATTATGAAGATAGCTCAAATTTACCAGGAAGTGAAAATTGGACTGCCCTTTAAATTCTTTTGCCCGCCGATTCAATGTTATAATTGCCGCGATTTCTGTAATCTACAAAGAAAAGTTCACATCGTAACAAAAGATTCAAAGGGCAAAGAAGAATTTGTCCAATTTCTACTTCCTGGTTTGCCGGAAATTTCGTTAGAATAACATTTAAAATTCGTATTACGTCACTTTGGATTTTATTTTTTATGGATTTAACAAATCGCACCGATATAAAAAATTTGCTTGAAAAATACGGCGCCAAGCCCGAAAAATATCTGGGCCAGCATTTTTTGTTGTCAAAAAGAGCCCTGCGGCAAATGGTTGGCGCGGCCGACATCCAAAAAAGCGATACGATAGTTGAAATTGGTCCGGGACTTGGCGTTCTGACTCAGGAACTCGCCAAGACCGGTGCCCGCGTCATCGCGATAGAAAAAGACATCTTAATGAATAAAATCCTCCAGGAAACCCTTGCCGATGACAAAAACGCGTCCGTAACCCAAGCCGATGCCCGCAAAATCAACTGGGATGATATATCCACACTTTGTCCCCAAATTCGAGTAGGTCCGACCTATGAGGCCCGACCTACTCGACAATGTAAATATAAAATCGTGGCGAATTTGCCATATAACATCGCGAATTTTTTGATAAGAAATTGGCTCGAATCAAAAAATCAACCAGAGCGAATAGTTGTGATGGTGCAAAAAGAGGTGGCGAGGCGAATTTGCCCGCCTACGCCAAGGCTTCGGCGGGCAGGCGCCAAGCAACCAAAAATGAATTTATTAGCAGTGAGTGTTCAGTTTTTTGCCGAGGCAAAAATAATAAATTACGTCCCGGCTGAAGTTTTCTGGCCGAAACCAAAAGTTGATTCTGCGATTTTATTAATCACGCCTTATTCAAAAGGCCGCAATAATTCGCCATGGCAAATTATTGCGGCCCAGTCAGAAAAATTTAAAAAGAGATTTTTTGAAATCTTGAAAGCGGGTTTTTCCCAGCCCAGAAAACAACTGGCCGGAAATTTAGTTAAAAAATTACCCAGTCTTCGCTCAGGAGCTTCGGCGGGCAAGAAAATATCCCGAGAAAAAATTATTACGATATTTAAAGATTTAGATATCTCGGAAAAAACGCGAGCGGAGAATTTAAGTATCGATAATTGGATCCTGTTAACAAAAAATATTTAGATCATCTGCCGCAGCCGCAAATTCCGGTCTGCGAATCCCAAATGGCGGCTCCTCCATTACAAACTTTGTTAAGACAACCGATCGGCTGACCATTAGGCGCTCTGCAATTGCAACACGGCGCCCATAAATTTGAACCACTGCCCCCTGAGGCACCCTCTTGATAACACTCACTTTGCGCATAAGCGTTATTAAGCGCTATCATGCGCTTCAAAATATCGTATACTAAAGAAAAAGACTTCCTTGTAGACATGTCCGCAGTAACTAATCCTAGAGGCGAGTTTAAATTAAAATAGCTCGATTGCTCTACGGCTTCTTCTTTAAGCATTACTAATGCTACCCGAAGACCTTTATGCAGTTGTTCTTGCTGACTTGCGGGCACCACGCCTTTATTCACAAGATAGTTCAAAAAATTATCTAAAAACGAGATGACGCCATCATTAGTATTAAAAAATGTTTTCTGTCTCAAAACACCATCTGCTATCATAATATCCTGCATCTCATTCAAATACCCAATATAAAATTCTGGAAAAACAAAAATATCAAATTCCGGGCTAATTTTAGGAGTAAAACTGCCGACAAAAATGTCGGGAGCCGATGAATCGCTGTAAATTTTAGAAAGACTATCAAAACTATAAAATAAATTTTTGAAGGAATCTCCGTCTCTTATCAGGTCATTATCGAGCGCTTTAACTCTTTTTTTATAAAGAACGGCCTCATTCTGAAGATCGCGCAAAGAATAGTCTAGTTTTGTTTCCACTGTCGAATAAAATTCGATATTACCATCGGTTTTATCCGAAGATTTTTGTTTAAAAACTAAAAAAATTATACTCAATATTAAAAGGATATTGAAACAGACTAAAATCAAGATTTTTTTCCAACTAGAAATATTCAAAATTTTGAGGCTTATTTATCCACAGATACATTATAAAGCAAAAACTAGTTTCGTGGTATAATCTCGGCAGGTCTTGGGTGTCAAGACCTATGTTAAATCATTCAATGACCAGACTGCTTGCAACTTTCAGGAATCCAATGGCAGTAATTTTTTCTATTGCCGCTTTCGGCCTGATTTTCGGCACCTTTTTCGCGCTCGGTCGCTCAAATAAGATTCAAATTTTTAACCGGAGCGCCGCCGGGGATTCTCAAAACTATCAGGAAATACTCCAAGGCCTTAAAAACCAGACAGCTGTCGGAGCCGACATCAAATTCCAGCAAAACCTCACTCAAAATCTGGCGACAAAGCTTGCCGACCTGATAACCGATGGCGCCAAAGAGAATCTCGGCAACATTCCTCCAGAAGAAGCTCTGCGCCAAGTCGGCGCCAACCAAATTGAAAAAACTTTTAACGAGTTCATCAAGGCGTCAAAACCCATCGTCATCCCCGTCATCATGAACTCGGACCTCAAAATCACGGGCGTTAATTCCAAAGAAGCCGTAAACAACTATCTCGCGGATCTTGCTATCGTTTTCAACCGCAATTTTGCCGATAAAGCATTCGACCAAACTTCAGATGAAGTTCTGGCTGACGCCCTAAAGACAAATGATTTTTCAAAAGCGGTCGCTTACTCCCAAATTTACGACCGACTTTTCGGAGAACTGAAAACCGTCTGGGTGCCATCAAGCTGGCTTTCAATCCACAAGCAGTGGATGCAAATATTCAGTCTTAAAGCGCAAATAATGGCCGCCTCAAGCCAGGTGGATAACGACGCCATACGAGCTTTGATTGCTTTAAAAACTTATCAGAACCTTTTTGATTTTGAAGATGGCCTGAGAGCGCAGATTGGCGATTTAATGAAGAAACAGGGAATCAAATGATGAAAATCCGAAATCCGAAATCCGAAATCCGAAACAATTTTCAAAATTCGAAATTCAAAATTCGAATGACTTTTCTTGTTGCTCTTTTAACTTTTACTTTTTTATTTTTCACTTTTCACTTTTCACTTTTCACTCCCGCGTACGCAGAGGTGCCTGTAAAATGCGAGAAATGTTCCAAAGAAAACACGCTCAAGGATTTCAGCAAAAAAGAAACCGAAAACACAAAAAGCATCTTCAACGAACAGCTGAAGGAATTCAATTTCATGCGCAATAAAGAAAGCATCAAGCGCAATCTTTTCAACCTTATTCTCAATAAAATTCAGGATTGGATTTTGGGAAAGGGAGGATCCGGCAATTGCACGATTCCCGGCTTTTCCGGCCCAATAGAAGTGCCGTGCAACCAGACCAACCAACCCAAATACGTGACAAACTGGAAAGATTATATATCGGATGCCGGACTGCAGGGAGGAAATTCATTTATCGAAACTCTAGGAGGAGTCAGATTCTGTTCGACAGAGGGCGGTATAGATACAACGCCGGTTATCCAAAAGCTGGTTAAAGAATCATTCAACGCCTCTTTCAATAAGCTATACAGCTGTTCGGTGCCTAATAATCAAACGAATGTTTTCGCCACAGGGGGCGGCGGCTGGCAAGGATGGCTTAAATTGAACGAGCCCGGCAATGATTTCTTCAGCGCTTTTACTGTTTCCTACGATGAGGCCAAAAGAAGAGCCATATTAGAACAGCAGGCAAAAGTTAATGAAGCTATGAGCGGTGACGGTTTCTTAGGCGAAAAAGAATGCAAGGTCAAAACGAATAAAACTACTATCAGTCCGGACGGGACAGAAAAGACAGAGCAGGTTTGTCTCGATGACACAATAAAAACGCCGGCAATTGTCGTTTCACAATATGCGAAGAAAAATGTTGATTCCACTTACGATAACATCGCTAATGCCGAAGATCTGGAGCCATATTTAAGCATGATTAGCAGCGATTTATTTAACTTGATTATGAACCTTGGCTTCAAAAATATTCCTTCCGGATCCGTAGGGTCGCCTGCTCCCGCGGGAGGCGGTGGTGGAGGATTAAGTCTAGCCGAACAACTTTGCGCGCCGTTTAAAAACGTGCCCACTGCTTATCAAGAGTGTATCCGAGCTGTCCAAAGCGGTGAGGACATTACGCTTTTCGGCAAGAAATATCTTCTTGGCTTGATTGACGATGAACTTAATTATCTTGACGCGATACGCCAGACAAAACAGGGTACAGCCAACTCGTTGGCCCAGTCAATTGACATCCTCGATCAAACACAGTCATGCCAGAGTAGTGTAGACCAAAATCCCAAGAAACAGCCGTATCTCGCTCAAAATCCCATCGCGGCTACTGTCTTTTTCGACCAGATAACACTTAACAACACTATTTCGGCCAGAAACATTATAGTCCGGCAAATAATCGATCTCCAAAAGAGAATAGATGATCTGAATAAATTCCGAGACATAGTCAATCAGTTAACCGATAAAGACGCGATTACCAAAGCGATATCAGATTATCAGCCAACTTTCGGCCCCGGTGAAGGCCAGAGCACTGTGGATGACGCCAAAGACGAGCTTGCTATAGTCCAACAAAACCTTATAAATCACCAGGAAAAACTTCTTAACTGTCTAAATCTAAAAGCGGCGATTGAGGCTTTTCAGATACCGGAAGTAATTTTCTAACAATAAAAATGGTTCCGCAACATAAAAAAGTAATAAGCATCTTATTAGTCAGTGTTTTTCTCCTGTCTGTTTTCAGTATTCCTCTAATCGCCTTAGCTCAACAGCAGGGCCAACAGCTAGCGCAAAACCAGCCGGGGCCTCAACCGCAAGAACCGAAAAAAGACGATAAAGATAATAAAAATCAAGAACCTCAAGAAACTCCAATCACTTGGGGAAGCGGTGTCATTAATCTTGCGGTTAGTTTTATTGCTAATATAATTTCCGGTATCTTAGCCATCATTATTTACCTCGAAGCATACGTTATAAACTATATTTTAGGAGCGTTTCAGTTCACTAAAGCGCCGATAGTAACTCTTGGTTGGGGTATTACGCGCGACCTGGCTAATATGTTATTCATTCTCGCTTTGATTATTATCGCCATTTCAACAATCTTACGAGTCAAGGCCTTCCCGGCACAACAAATGCTTTGGCGCGTGATAATAGCGGCGCTTCTGGTAAATTTTAGCTTGGTGATAGGGGGAATCATAATCGATTTTACGCAAACTGTTACCCAATATTTCATCAAAGCCGCAACCGGTGATGGTGTTTTTGATTTTGCGTCCCGTTTGGCGAGTTCTATGAAATTAACGGCTTTTTACGCTCCCGGCACGGGACCCATCAGTATGTTAGATCCGGTCAAAGCGTTAGCTCTTAGTACTTTTGGGAATCTCTTTAAACTTATCGCCTTGATTATTGCCGTTTTTGTTTTTGGAGCGACTGCGATATTTTTGGTGTTGAGAGTGGCTTGGTTATGGCTATACTTACTCGCCGCTCCTCTTGTCTGGGCTTTGTGGGCTTTCCCGGGACAAAGTAAATGGTTTGGCGACTGGTGGTCAGGCTTTCTTAAGTGGGCGTTTTTCGCGCCTGTTTATGCCGTGTCAATATTCTTAGCGTTAAGCATGGCAACTAAGGGCGGGTTTAGCATTGTCAACAACATACCATCGAGTTCCGTCCCGCAGGCATTCAATCAGCAAGCTGCTTATGTCAGCGCGTCCGCTCCTCAAGTCATTTTGCAATTTATTGTAATGACTATTCTCTTTATAGCGCCTTTGATAATTGCCCAAAAAATAGGCATCACAGGCGCTAAAGCTGCAAGAGGTGCAACAGAAGGGGTGGCCAAAGCTACCGCACTTTGGGTAGCAAAATCAAGCGGCGGTTTAGTAGGAAAAGCGGGAGCGCGCGCCGCTAGTGTTGGTTCCACGAGATCACCCGCAGTAAAAGCAATCACTGCGCCTATAAGAGCGGTCGGCGCAGGATTCAAGACTTTGGGCGGAGTAGTAACTAGAATACCAGCGGTATCTAAAACACCCATTAATCCTCTTATGGCCATCTACCAAGGCGCAAAGTCCGGGTCGGGTTTATTCAAAAAGAAACAAACGGTGGGTCTTTATGAGTGTCAAAACTGTAATCATCGCGAGCAAAGCATGGGTAAGCCAACATTTGACTGTCCTAACTGCGGCTCACCAGCGACACTTCCTCCGGGTGCTCCAGCTGGTACTACCATAGCAGACTGGCAACAAATTTAATTTAAAGAAAAAATTAATAATATACAATGATCGATTTCTCGAAGCTAACAGAACAAAAAATTTCTCAAAAGTTTGGGGCTTTGCCGCAAGGACTAAAGGATGTTTTATCATCAACACGTACTTCTTCAGTTGTAGAAAACATTGGCAAATTAAATCGTTTAAATGATGACCAAGTACTGATACTACAACAACTGGTCGGTTTAGTTATTCTCGGTTTTGTTGACTTTGATGAGATGAAACAAGAGATGTTAGATGCGATCAGTATTACAAAATCATTGGTATCACCGATAGCGGAAGAAATCCGTCATAAAATCTTTTTACCGATTATAAATCCACTGCAGCAATCCCAGGGAATTGAACGCGCTTCAAATATTTACTTTGAGATAATAAACGAAAACACCATCGGTGGCCTAAGTATAAACAAAATAAAAAACGCC
>Ga0209343_10006778_pt1 | contig 13652 bp, 10 predicted proteins | sample RifCSPlowO2_02_FD_184026 | JGI IMG/M metagenome (GOLD analysis project Ga0209343, IMG submission 184026) | Groundwater microbial communities from Rifle, Colorado - Rifle CSP2_plank lowO2_0.2 (SPAdes) (version 2) | ecosystem: Environmental > Aquatic > Deep subsurface > Groundwater | place... | reverse complement strand
AGGGGTCGAGTGTTCGAATCACTCCGTCCCGACCATATAATTCAAGCATTAGAGCCTGGTCAGTGATGACCAGGCTTTTTTGTGTCAGGGACTTTTTTCATCCTGCCTTCCTTCTCAGTATTGTCAGTGCCGACCCGCGTGAGTCGGTAGCCGAAATCTTGTTGGCTTCATCAATCAACTTGCCCAGATCTGCGCTCGAGTAGTGGCTGGTGATGCTGCCGTTCTTGTGGCCTAACAGAGCCTTCCTGTCTTCCTCCGTGACCCCGGCTGCCCTTAGTCTTCGCCCGAAGGTGTGCTTCAGGTCGTGGACGCGTATCGAGGCAAAACCTGCGGGAGCGGGGCGCAGGAACTGCTCCTGAAACCGCTTAGCCGCACGAACTCTGGCTTTCTTCCATGCCGAGTCGTTCATCCGATGAACTGGATTCGCCGTGCCGTCGTCGTCGGGCTTTCCGTAAGGGAATACCCAGACAGGATCTAGTCCTCGTTGCCCTTCGATAACAGATCTCGCTACGTTATTGAGCACCACCAACCGTTCGTCACCATTTTTGACCCCAGAGTTTTCATGCCTTCCGCCGAAGTCAGCAGGTATGAGAAACACGCTGGTTTTGATTTCCGGGGGGGATTACCCCTTTGAACCCTAAGCGCAGCCATTCAAAAGACGCCTCTGGTCTGCCGCTCTCCTATCGGCATTGAAGGGGTTATGCTCTGCGTGTACTGTATGTGCATACAGTTATTTTGAGTTCGCTGACATGCCCGATCCCTGGCAACCCCCTGCATCTTCAGCCTGTGTCCATGGACATCATCCGTTGCCGGGCAGGTCCTGGTGCACTGTACTGGCCCCAGGTTTTCCCCGGGTCATGGCGAGGCGAGGGTAATGGGCGCTGTCGTGGCGCTGGATGATCTGTTGCAGCAGCGACGGATCTGGAGAGCCCAGCCGACGCCATTGCCGGCGAGTGCCCAGCCCACCGGGCATGCCGCGTTGGATGCGCTGCTGCCAACGGGGGGATGGCCTGAATCGGCGTTGAGCGAGATCCTCATACCCAGTGACGGGGTCGGTGAGTTGCGGCTGTTGTGGCCGACCCTGGTGCGGTTGACCCGCAGTGCCGAGCGGGTGGTGCTGGTGGCACCGCCCCATGTGCCATACCCACAGGCCTGGCAGGCTGCCGGGGTGGATCTGCGCTGGCTGGTGATCATCCAGGCCAGCGGCCGTGATGCCCTTTGGGCGACTGAGCAATGCCTGCGCTCGGGCAGTTGCGGCGCGGTGCTGTGCTGGCCGCAGCGGGCCGACGACCGCGCCCTGCGCCGGCTGCAGGTGGCGGCGGAAACCGGGCAGACACTGGCCTTTGCCTATCGTCCGTTGCAGGAGGCGGTCAACCCCTCACCGGCGGCGTTGCGCATTGCCGTCGATGCACGTCCGGCGCAGTTGCGTGTGCTCAAGTGCCGCGGTGGCTTGCCTCCGTCTGCCGCCATCCCGCTTGCGGCGGGGCAGTGAGGTAAGCATGCGCTGGGCTTGTGTATTGCTGCCGCAGCTGGCACTGGATGGCGTGCTGCGTCGGTGCAGCGATCCCGACGCACCGCTGGCCCTGGTCACCGGCACGGCGCAGCGCCGGGTGCTGCAAACGGTCAACCCTGCGGCCCGTGCGCTCGGCCTGCGCGCCGGGCAATCGTTAACTGCGGCCCATGCGTTGACCCGCGACTTCACCCTGGTCGAGTACGCCCCCGAGGAGATCGAGCGCTGGCAGCAGTTCCTCGCGGCCTGGGGCTATCGTTTCAGCTCCCACGTCAGCCTGTGCTACCCGCGCACCCTACTGCTGGAAATCGAATCCAGCCTGGCGCTGTTCGGCCCCTGGCCGCGTTTCGAGGCGCGCTTGCGCGAGGAACTGACGGCCCTGGGATTTCGCCACCGCATCGTCGCCGCGCCCAATCCGCTGGCCGCGCGCATCCTGGCCAACGCCCATGACGGTCTGGCCATCGCCAATGACGCGGTCATGCGCGAAACGCTGGGCAGGATGCCTGTCGAGCGCATTGGTCTCGCCCGTGAGGTGGCCACGGCCTTTGCTCGCATGGGCCTGCGTACCCTGGGTCAGGTGCTGGCGCTACCACGCGACACCTTGGCGCGGCGCTTTCCGGTACAGGTGCAGCAGCATCTGGATACCTTGCTCGGCGAGCGTGCGCTGGCCATGGAGTGTTACGTGCCGCCGGACTGCTTCGATGGGCGTATCGAGTTGAACTTCGAGGTCGAGTCGCATCAGGCTCTGCTGTTCCCGTTGCGCCGGCTCACCGCTGACCTGGCCGCCTTTCTTGCCGGACGCGATAGCGGTGTACAACGCTTCGCCCTGCGCCTGCAGCATGCGGATGCCGCGGACAGCATCATCCAGATTGGCCTGCTGAGTGCCGAGCGCGACCCGGCCATGCTCTTCGAGCTGGCGCGTGGCCGCCTGGAGCAGGTGCAGGTGGTCGCGCCGGTACGCGGGATGCGCCTGCTGGCGCGCGACCTGCCGGCCTTCGTGCCGGAACACCGCGAGCTGTTCGACGAGCGTCCCCAGCAACTGCTGCCCTGGGAACAACTGCGCGAGCGGTTGCGTGCCCGCTTGGGCGACGAGGCTGTGCAGGGCTTGCGCGCCCAAGCCGACCATCGCCCCGAGTATGCCTGGCAGGCGACCGGCGATGACAAGCCCGGGCCCATCCTGCAAGGCCCGCCGCGCCCGGGCTGGTTGTTGCGCGAGCCCATGCCGCTACGCGAATCAGCTGCGCGCATACTGGCCGGCCCCGAACGCATCGAATCTGGCTGGTGGGACGGTGGCGACGTGCGCCGCGACTACTACCTGATCGAAACCCGCTCCGGGCAGCGCGCCTGGGCCTATCGTCCGTTCGGCGAAAGCGGGCCGTTCATGTTGCAGGGCTGGTTCGCATGAGCGGGGCGTACGCCGAGTTGCACTGCCTGTCCAACTTCAGCTTCCAGCGTGGTGTCTCCAGCGCTCGTGAGCTGTTCGAGCGAGCCAAGCGTCACGGTTACCATGCCTTGGCCATCACCGACGAATGCACCCTGGCCGGTATTGTGCGTGCCTGGCAGGCCGCCAAGGCATGCGAGTTGCCGCTGATCGTTGGCAGTGAGATGCGGATCGAAGATGGCCCCAAGCTGGTGCTGCTGGTCGAGAACCTCGTCGGTTACCAGCGTTTGTGCCAGCTCATCACCCTGGCGCGGCGGCGTGCGGCGAAGGGTGAATACCGTCTGCTGCGCGAGGACTTCAGCGCCCCGCTGGAGGGCTTGCTGGCGCTATGGGTCGCCGACGAGGTGCCCGATCCGGCACCAGGGCCGTGGCTGCACGGCCTTTTCGGCGAGCGCCTGTGGTTGGCCGTGGAACTGCACCATGGTGCGGACGATGCGCAGCGCTTGGCAGGCCTGCAGGCGCTGGCCGCCACCCTGGGCATACCGATGGTAGCCAGCGGCGATGTGCACATGCATGCCCGTGGCCGACGCGCCCTGCAGGACTGCATGACCGCCATTCGCCACCATTGCACGGTGGCCGATGCCGGGCAGCGGCTGTTCGCCAATGGCGAACGGCATTTGCGTTCGCGTCAGGCGCTGGCCGAGCTTTACCCGCCGCAGCTGCTGGCCGAGACGCTGCGCATCGCCGCGCGCTGCACCTTCGACCTCGGCCAGTTGCGTTACCAGTACCCCCGCGAGCTGGTGCCTGAAGGCCATACGCCGACCACCTGGCTGCGCGAGCTGACCGAGCAGGGTATGCGCTGGCGTTGGCCCAAGGGCATCCCGTCCAAGTGCCGCGAACAGGCTGAGAAGGAGTTGGGGCTGATCGCCGAGCTGGGGTATGAGAGCTATTTCCTCACAGTGCACGATATCGTCCAGTTCGCCCGCACCCAGAGCATCCTCTGCCAGGGCCGCGGCTCGGCAGCCAACTCGACGGTGTGTTACGTCCTGGGCATCACCGAGATCGACCCGGCGCGCATGAACATGCTGTTCGAGCGCTTCCTCTCCAAGGAGCGCAACGAGCCGCCGGATATTGATGTGGACTTCGAGCACGAACGGCGTGAGGAAGTGCTGCAGTACGTATTTCGGCGCTATGGCCGGGGCAGGGCGGCGCTTACCGCCGTCGCCAGCACCTATCACGGTGCCGGCGCGGTGCGCGATATCGCCAAGGCCCTAGGCCTGCCGCCGGACCAGGTCAACGCCCTGGCTGATTGTTGTGGCCGCTGGAGTGATAAGGAGCCGCCGCTCGAGCGGCTACGTGAAGCCGGTTTCGATCCGGACAGCCCGGTGTTGCGCCGGGTACTGGCGCTGACCGGCGAGCTGATCGGTTTTCCCCGTCACCTCTCGCAGCACCCGGGCGGTTTCGTCATCTCCGAGCAACCGCTCGATACCCTGGTGCCGGTGGAGAACGCGGCCATGGCCGAGCGCACCATCATCCAGTGGGACAAGGATGACCTCGACCTGGTCGGCCTGCTCAAGGTCGACATCCTCGCTCTCGGCATGCTCAGTGCAATGCGGCGCAGCTTCGACCTGATCGAGCATCATCGGGGACAGCGCTGGGCCCTGGCGACCCTGCCTGCGGAAGACCCCGCTACCTACGCGATGATCAGTCGCGCCGACACCATCGGCGTGTTTCAGATCGAATCGCGCGCGCAGATGGCGATGCTGCCGCGCCTGCGGCCGCAGACTTTCTACGACCTGGTAATCCAGGTTGCCATCGTCCGGCCCGGGCCGATCCAGGGGGACATGGTTCATCCCTACCTGCGCAGACGTAACGGCGAGGAGGCGGTCGTCTATCCCTCCGCGGAACTCGAGGTCGTCTTCAAGCGCACCCTGGGGGTTCCGCTGTTCCAGGAGCAGGTCATGCAGCTGGCGATAGTCGCCGCCGACTACACACCGGGCGAGGCCGATGAGTTGCGGCGTTCCATGGCGGCCTGGAAGCGCCACGGTGGCCTGGAGCCGCATCGCCAGCGCCTGACCGAACGCATGCTCGCAAAGGGTTACACGGCGGACTTCACCGCGCGCATCTTCGAGCAGATCAAGGGCTTCGGCAGCTACGGTTTTCCGGAGTCCCACGCGGCCAGTTTCGCCTTGCTCACCTATGCCAGTTGCTGGCTGAAATGCCACGAACCGGCCATCTACGCCTGCGCGCTGATCAACAGCTGGCCGATGGGCTTCTACAGCCCCGACCAGGTGCTGCAGGACGCGCGCCGTCACGACATCGAAGTGCGCCCGGTGGACGTAGGCCACAGCGAGTGGGATTGCTCGCTGGAGCCAGACGAGGAGGGGACTTTGGCCATTCGTCTGGGCCTGCGCATGGTGCGCGGGTTTCGCGAAGAGGATGCTCGGCGCATCGAAGACTCCAGGCGTGAGCGGCCCTTCGCCGATGTCGCCGACCTCTGCTACCGCGCTGGGCTCGACGCTCGTGCGCGTGAACTGTTGGCCGATTGCGCTGCCTTGCGCGGCCTGGCCGGGCATCGCCACAGCGCCCGCTGGGCGGTGGCCGGTGTCGAGGTGCAACCACCGTTGTTCGTCAACCTGCCGGCGCGAGAAGAGCCCCAGGTAGCGTTGCCATTGCCTACGGTGGGCGAGGATTTGCATACCGATTACGCCACCGTCGGTACCACCCTGGGCCCGCATCCACTGGCCATGCTGCGCTGCCAGCTCAGTGCCCAGCGCTGCCGCAGCTCGCGCGACCTGCTCAGCGTTGAGCATGGGCGCAACGTCAGCGTGGCCGGCCTGGTGATCGGCCGGCAGCGGCCACAGACTGCCAGCGGGGTGATCTTCGTCACCCTGGAGGACGAGTACGGCATGGTCAATGTGGTGGTGTGGCACGACCTCGCCGAGCGTCAACGGCGGGTATTGGTCGGCTCGCAATTACTCCGAGTGGATGGCCATCTGGAGTCCAAGGACGGTGTGCGTCATCTGATCGCGGGGCGTCTGAGCGACCTGACGCCACTGTTGGTTGGGCTGGATGTGCGGAGTCGGGATTTTCAGTGAGGCCGGGGCATCAGGTATGCGCCGTGTGCTCGAACATCTGGTCCGCCCATTTTTTCAAACTCTTGTAGGCAGCCGTAGCTGGCTCCGATGACGATCAATGCTGGATAATTGGCTCATGAGGTGCTGGAACGGCACATGCGTCACGCCTGAGTAGCTTGTGTACATGCCAAAAGGGCCTGAATTCAGGCCCTTTTGTCGTTCTGCGACGCGCTCAGTTCACCGCGTCTTTCAGTGTCTTTCCGGCTTTGAAACCGGGCAGCTTGGCCGCTGCAATCTTGATCGTGGCACCGGTTTGCGGGTTGCGGCCATCGCGCGCAGCGCGTGCCTTCACCGCGAAGGTACTAAATCCCACTAGGCTGATGCTTTCGCCATTTTGCAGGGCAGGTACGATGCGGAGCGGCGTTTCGATGTCTTCGATAGTACCTCGTCGGAGTATTCCCCCGGCTCTTTGCTGGCGGATAGCAATAAAGCCTTCTAGGCGCGGGGTAAGATTCTTGAAATTGGCGATTTCTTCGATTTTGGCAAGTGGCATGTTCAGGCAGATCTACTATTCGATCATATTGAGCATGCTCTGCCCGACTTTCTGGGTGCCAGTGTGGTTCCGGGGGCGAGCCGGAACCGCAAACACCAGGCGTCCAGAGTGAAGGAGGTTATAGATTTTTTAGTTGAGCAGATGGAGCACATTGCCTGGGTGTCTGGACCCAGCTGAAACGAGTAGAGCCCGGCTACAAAAAAATAACGTTCCTTGCAGCCCTCAGTCCGAAACCGCCGAATGGCTTTAGGGGTTCTGGACTAACCCCATTCCGGGACAGACCCGCTACCCTACGAAAGCGAATGGTAGAGCCAGAGCAATCTGGCGGCCTAGCAGTCGCTGCTGGCTTTACAGCCTAAAATCAATGATTCGGGTACAACCTCTTTCTAGCGGAAGGCTAGGTCGCGCAGGAACAGAGTGATGGGCGGGAACATGATCAGCAACACCGACATAAGCAGCAGGATAGCGAAGAAAGGCAGGCTGCCGCGGATCACCTCGAAGTAGGGCCGGCGGAACACCGCGATCGCGGTGAAGATGTCGCACCCGAAAGGGGGCGTAGCTGAGCCGATGGCAGCTTGCAGGGTAATGATGGTCCCCACCAATACTGGGTCCAGACCCGACAGACGAACCGCCGGGGCGAAGATCGGTACCAGAATCAGCATCACCACGATCGGGTCGACGAACATACAACCGATAAAGAACGCGATCGAGATAATGATCAGCAGTTCGGTCGGCGAAGCCTGCATCAGGCCAATGCCACTCAGGATTTGCTGAGGTATCTGGGCAAAGGAAATCACCCAGGAAAACGCCGAGCCGGCCGCCACCAGGATAAACACCACGGCGGTGATCAGCCCGGTGGACAGCGCAATGTTCGACAGGTCACTGAGCTTGACCCGGCGAAAGATCAGCACTTCCAGAATCAGCGCATAGAGCACCGAGACCGCGGCGGCCTCGGTGGGGCTGAATACCCCGGTGTAAATACCGCCGATGGTCATTATCGGCAGCAGCAGTGGCAGGATGGCGCGACGGCAGGTGCGCAGGCGTTCATTCCAGCTGAACTTCTCGCTGCGTGGAATGCCCGCCATCCTCGCATAGACGTAGCAGTAGCCCGCCAGCAACATCATTAAAAGCAGACCGGGTCCGATGCCAGCGATAAACAGCTCGGCCACCGAGGTGCCCGAGACCACGCCATAGATGATCATGCCGATGCTCGGCGGGATCAGTAGGGCGATATCCGAGGCGTTGATAATCAACGCCATGGCAAAGCTGTCCTTATAGCCCTGCTGCAGCATCTTTGGTCGCATGATGCTGCCTACCCCGACCACGGTCGCCTGGGTCGAGCCGGACAAGGCCCCGAACATCGCGCAGCTCAGTGCGGTGGTCACCGCCATTCCGCCGCGCACGTGGCCGACGAAGGCCATTGCGACATCCAGCAGCCGATTGGCAGTGGCACCGCGGGTGATGATGTCGGCGGCGAGGATAAACATCGGCACCGCTACCAGGGCAGACGGACGGATGCCGGCGATCATCTGCTGGATAAGGAACTCCGGTCCCATGTTGAAGAAGAACAGGAATCCGGCGGCGGCTGCAGCCAGCAGGGTGGTCATCATTGGGAAGCCTGCCAGCAGCAGAACCAGCATGATGAGCAGGAGTGCGGTAGTCATATCCATGCGGCGTGGACTCAGGCTTGTGGCGGAAGGGGGGCATCGACATGCCGCGGCGGTGCTTCACGGCAGCCGAGCAGTACCAACATCTGGACAAAGGCGTGGCGCAGGAACTGCAGGCCGCTCATGCCTAAGCCCAGGGGTATCAGCAGGTAGATGTAATGCAGCGGCACTTGTAGTGCGGAGGAGGAGCGACCGATGCGCGCGGCCGATTGCACATAACCGATGGAGGCCCAGGTCAGCCAGAACAGCAGGGCGGCCGTAAGCAGGTTAATCAGCAACAGGCTGGCGGCAGCTGGCTTGCCGGTCAGCTGCTCGATGAAGGCGCTCATACTGATATGGCGGTTCTGGCGTGCGGCATAGCTGCAGCCGATGAAGGTGACGAAGATGATAAGGAACTGATTGAGTTCCTCGGAGAAGTACAGGCTCTGGTTGAACAGGTAACGGCCAAATACATTGCCGACCGAGTTCAGCGCCATCAGCAGGATCGAGCCAGAGAGGATAAATGCCTCCAGCTTTTCCAGCAACCAGTCCAGTTTCTGCAACCAAGCCATTGCCACCTCCAGCCTGTTGCCACGGCAACCGGCATTTTTATTGTTGTGGAGGCCAGACAGTAGCTCTGTGTAAAAATCATGTCAATTAAATATTTGAATCAGTACATATGCTGTCTATTGTTGCGTATGAACTGTTTTGTGCGTCGTCTCAGAACACGAAATGCATGGGCGGCGGTATTTCCGCTATCAGCTCATTCAGCGTGGTCAGCCCGGCCTGCACACGTGAACGGCTCTGTTCCGCACCCAGGCTGATGCGCACATGCGGGTTGTTGCGATCGGTGGTGACTAGGAACGGTTCGGCTGGGAAGATCATTACGCCTTCCTGGCGTGCGCGGCGGACGAACTTTTCGGGCTGCCAGTGAGACGGCAGTTCGGCCCAGATATGCATGCCATTGGGGTGAGCCTTGTAGCGACAGGTGGTGAGCAGTTCGCTGGCCATCTGCTGACGTGCTGCAAATTCCTGCTGTTGAAAAGCGATCATGCGGTCGAGGGTGCCGTCCTGCATCCACCAGCTGGCGATTTCAAAGGGCATCAGCGTGGCCATCCAGGTGGTGCTGCGCAGCCGACCGATGGCTTGCTGCACCAGATGCGGCGGGGTGATCAGGTAGCCCGCGCGCATGCCTGGCAGGGTCACCTTGGTCAGGCTGGTGGCATAAAAGCTGCGCTCTGGTATCAGCGCCGACAGCGGCGGGCTGCGATCCGGTTGGAGCGCGCCATAGACGTCGTCTTCCACCACCGTCAGGTCGTAGCGCCGGGCCAGCTCGGCAATTGCCTGGCGGCGTTCCAGGCTCATCGTGTTGTTGTTCGGGTTGTTCATGGTCGGGGTGCAGAACAGAACTCGGGCGCTGCCCTGACGGCAGGCAGCTTCGAGCGCTTCGGGCAGCAGGCCCTGGTCGTCGGCGGCCACCCCCTTGAGATTGAAATGCAGGGTTTGCGCCAGGGCAAGCAGCAGCATGCCAGTCTCATGCTCGCATAACACGGTGTCACCGGGTTTGAGCACCGTCGCCATGGCAATGGTCAGGGCGTGCGCGGTGCCGTTGCAGAAGAGCATGTGATCGGGGTTGGCCGGCATCTTCTGCTGGGCTAGCCAAGTGCAGACCACTTCGCGGTGCTGGGTCAGACCCTGGGTCGGGTGGAAGGAGGTGATGAAGTCGTCGCGGCCCTCCCGGGCCAGGCGTTCAAGGCCCTCGCGGTAAAGCTTCACGTGGCGTGCCGTACACACCGGGTGGGCGGTAGACAGGTCGATGCCGCGGCTGGGGTCATCATGTTCGTCGGTGGATAGGTAGTCCGATTCGTGGCTGACGTGGCGGCTGCGCACAAAAGTGCCGCTGCCCACCTGGGCATAGATGGCCCCCTGTTTCTCGGCATGGGCGTAGGCGTTACTCACCGTCTGTACGCTGACTCCCAGGGTCTCGGCCAGCTCGCGGTGGGTCGGCAGTTTGCTGCCCGGCTGCAACGCGCCGGCGTTGATTGCTTCATTGAGCGCGTTGCCTATGGCCAGGTATTTAGGCTGGCCAGAGCGAATAAAGGGTTTCAGGTCGATTGTCATAGAACAATAAAATCCTTGACGACAATTGTAATGATAATAGTATGAGGTCAAATCGCTATTGACCTGTACTTGCTGCGGTTACTTTAGCAGGTTTCAGTACAATTATAAGCGCCGCGGTCACCTCGATCGATCATCGGGCCCTAAGGGCCGGGGAGGGCACATGACTAAGCAAGTGTCGCATTCACCTCAGGTCAATGACTGTCATGCATTGCCTTGTATGCCAGCCCGCCATGGCGGCGTACGCCGCAGCGCTTTGCAAGCAATTTCTCCGGTCGCAGATCGGATGAACAAAGCTCCAGGGCTCAGTGCCGCTGGAGTAGTCATGGGCTTGAACGCTGCTGCGTTCATTTTCGAGATGCTGTCATGAGTGAAATCGCTTTGAATTTCAGCCGTGAAGAGTACGCCCTACGCTTGACCAAGGTGCGTGCCGCCATGGCTGAGCGGGGGATCACGACGCTGATCGTGCATGATCCATCCAATATGGCCTGGCTTACCGGCTATGACGGTTGGTCTTTCTATACTCCGCAATGCGTGGTGGTTGGCCAGCACGGTAATCCGTTGTGGTACGGCCGTGGCATCGACGCCAACGGCGCGCGGCGCACCGTCTACCTGCCGGAAGAGGACATCGCCTCCTACAGTGACCGCTATGTGATGAACCCGCCGCACCACGCACTCGACTACCTGTGCCAGGAAGTGTTGCCGGCACGGGGCTGGATCAGTGGCGTGATCGGTGTGGAAATGGATAACTACTACTACAGCGCCACGTCGCACCAGGCGCTGCAGCGCGGTCTGCCGCAGGCGCAACTGTTGGACGCCACCGGGCTGGTCAACTGGTGCCGGGCGATCAAGTCGCCACAGGAAATCGAGTACATGCGCGTGGCCGCGCGCATCGTTGAAAACATGCACCGGGCGATCATCGAAATGGTCGAGCCGGGTCTGCCGAAGAATGTACTGGTTGGCGAGATCTACCGGGTTGCCTGTGTTGGCCACGAGGGCAAGTTCGGCGACTACCCGGCCATCGTGCCCATGCTGCCCTCCGGAAAGGATGCTTCGGCACCGCACTTGACCTGGGACGATCGGCCCTTCAAGAAGGGTGAGGGCACCTTCTTCGAGATTGCTGGTTGCCACAAACGCTACCACTGTCCGCTTTCGCGCACTCTCTATTTGGGCGAGCCATCGTCTGCTTTTCGCAAGGCGGAAGAGGCGATCAACGCCGGGCTGGAAGCCGGCTTGGCGGTGGCCAAGCCCGGCAACACCTGTGGTGACATCGCTCGTGAGCTGAACAGTACTCTGCGCCGCTATGGCTATGACCGTGGCGATAACCGCTGCGGCTACCCGATCGGACTGAGTTATCCGCCGGATTGGGGCGAGCGCACCATGAGCCTGCGTGAGAGCGATACCACGGTGTTGCAGCCGGGCATGACCTTCCACTTTATGCCGGGTCTGTGGTTGGACGACTGGGGGCTGGAGACTACCGAAAGCATCCTGATTACCGAGAGCGGGGTGGAAACCCTCTGCGACTTCCCGCGACAGTTGTTTGTGAAGGCCTGAGATGAGTAGCGCAACCATGAATATTTCAGCTGAAGCGGAACTGCAGGCAAACACGCGTACAAGCGTCGCCGAGGTTCGCGCCACTACCCTTAGCGCCACCGTCGATTTTGACCGGGACGGCGTGCAGCACGGTTTTATAAAACTGCCGTACTCCCACGACCAATCGGCCTGGGGCTGCATCATGATTCCCATCAGTGTGGTGAAGAACGGCATAGGCCCCACCGCGCTCCTTACCGGCGGCAACCACGGCGACGAGTACGAAGGCATCACCAGCCTACTCAAGCTGGCCAATGAGCTGAGCGCCCAAGAGGTGCACGGTAGGGTCATCATCGTCCCCGCTATGAACTACCCGGCGGTGCAGAATGGCAGCCGTACCTCGCCGATCGACAAGGGCAATATGAACCGCTCCTTCCCTGGTAATCCCGCGGGGAGCATGACCGAGCGCATCGCCGACTATTTCCAGCGCCACCTGATCCCGCTGTGCGACTACGCCCTGGATATTCATTCCGGCGGCAAGACTCTGGATATTTTGCCGTTTGCAGCGGCCCACCGGTTGCCCGACCCGCAGCAGGAAGCTAAATGCATTGAGGGCGCGCGGCTGTTCGGCACCGCGGCCAGCATGATTCTGTTCGAGCTGGACGCGGCCTCGCTGTATGACACGGCGGTGGAAGCCCAGGGCAAGGTATTCGTTACTACCGAATTGCGCGGTGGCGGTACCAGTACCCCTGAAACCATGGCTCTGGCTGATCGTGGCGTGCGCAATTTTCTCAAATTCGCTGGAATTCTTGATGGTGAGCCGGAGCTGACGGATGAGCCATCAATGCAGTTGGATATGCCTGATGCCAGCTGCTACGTGCAGAGCACCCATCGCGGCATCCTCGAACTCACCTGCAGTCTGGGTGACCGGCTGACTCAAGGTGATCTGGTTGCTCGAGTACATACCTTCGAACGAACAGGCACGCCGCCCGTTGAGTACCGTGCGGAGCGGGATGGCCTTTTGGTCGCCCGGCGGTTTCCCGCATTGGTGGACATTGGCGACACCTTGGCGGTGATTGCCGACATTGTAGAAAGTTGAAGATAGGCGGACTCAGGCGTACTTACACCTTCATAAAAAGAAGCGGAGACCTCACCATGAACACACTAAGCAAACTGAAGAAAGCGGCCCTGGCCGCAGCGATGGGCCTGGCCCTTATCGGCCAAAGCAGCCTGGCGGCGGCTGCCGAGGAATGGAAATTCGCCCTCGAGGAGATCAGTGGCAGCGTGCAGGACGCCTATGCGCAGAAGTTCAAACAGCTGATCGAGGAGAAGAGCAGTGGCAAGATCAGCGTCACAGTCTATCCCTACGGCGCTTTAGGCGAGTCCGAGGACCTGACCGAGCTGGTGGCCAACGGTGTCCTGCAGTTCACCCACGGTTCGACTGGCATCCTTGGTTCGACCGCGCCGGGCATGCAGGTGTTCTCGGTACCTTACCTGTTGTCCCAGGACAACCAGGTCAACCTCAAGCTGTTGACCGAGAGTCCGACTATCTACGGCCCCATTGCCGATCGGTTGAAAACCCGCAACCTGCGCTTGCTGAGCATGTACCCGGAAGGCGATATGGTCTGGACTACTAACAAAGTGGTGCGCAAGCCAGCCGACTTCACCAATGTGAAAATGCGCGTAATGGCTTCGCCGATGCTGGTGGAAACCTACAAGTCGTTCGGCGCAGTGCCGACGCCTCTGCCGTATTCCGAGGTCTATGGTGCCCTGCAACTGAAAATGATCGACGGCCAGGAAAATCCGATCTTCGCCATCGAGGAAATGAAGTTCTATG
>Ga0209343_10006776_pt1 | contig 13652 bp, 8 predicted proteins | sample RifCSPlowO2_02_FD_184026 | JGI IMG/M metagenome (GOLD analysis project Ga0209343, IMG submission 184026) | Groundwater microbial communities from Rifle, Colorado - Rifle CSP2_plank lowO2_0.2 (SPAdes) (version 2) | ecosystem: Environmental > Aquatic > Deep subsurface > Groundwater | place: Rifle... | reverse complement strand
GGGCGAAGCCGGCGCCAAGGAAGCGGGCAAATGGCGCCTGGAAGGCAAGGAGTACATCGTCAAGGACGGCGACGTCATGCACTTCCGCTTCAACGTCTGACGATTTTTTCTGATCTCGGGAGCGTTCAGTAGCGCTCAGTGGACTGAGCAGGCCTCTTTAAATCAAGGACTTGCCAAACAATACGGTCTGCTGAGCACTCCTATTGCTCGTCGAGGTCTGAAAAAAATCGGGGGTAGCGTTGGGGGTACTCGTGTTCAACCGTGGGGGTACTTTACCCCGCAGTGGAGTCCAACGATGCCCGAGAATCTACTCACTGACGCCAAGGTCAAGTCGGTCAAACCTGCTGATCGAGACTGGAAACTTTCAGACGGCGGCGGCTTGTTCCTGCTGGTCAAGCCTACCGGCGGCAAGCTCTGGCGGTGGAAGTATCGCCTGCAAGGCAAGGAAAACCTCTTTGCCATCGGCAGCTTTCCGCAAGTAAGCCTTGCAGAGGCGCGTACTGCCCGAGAGAAAGCGCGCGCCCTGGTCAAGCAAGGTATCCACCCCGCCCATGAGCGGCAGCAGGTTAAGCAGCGCAATCTTGAGGCGCTGGCAGAACGCAAACGCGCCCGGGAGAGCTCGTTTGCCAAGGTTGCGCAAGCGTACCTGGCTGAGATCAAGCCTGTCTTCGCGTACAGCTCCTATCGCACGAAAGAGTCCCGCATCAGGAAGTACCTGTCTCCCAAGTTCGACGGGATGCCGATGAGCGACATTGGCGTCAAACAGATCCGCCCACTGCTGGAAGAGTGCAAGACTCATGGCGCGTGGGCAGCGGTCCATGTCAAAGGCGATCTTTCGGCCATCTTCGAATTCGCGGTCGTGCGTGGCCTGGTTGAGGCCAACCCCATCCCAAGCCTGCGCGGACTGCTGCGCGTGCCTGCCAGCGAAAGCAAGGCGGCGATGACGCGCGAGCAGATCCAGAAGTTTTATCAGGCATTGCGCGGCTACAGGGGCTATCCGGAAACCGCGCTGTGCCTGCGGTTGATTGCGCTGACCGCGTGCCGCCCAGGGGAAGCTGCCGATGCCGAATGGGAAGAGCTCGATTTTGAGGATGCCTTGTGGCGTCGGCCAGCGACCAAGATGAAGGCGCGGCGAGAGCATGTCAGCCCACTGTCTGCGCAGGCCATTGCAGTGCTGAAGGACTTGCAGCGCATCACGGGTGGCGGACGCTACTTGTTCCCGCACCGGAGCGGCAAAGGCTTCACCACGCCCAACCGGCTTACCTACGCCATGCGCGATATGAACCTGGGCCGGGGAACGACGCCGCATTGCTGGCGAACGACCTTCTCGACCTGGGCGAATGAAAACGGATTCCGGCCTGATGCGATCGAGCGGCAACTTGCTCACGTGGAAAGCAACAAGGTTCGGGCGACCTACAACAAGGCTCTGCTGCTGGATCAGAGAAGGTCGCTGCTACAGGCTTGGGCGGGCTACCTGAGTGCGGCAGAGCACAGCGGCGCCGAATAACGCTGTTTGCCTTTGCGGAGGACTGGGAGCTATAAACAGGGCAATCCAATGATTAAAAAGGGTAATTTAGGCCGCCAATGCCCCCTTGTAGGCCGTGATTCACGTGGTCGCCCCCCTGCCAGACAGGGCGACCTCCCTCTCCGCAAGGCCCGCGGTCGTGAAAACAGGGTAACCAAACGACTTTAATGAGGCATTTTGAAAGACAATACCCCATTTAACGACTATGATTACCCCGTTTAGACAGCCTGAGCTTACATTTCCATGCACTCGCTTACCCCCGAGTACCTCAACGCGCTTCGCTTCGATGGTACCCAGGCCGCCACACTGCGCGCACTGGGCGAGTATCAGGGCAAGCAACAGCTCTACGCCGCCCAGTCTCCGGAAGCCCTCAAGGGCCTGCGGCAGATCGCGGTGGTCGAATCCACCGAATCATCCAACCGATTGGAAGGTGTTGTCGTCGCGCCCTCGCGACTGAAGTCCCTGGTCATCCGCAATGCAGCACCGAAGAGTCGCTCCGAACAGGAGATCGCCGGCTACCGCGATGCCCTGGCGTTGATCCACGAATCGGCCGCGCACATGGCCTTCAACGAAGGCGTGGTGCTGCAATTGCACACCATGCTGTATCGCTACATGCCGCAGGCCGGCGGACGCTGGAAAGCCACCAACAACGACATCATCGAACGCCATCCGGACGGCACGTCACGGCTGCGCTTCCAACCGGTCGCTGCGCATCTGACGCCGATGGCCATGGCCGATCTGACCCGGCACTACGCCACCGCACTGGACCAACATCTGGCCGATCCGCTGGTGCTGGTACCCCTGGCGATGCTCGACTTCCTGTGCATCCACCCCTTCCCCGACGGCAACGGTCGCATGTCGCGTTTGCTAACCCTATTGCAGCTCTACCACTTCGACTATGCCGTGGGCCGCTACATCAGCCTGGAGCGCATCTTCGAGGAAACCAAGGAAGGCTATTACGAGACGCTGGAAGCCAGTTCGCAAGGCTGGCATCAAGGGCAGCACGACGTCAAACCCTGGCTTGACTACTTCTGGGGGGCCTTGCTGCGGGCCTACCGCGAGTTCGAGGAGCGTGTCGGCACCATCGAGCGTGGCCGCGGCAGCAAAGGCGACCGCGTGCGCGCGGAAGTTCTGGGGCGCACCCTGCCGTTTTCCATCTCCGAGATTGAAGAAGCTTGCCCGGGCGTGAGTCGGGACATGGTGCGGCTGGTACTGCGGGCGATGAAATCAGAGGGTTTGATCGAATCGACCGGCAAAGGGCGTGGGGCAAAGTGGCGCCGCACCAATCAATTGGGTGAGAAATGAGTACTCAAAAGAACGTCTTTAGCCACGGCAACCGCGACAATTACACCTGCGGCAACAGGTCCGCCCAGGGAGGATGCTAGACATGTCTAAATCCGAGGCACAGACACGAGCCGACTTGATCGACCAGCAGCTCGCCCTATCAGGCTGGAACGTCAAAGACCCGACTCAGGTCGTCGAAGAATTCGACATCCTCACTGCGCTGCCAGAGGGTGTGGCCGAACCAGGCACTCCTTACCAAGGCCATCAGTTCAGCGATTACGTCCTGCTCGGCAAAGATGGGAAGCCACTGGCCGTGATCGAGGCCAAAAAGACCCTTCGAGATGCCGCGCTTGGTCGTGAGCAAGCCAAGCAGTACTGCTACAACATCCAGAAGCAACTCGGCAGCGAATTGCCATTCTGCTTCTACACCAACGGCTTTGAGACCTATTTCTGGGATCTGGAAAATGCGCCGCCCCGCAAGGTCATCGGCTTCCCCACACGCGATGATCTGGAGCGTTTTGCCTACATTCGTCGCAATCGCAAACCGTTGACGCAGGAGTTCATCAACACCTTGGTCGCCGGGCGCGATTACCAGATCCGCGCCATTCGATCGGTGCTCGAAGGCATCGAGCAGAAAAAACGCGACTTCCTGCTGGTGATGGCCACCGGCACGGGCAAAACCCGTACCTGCATTGCCATGGTCGATGCGTTGATGCGCGCAGGCCATACCGAGAAGGTGTTATTCCTCGTTGACCGCATCGCCCTGCGCGAGCAAGCCTTGGCCGCGGTCAGGGAGCACCTGCCCAACGAACCACGCTGGCCCAACGTGGGCGAAAAGCTGATCGCCAAAGACCGTCGTATCTATGTGGCCACTTACCCGACGATGCTCAACATTATCCGGGACGATGCGCAGCACCTGTCGCCGCACTTCTTCGATTTCATCGTCGTCGATGAGAGTCACCGCTCCATCTACAACACCTACAGCGAAGTGCTCGATTACTTCAAAACCATTACCCTGGGTTTGACGGCTACACCGACCGATATCATCGATCACAACACCTTCCAGCTTTTCCACTGCGAAGATGGCTTGCCGACCTTTGCCTACACCTTCGAAGAGGCCGTGAACAACGTACCGCCTTACCTCTGCAACTTCCAGGTCATGAAGATACAGACCAAATTCCAGATGGAGGGCATCAGCAAGCGCACCATTTCGCTGGAAGACCAGAAAAAGCTGATCCTGCAAGGGAAAGAGGTTGAGGAAATCAACTTCGAAGGCTCGCAGCTCGAAAAGCAGGTAATCAACAAGGGCACCAACACCCTGATCGTTCGCGAGTTCATGGAAGAAGCCATCAAGGACGCCAACGGCGTGCTGCCGGGTAAGACCATCTTCTTCTGCGCCACCAAAGCACACGCCCGACGCATGGAAGAAATCTTCGACAAACTCTATCCGCAGTATCACGGCGAACTGGCCAAGGTGCTGGTGTCGGACGATCCCCGCGTCTACGGCAAGGGCGGCCTGCTTGACCAATTCACTAACAACGACATGCCACGCATAGCCATCAGCGTGGACATGCTCGACACCGGCATCGACGTGCGTGAAATCGTCAACCTTGTATTCGCCAAGCCAGTCTATTCCTACACCAAGTTCTGGCAGATGGTCGGACGCGGCACGCGCCTGCTGGAAACCAGCAAGCCCAAGCCTTGGTGCCTTGAGAAAGATGTGTTCCTGATTCTCGACTGTTGGGACAACTTCGAATACTTCAAGCTCAACCCCAAGGGCAAGGAGCTCAAGCCCCAATTGCCGCTACCGGTGCGGCTGGTGGGTCTGCGCCTGGATAAGATCGAAAAGGCCAACGACAGCGGCCAGGCCGACATTGCCAACCGTGAGATCGCCAAGCTGCGCCAGCAGATTGCCACACTGACCAAAGAGTCGGTAGTGATCAAAGAAGCCGCCGCTGCGCTGGCGCGACTGGAAGATGAAAATTTCTGGGTCAACCTCCCCCATGATCGGTTGGAATTTCTGCGTGCCGAAATCAAGCCGTTATTCCGTACCGTCTCCGAGGCTGACTTCAAGGCCATGCGTTTCGAGCGCGACCTGCTCGAATACTCGCTGGCCGTGCTCAACGAGGAGAAAGAGCAAGCTGAAATCGTCAAGGCAGGCATCGTCGAACGAATCAGCGAACTGCCGCTCTCGGTCAGCTTCGTGAAGCAGGAAGAAGCGCTGATACGCGCCGCGCAAACCAGCTCCTATTGGGCCAAGGTCGACGAAGACGCCCTCGATGACATGGTGACTAGGCTCGGCCCACTGATGAAGTTCCGAGAGCAAAGCAACGGCCAGGAACAAACGCATCTTGATCTGGCAGACGAGCTGCACAAGAAGGAATGGGTAGAGTTCGGCCCGCAGCACGAGGCGGTGAGCATCAGTCGTTACCGTGAAATGGTCGAGGCGCTGATTGCCGAACTCACCGAGCACAACCCAGTGCTGCAGAAGATCAAGAACGGCGAGGCAGTGAATGCAGACGAGGCCAACCAACTGGCCGAACTGCTGCATGAAGAACATCCGCATATCACCGAAGACCTGCTGCGCCAAGTCTACAAGAACCGCAAGGCACGCTTCATCCAGTTCATCCGCCACATCCTCGGTATCGAAGTCCTTCAGAGCTTCCCCGACGAAGTCAGCGCTGCGTTCGACCAGTTCATTCGCGCTCACACTACCTTGTCCAGCCGCCAGATGGAGTTCCTCAGCCTGTTGAAGAACTTCATCATCGAGCGCGAAAAGGTGGAGAAGAGAGACCTGATCAACACCCCCTTCACGGTCATTCATCCGCAAGGCATCCGTGGCGTGTTCAGCCCGGCCGAAATCAACGACATCCTGCTACTGACCGAACGGTTGGCAGCCTAAAGAACAGGGCATCCCATGCTACAGAACAACCCCGAACTCAAAAGCAAGATCGACCAACTCTGGAACAAGTTCTGGAGCGGAGGCATCAGCAATCCGCTCACCGCCATCGAGCAGATCACCTACCTGCTGTTTATGAAGCGGCTCGACGAACAAGACCTCAAACGCCAGTCGGACGCCAAATTTACCGGCGACAAATACACCTCAAAATTCGAAGGCAGCTGGATTCCGCCGGAGTACCGCGCGCGATGGGACGAAAAAGACACCGCCGATGAATGGGCGAAAAAATTATCAGACGAGAAGCGTTATGTCATAGAAAGGCACACATTGCGCTGGAGCGAATTCAAGCGCATGCCAGCGGAAGATATGTTGCAACATGTACAAGGTAAGGTGTTTCCCTTCCTGAAGGATCTAAACGGTGCCGAGTCTAATTTCACCCACCACATGAAGAACGCCGTGTTCTTCATCTCCAAGCCAGCCCTGCTGGTGGAAGCGGTAAAGACCATCGACGAAATCTTTGAAGTGATGGAGCGCGACTCGCGCGAAAATGGTCAGGCCTTTCAGGACATCCAGGGCGATGTCTATGAAATGCTGCTGTCCGAAATCGCCACCGCTGGCAAGAACGGCCAGTTCCGCACCCCGCGGCACATCATCAAACTGATGGCCGACTTGGTGCAGCCGCAACTGGGCCACAAGATCGCCGACCCGGCCTGTGGTTCCGGCGGCTTTCTGTTGGGCGCCTATCAGTACATCGTGACCGAACTGGCAAAGAAAGCCGGAACGAAAGACCTCGTCCCCGATGAAGACGGCTTTGTCCGCACCTCGGTGGCCGCTGCCCTTACCGAAAAAGCCCAAGCCATCCTGCAGGAAAGCCTGTACGGCTACGACATCGACGCCACCATGGTGCGTCTGGGACTGATGAACCTGATGATGCATGGCATCGACGAGCCACACATTGACTATAAGGACACCCTGAGCAAGGGCTACCTTGAGGAAGCCGAATATGACGTCGTGCTAGCCAACCCGCCATTTACCGGCAGCATCGATAAGGGCGACATCAACGAAAATCTGACACTAGGCACCACCAAGACCGAGCTGCTATTTGTCGAAAATATCTACCGTCTGCTGAAGAAAGGCGGCACCGCCTGCGTGATCGTGCCGCAAGGCGTGCTGTTCGGCTCCGGCGTAGCCTTCAGGACGCTGCGTCGGATGTTGGTGGAACGCTGCGACCTCAAGGCGGTCATCACCCTGCCCAGTGGTGTATTCAAGCCCTATGCCGGGGTCAGCACTGCCATTCTGCTGTTCACCAAGGTCTGGGGGCCGCAGGACAAGGTAAGCCAGCCTGCCACTGAACATGTCTGGTTCTACGAAATGGCCGCCGACGGCTATTCGCTGGACGACAAGCGCATCAAGCAGAAAGCGCCTGATGGAAAAGACAATTGGGGCGACCTGCAAGACATCATCGCCAGATACCGCGCCCGTAACCCTGCCACCGTCCCTGATGACAAGAGTGACCGCACGGCGAAATGCTTTATGGTGCCGCGTGCCGAGATCGCCGACGAAAAGAACAACTACGACCTCTCTCTCTCCCGCTACAAGCAGGATGTATTCGAAGAAGTGCATCACGACGCTCCAGGCGTAATTCTGGATCGGCTGATTAAGGCTGAGGTTGGCGATGTGCATGAGGCGGAACTGGCCAAGATCCAAAGCGGCATCGTGCGAGAGTTGCTGGAGTTGAAGGGGATGGTGGGATGAGGAAAGTTAAACTTTCTGATGTTTGTAATATTTCTAGCGGTGGTACACCGTCAAGGAAGAACCCCGGACATTTCAATGGAGATATCCCATGGGCAAAGATTTCTGATATCGAGAACGCTAACAATGGAGTGATTTATGAGACCGAGGAGTATATTTCTAACGAGGGACTGAAAGATATCCGCGGCAAGCTGTTCCCCAAGGGCACTCTTCTGTTTGCCATGTATGGTTCCATCGGCAAGGTTGGTATTACAGGAAGGACTCTATCGACGAATCAAGCAATTCTCGGCATATGGCCGCGAAAAGATGATGAAATAAACCTGAACTATCTCAAATCATGGTTCGAAAGCAACAAACAAACCCTCATCAATCAAGGGCGTGGTGTTGCATTGAAAAACCTTTCTGCCACGATTATTCGAAACCTGGAGCTCGAGCTCCCACCACTCGACGACCAAATCCGCATTGCCCATCTGCTCGGCAAGGTGGAAAGACTAATGGCCCAACGCAAACAACACCTGCACCAACTCGACGATCTGCTCAAGAGTGTGTTTCTAGAGATGTTTGGCGACCCGATTCTGAATCCTCACGGGTTTCCGGTCAGGCGGCTCTCGGAGTTCTATGTCAATCCGAAAGAGGGTACAAAGTGCGGCCCCTTTGGTAGCGCATTGAAGAAGGAAGAATTGGTCGATTCCGGCGTGCCGGTCTGGAACATGGACAACATCGCCACTGACGGCCAAATGGTGCTTCCCTTCCGCATGTGGGTCACGGAAGACAAATATGAAGATCTTCAAGCGTACTCGGCACAGGACGGCGACATAATCATTTCGCGTGCTGGCACCGTCGGAAAAATGTGTGTGGCCCGAATGGACGGACAGCCTTCTATCATTAGCACCAATCTGATTCGACTTCGCCTCGGCACTGATCTACGCCCACTTCATTTCGTTTCGCTGATGCTGTATTGCAAGGGGCGCGTGGGTCGCTTGAAAACTGGCGCTGATGGGGCATTCACGCACATGAACACCGGAGTGCTGGATTCGCTTGAATTCCCTTATCCGCCTGTCGAGCTTCAAGACCGATATGGCGTCCTTGTCGATAAAGTAGAAAGCATCAAAGCCTGGTATCGGGAGAGCCTGAATGATCTCGAATCCCTCTATGGCGCATTGAGCCAGCTGGCCTTCAAGGGCAAGCTGGATCTGTCGCGTATACCAATGCCCGCCCAGCGTATCGCACTAGGTTCAATCGGAGATCAGGCCGCCGTGTCCATGCCCGCCGTGCAGGAGGAGCTTGCCATCAATCTGCCCGAAACCGATTTATTAGCGCCAGCACTGGCCGACCGAGAGCAACTCAAACCACTTCTGCACTATTGGCTGGGTGTGTACTTTGCGCAGTTGGGTGATACAGCCTTATCCATCGAACGCTTCATGGCCGCTGCACAAATTCGCTTGGCGGAACAGCACCCCGATGATGAATTTGATCTGGGCACCGATACCTATGAGCACGTAAAACAGTGGGTGTTTGAGGCGCTGGGTAATGGCCGTCTCCAGCAATCACGCAACATCACAGGGCAGGATAAAAATGGAAAGCCGATTTTTGGCAATCTCATAGCGATCACAAATGGAGCCCAACCTTGAAACTCCTACGCCTCAAGATCACCGACCCGGATGGCTTTCGTAGCCTACCCTGTGGTTTTGAGCATCACTTCCGCAGCGAACGGAGCTTGAAGGAAGAGCTGGCAAATCCAAATGACTTCGCCCCTTTCGTCTGCGCCGGGCCTAATGGCAGCGGCAAGTCCAACCTGCTGGAAGCACTGGCAGCGATCTTCTATCAATTGGAATTGCTGCGTGTACGTCGTAGTTTTTTGCCCGAGGTGTTGCAGAGCGAGACGCTGGATTTTTCACCCACTGCCTTTGAACTGGATTACCTGATCCGTGTGCCTGCAGAGTACCGTGGATCTGACAGCCCGGAATGGGCAAAAGTAGGTGTATGGAAAAATATGGGGGAATCGGCTCGCTTTCTCTGGGAGAACCAGAGCGACTTCGATACAGGTGCGTACGAAGCCTTCAAGAGTGGCCATGCTGACATTCTAATGCCCGAATACGTGCTGGGTTACTCGTCAGGCGAGAACGAAATCCTCAGTCTTCCGTTCTTCAAGATGCGTTTCATCCAGTTTGATGAATACTGGGATAAGCTTACCAAGCAGTCGTCTTATTCAGGTCGTCCAGAAACCCGCCTGGCCTATCTCGATAATGGCTTTAGTCAAGCCATTTTGCTGTGTAACTTGTTATTTCAGGATGAAACCACCTTACAACCCTTCCGGCAAGAAGTGGGAATTGGCGCACTGCAAACATTTCGCATAATTCTGCGACGCAGCATCGCTGTCACACGTCAGCAGGTTTCGGCATTTACCTCCGGCGAATATCTCTTGCCTACCGAAACGCAGGATGGCCGCTTTACCGACACCGAAGCGATTTATCTTGATGAGGAAACAGGTGACTATCGCCTTAACTTGCTCCAGGGCTTGGAGCGCGATGACCACACGTCCATTGTTGGAAAATTGAAGCGTTGTGCCACGCTCCATTTCCATGACGAGGCATCCGATACCTTGATCCTCGATTACTGGGTCAACGATGAGACAAAAAACGCCTTTCGTGCCAACTTCGATAATTCGCCATTAGCCTTGTTCCAGGCGCTGCAAGTCTTGCTCGCACTGAACTTGTATTCGGTCAGTGAAGTGCTCAAGTCGGATCTGTATACCTCGACTAGCCACTATGTCAGTGAGACGGTGCCAACCTTGGCATCTGATGAACGAATTATGCGCTTCAAAAATTTCTACTTCACCAAGCAAGGCGTGACGGAACCGATGCTTCTCAAGGAGCTGTCAGATGGCGAGCACCAATTGTTGCACAGCCTGGGCTTGTGTCTATTGTTTTCCAACACCCGCAGCCTGTTCCTGCTGGACGAACCAGAAACCCATTTCAATCCGTCTTGGCGGGCTAGTTTCATCACCCGGTTGGGCCGCTGCCTGGGTGGAGAGAACGGTAGCCAGACAGAAATGCTGATCACCACGCACTCGCCGTTTTTGATTTCCGACAGTACACCAGACAAGGTATTGGTGTTCAGCAAAAACCAGGACACAGGTGATGTAAGCATCAATCCCCCCGAATACAACACGCTGGGCGCTTCGATCAACAAGATAACGCATGAAACTTTTGAGAAATGCGAAACTATTGGAGATGGCGCTCAAAAAGTACTGCAGCAATTACTGACTGACCCGATGTCGAAGACCGACCCCCATGGCCTTGCCCGCAAAATCATGGATACCGTAGGCGATTCCATTGAGCGTACGTTGGCCGTGCATGCTTTGTTGCAGACGCCAAGAGTCGACAAGGAGCCGGGCTGATGCTGTTCCCTTATAAACGGCCTCGCCACCCTATGCGTGCCATGCATGGTTTTGTGGTTTATATTTTCGCCAGGGTCTGGTGCCGTGCGCCGAATGAGGAATACAGCCTTGAACTGTTCAAGGGTTTGCCAGCCTTATATGCCATCATGGATAAACTACACCGGGCTGACTTGGCTGGAACCGAAAAGGGCGCGGGGGCGTTTTTCTATCGCCACGTCAACCAGATCTTCAAAGAATTCAAACAGCTTGATTCAGAAGATATCCAGTCCTATAGACGAATGTTCAGGGACAATAACGCTATCCAAGCGCTATGTGAGGGAAAAAAAGAACCCAGTCGCTACGTCGCGGGCACTCAAAACGCACTGATGAACACAGTAGAAGCGTTTTTTAGTAAGCTTTATAGCTGCGGTTTTTTTGAGCTAGCAATAGTTAAGGAGCATATTGGCGCAGACTTGCAAGGACACTACAAGGCGTTTGCTGCGCTAAACGACATGCCTTGCTGCCCGTTTTGTGGTCTTATGCCGATGGACTCTGAATTTGATCCAACCCGGGAGGCCTACGACCATTATCTTCCTTCTAGCAAGTATCCATTCAACTCGGTCAATCTAAGAAATTTGGCCCCCGCATGCTATAAATGCAACTCACAAATCAAAGGCGCAAAAGATCCCCTTCAAGATGAGGCTGACGTCAAGCGAAAGGCTTTTTATCCATATGCAGTTGATAGATATCCTATTCAAGTCTGTGTGCATTTCAACCTCACTGGCCAGCTTCCCACAGCAACGCAGGATATTGGTGTTGATCTGATCTGCGCCGGACACGACGAGGAAATAAAAACTTGGGATAGGCTTTATAAAATACGCGAGCGCTACGCGGCCAAATGCCTTTCTCCCTCTGGGGCGAAATACTGGTTGCAGCGCATACTAGACGAGAACAAAAATTACCATCAGATATCGCAAGACACATTGAATAATGAGCGAGAACAGTGTGATAAATTCCCCTGGCACGAAAGCAACTTTCTAAAGAAAGCTTGTTTGGATGAGTCTTCCAGATCAGGCTTGATAAGCAATCCTTAATATTTAAAATCCTGGCGACACGAAGGAAAATTTCAGACTCCCAGATAAATTGACGTCACTTTTAACCTTTCATGCCCAAGTTCACGACTGATCTGCTGCCGGGCGTATTGGTCGTTCAATCGCTGGTTTGCATTGAGCTGAGCTTTGCTAGAGCCGCCTGCCGCCGGCGCCTTCCACCCAGTCAGCTCTTCATACCGCATCTGCGCATACCGATGGCGAAGCCCATGCATGTGGCTCATCCCCGCAGTCTTGCACTGGCCATCGTAGACATGACGCTGCTGGATGTAGGTTTTGTGGGCGGGGATCAATGACCCGGCTCCCGCCAGATGGTGCGCCGCCTGAAGCACTTCGCGTTGTTCTGGCGTCGTGATCGGCACGGTTCGCTCTCGCCCTCCTTTCGTCCACGAGCCTTTCAGGGCGAGATGATCGCCACGGTCGGCATAGCTGGGCTGGAACTTGATCGCCTCTTCCCGACGCAACCCGAAGACGGCCTGTAGCTGAAGGCTCATGCGCACGTGGACATCGGTGACTAGGTCAAGCCCCGAGCCCAGTTCCCGGGCCTTGCTGACGTTGGTCACATAGCGGCGCTCGGCCACGCCAAGCTGCGTGTTGTCCGCTGGCAGGATGCCAGACTTGCCGATCTTCTCGGCCCACCAGCGCAGATGGGAGAGCCGATTCTTGATGGTGCCAGATGACAGGCCTTCGCCTTGCCAGCGATCCAGCAGCGCCTGGACGTGCTTCCCCTTGAGCGACGATGCCTTCATCTGCCGAAAACCGGCCTCGCGCAGTTGCCGTGCAGCCAACGTCAGAGAGCGCATGCGGTCGGCCTGGGTGTTGTGGCTGCCGTCGCGGTTGCGGTGGCAAAGCTGCCGCAGGGTGTAGGTCAAGTCATCCATCTTCCGGTCTCCCAGAAAGCGTCGTCGTGCTGCGTTGTCCTGAAACTCGATGGTTAGTGTTGGTGCCAACTCGCTAGGCGAGATCCCGTGAGGGCAAGGGCATGGTGTTCAGGAGACACCAGAGCCTCGAATGAGGCGTCCGTCTTGCTTCCTGCTGGAAGGCCGGACGGAGGTCGTGCGGGATGAACAGGCTGTAAGCGTCGATGAGTCCTCCTATAAGTGAGTGGGATGAGAAAAGCAGCGGGAGTCCTGTGCGTTGCGCACGGGCCATAGCTGCGAGGGACAGTGCGCCGAGAGCGCAGGAAGGGATAAGTACAAGCAGATGAAGATGGCTCCGCCCATGGGTAGGGCCGGTATGCATCAGGAGCCTGGGCATACCTGGGTAGGCTCCGCCCTGACGGGCCAGCGCTTGCAGGAACCTGCGCTGTTGGGGGGGCCGATGTACGAGGCCCATCGGTCTTGGCAACTGCCCGGTCAGTGTAGGGCGGGCATCATCATGTATGCCGCACGCAATAGGATCTGGCTTTCGCCCATATTGTTGGCGGCGTGGGCAGGGCCGTCACTGCGGTGTGCAGTGACGGCCCATCTCATGGCGTTCGAGCCCCGCGCAACGGGAAAAGGCCTGCGGCAGGCGCGTACATATCTCCTGCCTACGACACTGACGCGGCCTATGGCCTTGTCGGCTACCTGTGCAGAAGTGGCGTGGTAGCCATGCCACTCCTGCACAGGTAGCTTGCGTGCAAAGCCCATCCTGCAGTATCTGGGGGGATGGCTCGGCGTTGGGGCTGATTTCGCGCGTAGTGGGGGTCAATGGCGGGCGCGC
>Ga0209343_10006772_pt1 | contig 13656 bp, 9 predicted proteins | sample RifCSPlowO2_02_FD_184026 | JGI IMG/M metagenome (GOLD analysis project Ga0209343, IMG submission 184026) | Groundwater microbial communities from Rifle, Colorado - Rifle CSP2_plank lowO2_0.2 (SPAdes) (version 2) | ecosystem: Environmental > Aquatic > Deep subsurface > Groundwater | place: Rifle... | reverse complement strand
GAGTTCTTTGCTTTTTCATTTGTTTTTCCTTTTTGATTATCTTGGTTAAAATTTACCATATAATCCTTATAAAATGCAACCGTCTCTAACACTGATTAGCACATTGCGAATATTAATGCACTCATTACGTGTCTGTGGCTTTTCCCTTTTGCAAGACAGATAAAAGTACCCGTTGTCCTAATTAAAAGCAAATGCTTATGTAAACAACGAATATAAGCCATTCTCAAATAATTAGAACCGTCCCCGTAAACTATCTTTATTTTCTTTTCCCTTTTCTTCGGACAGGGGTGTCCGGTGAAGGCAATATAGTTGTGTATTTGTTGTACAACTCGAAGAGAAACGCCACCCTTTCGGCATCCGAAGCAAAGCTCTTTTTCCCATAAGCGGCTTCAACGGTTTTATCAAGCAACTGATGCGCTTTGCGTAAGTCCGGCGGCATGGCAATGGGATCGTACAAATCGGCAAGCGATGCATCGGGATGCGAGGCGCGTGCATCAAGAACGCCTTGCGCTGCCCCTTCGATTGCGGCTTTCTGTTTGTCGGTCGGATCGCTCGGCCAGGGGAAGTTATTGTAGACAATCTGATTGGAGTATTGATAATCACTTTTCATGCGTCCTGCCACGTAACGCATCCAAGCCATATGCATTTGTGAACAAAGCATGCCAAATGAATATAAATGCGGATCAGGGATAACCAGCAAACTGCCATTTGCGATAACATTCGGCCGAAGCATGGCAATCGGCAGGTACGCTCGATTCTCAGATGACACCTTGGGAATCGCAATATATCGGCCCTTCGGCTGACGTCTTTCGCCAAAGAGCGACGGGTATTTTGCCAATTCAACTGTCGTCGCGCGCCCGCTTGAGGACCTAAATCGTTTGACACGTTCAACCCGCTCCATTATCGGCGGCAACTGCCGAAGCTCCTGGGGCGTGATATTTTCGAGCCATAAACACCAGCGCTTGGTTCCATTCACCAATTCCTCGCCGCCCATGTATGGCCGAATCCATGTTGACGACGCCGGATATTCTTTCAAAATCGATTTATAATCCGCCTCTTCCAGTATAAGATGCCCGTCATCTATTGCCATGCTACCGTAATTAATGGGCGGTGCCGGACAAACGGGCGTTGTTCGTTTCAGAAGCAGAACATCCATCGCATCCACCAGGTAGGGATTGATATTTCCAACTATAAGTTCGTGAGGCGCACCATTTACGTCAGGATAATCATATATAGTTTTCCGGGAAACATCATGAAGCGCGAAGCCGATGATGACACAATGCACCGCAGCCATACCACGAGCCTCGTTGCTCCATCTGAAGGTGCGGTGTGCAAAGTGAATTTTGACACCAAGTCTCAATAGCTCATTCCAGAGAACGCCAACCTGCTCGCCCTGAGTAATAGAGTTCGTCGAGACAAAGGCTATCTTCACCCGCTCACACGGCGGTTTCGGCATGTCGGGCAGCTTGCCGAGTAAACCCTCTATCCTATCATCGCCCTTCACGTAATGCACCGCCTTCAAATACCACGCTGTCACATAATCAAGAACGCCTGCGCCTTTGACCTTTCCGAATACCATATCCATATCAGCTTTTTGTTCTGAACGCTGTTCTTTCTTTCCCACAAATGGCGGATTGCCAAGGATGTAGTCAACATGCTCGGCGGATATGACTTTATTCCAGTCCAACCGCAACGCATTGCCGCAAACGATGGATGGGGCGTGGATGAGTGGCAGGCGGCGGAAGTATTGCCCGAATTCCTCGGACACTTTCATATTCATCTGGTGATCCGTGAGCCAGAGGGCAACCTGAGCAATCTGTGCTGGGAATTCCTCTATCTCTATGCCGTAGAATTGATCAACATTGACCTGTACAAGCCGGAAAATGTCGAGATGCATCTGTCCTGATTTGAGGACAGCGCGCAGTATCTCAAATTCGAGCAGCCGTAATTCCCGGTAGGCAATAACAAGAAAATTACCGCATCCGCAGGCTGGGTCAAGAAATTTGATCCGGGCAATCTTTTTGTGCAGTTCAAAAAGTTTCTTTGGGTTCAGCTTTGCAGCATGGAATTCAGCCCAGAGGTCATCCAAGAAAAGTGGTTTTATAAGCTTCAGGATGTTCTCTTCACTCGTGTAATGAGCGCCGAGATTACGGCGCCGTTCAGACCCCTCTTCATCCATGACGCACTGAAAAAGAGCGCCGAATATGGCAGGCGATATCCGCCCCCAGTCAAGAGCGCAGCAGTCGAGAAGCAATTCGCGCATAGTGCGGTCACAGGTTGGAATGGGTAGTGTTTCCTCGAAGAGCCGCCCGTTTACATATGGAAAAGCGGCAAATCTCTCATCAAGATTTCTTTGACGCCTATCCTCAGGTGTATTGAGCACTTGAAAGAGCAATGAGAGTTGCGGACCAAGATCTGAGCCGTCTTCACGTGTGCAGTTTTCGAGAAAATCACGAAAAGAACCGCGAGGCTCAAAAAGCGTGGTGTCTTCAGCAAAGAGGCAAAACAACATCCTTACCAGCATGACTTCGAGGTCATGTCCAGAGTAGCCTGAGGCGCGTAAACGGTCATGTAGCTTTCCCATCCGTTCAGCTGCCTTAATGTTGACCGGGTCTTGAGCAGCTATTTGTTGGGTGGCATAGCCGGCTATAAAACCAAAAAGTTTTATGTGCTTGTAAAGGTCTTTAAGCGGAAATTCATTCTGTGTATTGGAATCGAGATCGTAGAGCCGTATGCGCGCAAAGTCAGAAACGATAACATAGCGGGGAAGGTCGCGCTCGGCAAGGCCATCAAAATAGTCTAAAGCCTGCCTGTACGCTGAGTCGAGATCGCAGCCAAGGGACTTGTGCTCTGCGATGAGTGTGCCGCGCCAGAAGAGGTCTATAAAACCACCCCGCCCGCCGCTCTGCTCGAAATGTGTCCGTGCACGGCGGACAGGTTCTTCAAAGCTCGCAAGCCGCCTGCGGGATACTCCGAAAACATTGAAAAAATCGTTCCAGAAGGTTTGGGCTTCAGCACGTTCAGCACGCGCGCCTTCCCATTCGCGGGAAAAAGCAAGTGCACGGTCTTTGATTTCATTCAACGATAGCGGCATGTTATAGGCCCCCTACACTAAAAAGTAAAAGTAAAAGTAAAAAAGTAAAAAAATAACGAAAATAACGGGGACTGGTTTATTTACCATTTCCCCTTCCCTGATTGTCCATGATAGCTGATGGAATCTTATAGAGCATAGAATGCATCACCTATTTATATACCTCTATACCTCATTGTGCATTGCATCTCTTAACCTTAGCAATGGCGGATGCTAATCCCCAACAGCCTCCTGAATATCCATAACCATCTGCCGCACATTTTTCACAAAAAACTTTTTTATATCCTTCCAGTCAGGCCTTTCCTTTCCGCAATATTGCGGGTCAGGGTCAATATCAGCGTTACCAAACAATGTTGTATAAGTCAACTATTTGGTTCCCTTGCCCTCAATCTCTTCAAGAGATTTGGGATAATCTTTTATGAAACTGCCTATGCCTATCGGAAAAAAGTAGAAGAAAAGGACTAGATATAATATATAGGAACTAAACCCAGCCCATGACATAAGACCGATAATAATTGCCATAACAAACATCCTGATGAGATTAGCATAAGGGTAAAATATTGCATTGATTCCATATCTCTGGAATGCGGTTTTATATGCACCCATGCGGGACAATGCACTTGCGAGTATAAATGTCCAATAATTCTGAAATGACGGAATAAGCACATCATTGAGAAAGTGGATTTCGTTGATATGTTTCCCGGAAAGGTCGTCAGGATTCAATGGAAAGAGGGAATACCAGACACTCCCCTGTATATATTGAAAGGCAAGAAAATGGATTGAAAAGAATCCGAATAGGAATAAGCTTATTGGCAGAATTATGATAATGCGAACAAACCAATTATCCAGCAGATATGCCCACCGCTTCCCTTCCTTTAAGATCATGGCTATACTCAAAAGCAGACTCGCGGTGCAGAGCAGAATCATCAATAAGGCAATGTCGTGTTTTCTGAAAAAACTATAACCGGCAAAGATTATAAAGATGTTTATTAAAATTGTCCCGATGCCGGTTTCAACAGGGTCATAATGCTTCGCTTCCTTTCCACGAACAATGGCCATATCTCCTCTCAAAAGCCCGCCAAGTATAGAGGTCAGGACATAGGAATATCCGAGGACAAGGCTTGAAATCCAGAGACCCCACACAAGGTCTTTGGCTGACCACTGTTCATACCAGGCCAAGGCAACAGTGCCTACAAATAAGAACAGGTCCAGTAAAAGGGCGTTCTTTTGCATTGTCATGCTATATCTATCCTCTCAGCACCGCCACAATCCCGCCTTTCTGCGCTACATTGACCACCTTTTTCTTGGATGCCCTTCCGAGGATGCCGACGCCTTCAGGTGTGCCTGCCAATCCATAGACCGTATAAAATTCTTCAAATACAATATCTCCGTTTTCATCAAGGATTGGGAATGTCTTTGTGGATACCTTTCTGTATTCCTGCACTATCCATTTTCCATATTCTACACATCCCCTGTCTATCATCTCATCCCAGTGCTGTTGGGTTGTGTCTTTCCCTATAACTATGCCGTATCCACCATAGCCGCGATTTGGTTTTAATATAAGGCTGTCTTTATTCTTTCTTATATAATTCAACAATTCAACATTTTCACCGTTGGGGCTGTCTGTGCGTATATCCCTTATAATCTTTGTCCACGGAATATGCCTTAATATACCGGCGCTTCTCAGCATATTGAAAACAGAGGAAAATCTTTCATCCCTCAGCACCTCCCAGCAGCTTTTGTGGTCAAGCTCCCCGGCAATGGATGATATTACCTGATTCCTTTTGAAAGCAGTCTTTATAGCCTTTACATGCCTACCCTTACCCATCTTAAAGAGTTCAACCAGTTCAAAGTCACGGTATATTATATCAATCCTGTGCTTTTTGTAATATACCTCGTCGCCCTTAAGATAGAGCTCCCGCGGGTCGATCATGTATATCCTCATATCGACCTTCCTGCCGAACTTCCTGTTATAAAACTCTGCAAGGGACGGGAACTCTGTAATACCTGATGTTAGGGTCTTGTCCTCTGCAAATGCAACATGCAGGCTCTCCTTTTTGCCAAGCACATCTGCCTGGTGCAGGATTTCGTGCAGGAGGAGCGTGCGAATATCGTCATTTTTCTTTAGAATAATATTTTTATCTATCTTCTTAAGCCTCGGAAGAACAATGCCTGTAATCACCTCCTCGGCTGTTGGCACATAGTGGTTGCCCCCCACTGCAACCGAATTATCTTCAAAGAATGTGATGGTGTCCTTCCAGTTAGGGTGGTAGATGTCAAAATGGAAATCAAGCCTTGACCATATGCCGCGTGTCTTTCTGTGTTCACTTGTCCATGTATCTCTTACCCACGCATCCTCTTCATCTGTCAGGGGCAAAACCTCCCGCACCTCCGGGTATTCAAGATAGAGGTCTATTAGTTTGGACAGGGCTTCTTTTATCAAAAGGCATGTCCTGTGGAGGTATTTTACCTGAGCGCGGCTCGCAACAAGGGGAAGGGGAAGGAGGTTTATTACATCATACTTTCCCTGACGCTCATAGGTAAAATCCATCTCTTTGCAGGTGTGGTGTATTTCTTTAAAAAGGGCATTAAGCTCTGCTTCAGGGATACTGAGGAAGGCATGCCTCAATTCGCAGTCCCAGTGTTTGATATTTGAGCCTTTTTTCAATCCTCTTCAACCTCTACAAAGTTTTCTTTAGACGCACCGCAGTCAGGGCATTTCTCAGGCGGGTCTCCGCACTGGCCGTGGCAGGTATGGATGTAACCACAGACAAGGCATTTATATATAAGCTCCATATCCATAGTCATACCTCCTAAAGAGTGTCAAAGCGTCATAGTGCCACAGGGTCAAAGTTTTTACTCTGATGCTCTGACACTTTGACTCTTTGATGCTTTTTAAACCAATAGCTCTACCACATGCAACACCTTTGCCTTAACGCCAATCTGATGCAGCCCGTCCTTTATCTGAATCATGCATCCAGGGCAGGCAGTAGCCACGATATCCGCGCCAGTATTCTTTATATCCTCTGCCTTGCTCCTTGCTATTTCCATGGAAAAATCATAGTCAGTTATGTTGAAGCTTCCTCCGAGGCCGCAGCACCTGCAAGGATGCCCCATCTCTTTCAATTTAGCCCCTGACATCTCAATAAGCTCTCTCGGCGCATCCTTTATACCCTGTCCGCGGTTAAGGTGGCAAGGATCGTGGTAGGTGATTACAGAGCCGAGAGCCGAGAGTTTAGAGCCAAGAGAGGTATAGCCTTTTCTCCACTCTACACTCCCAACTCTCAACTCTCTTACCAGAAGTTCTGTTATATCTCTGACTTTGCTGCAAAAGGCATTAACCCTTTCAGGGTATTCATCGCCTAAAAGCTCTTTGAATCTCCTCCTTAAGCCGTCGCCGCATGTTGCACATGCAGTTGTAATATAATCAAGCTCATACTGTTCAAATGCCTCAAGGTTTTTTAATGCAAGTGATTTGGCTGTCTCCACATCTCCCATGCCGAGGGCCGGCATGCCGCAGCAATGCTGGTCAAGAGGGACAATGACGGATGCCCCTGCCTTTTCTATCAATTTTAAAGACGCCTCGCCGATATTGGGCAGCATGTAGTTTATGAGACATCCGGCAAAGAAGCCCACACGAGGCCGTGAACTGTGAACTGTGAACTGTGAATTGTTTTTCTGACTTCTAACATCTGACCTCTCACCTCTGACTTCTAAAAAGAATTTTTCCGCCAGCGGCGGCATGAGCCGCCTTTCATCTACCAGCGGCAGAGGGAATCTCCTGTGCAGGCCGCTTTCCTCAGGAACACCTTTGAAGAAAAGGCCCTGAAGGTTTGATGCAAATTTCATTACAGCAGGCATAAGCCTCTCTGAATCAAGAAAATTCCTCAGCGTAAGAGATTTTATGAAGGGAAGGCCGTTTTCTTTTACTATCTCTGTCCTTGCAGCAAGGATTATGTCAGGCACATTCACATCATTGGGGCAGCTCTCATAACATGCCATGCACTGGACACACTCTGTCATGTGCTTTATGAATCCCTCTGAGATATTTATCTCCTTTTTAAGCAGGGCATCACAGAGCGCAACCTTGCCCCTGGCGCTGGCAGGCTCCCTCCTTGCAACGTCAAATGTGGGGCATACGCCCCTGCATGTGCCGCAGAGAACGCACTTCGAGATTTCAGAGCTGAGATTAGAGAGTGGAGATAAAAACAAATTATTTCCTCCGCGATTGAGATTTATGTACAAAAGCCCCAAGCATCCTGGTAACTTCCTGACATAAACCTTCCAACTTCAAAAAATTTTTATTATCCAAAAAACCCATATCACGTAATACCAAAAGCCAATTCTCTGTTTCCAATGACGAACCTTTTGCAATGAAAAAGAAGTATTCCATTTCTTTTCCCTGTCTTCTCCCAAATCCTTCTGCAATATTAGCCCCTATAGAACTTGCTGCTCTAAGAAGCTGCTGCCCCAAAATCCTTCCTTTTGGATTATCAGGTAATTTATCTATAATTTCAGCGACTGATAAAAGCAGTTTATGTGCCTTTTGCCAAACTTGTAAGTCCCTAAAGTTTTGCACATACTCAGTCATCTCGGCTCTCCACTCTCAGTTCTCAACTCTATCTTTCGGGAATATCTTTCCTGGATTTAAAACCCCTTTCGGGTCCAAAACCTGTTTTATCCTTCTCATCATATCTATGGCAGCAGGGCTGAGCTCCATACCTATATACGGCATCTTTGCAGTGCCAATACCGTGCTCCCCTGATATGGTTCCGCCGAGGCTTAAGACAAGCCTGAAAATCTCCTCCACGGCCTTCTTACCCCTTTCAAACTCACCGCTGTTAGACTTATCAATCATCACGTTAACATGGATATTGCCGTCTCCTGCGTGGCCAAAATTAGCTATGATAATATTATATTTCCTTGCAATATCCCTTGTGCCCATTATGGCATCGGGTATTTTACTCCTCGGGACAACAATATCCTCATTTATCTTGTTGGGTTTCAGTTTTGCCATGGACGGCGATATGGCGCGCCGTGCCTGCCACAATGCCTTGGCCTCCTGCCTATTCCCTGCTATCCTCACATCTGTTGCGCTGTTTTCCATACATATACCTCTGATGAGGAGCGCCTCCTTCTCTATCAAATCCTTATCTCCGTCAACCTCAATCAGGAGCGCTGCCTCTATGCTGCCAGAAAGGTCCGGAGGCAGATAGCCTGCAACGCAGCCAATACTTTCTTTGTCCATAAATTCCAGTGTTGAAGGAATAATCTTTGAAGAGATAATTTTTGAAACAGTATTTGCAGCATCCCTCATATCCGAAAAGACAGCAAACATGGTCTTTGTTGCCTCAGGCAAGGGAAGGAGTTTTAAGACCGCTTTTGTGACAATGCCCAGGGTACCCTCAGAACCTACAATGAGTTTTGTAAGGTCATAGCCCACAACACCCTTAGCAGTCTGCACACCTGTATTTATTATCTCGCCTGTAGGAAGCACAACCTCAAGCCCCAGGACATAGTCCTTTGTAACACCATATTTCACAGCCCTTGGCCCGCCTGCACACTCTGCAATATTGCCGCCGATGGTGCAGAACTTGAGGCTTGAAGGGTCAGGCGGATAAAACAATCCCATCTTCTCCGCCTCTTCCTGAAAATCTCCTGTAACAACACCCGGCTCAACAATGGCAACAAGGTTATCAGTATCAATCTTTAAGATTTTGTTCATCCTTTCCAGGGAGACAACCACACCTCCCTCAACAGGGAGGGAACCGCCTGAAAAACCAGAACCTGCGCCCCTCGGTATTACAGGAAATGCTTCCCTATTGGCAAGCTTTAAAATAAGAGAGATTTCCTCTGCGCTTTTCGGAAACACAACCGCATCAGGCAGGAATTTCTGGTTTGTCGCATCATAAGAATAGCAGATGAGGTCTTCCCTGCTGTTTGTGATATTTTCTTTGCCGGCTATATTGTTTAACTCTTTTGCAATATTCTGTGAAAGCACAACAACCTCCAAATATTTTTAAGTATAACACACCGGAGTAATGGGATAAAGTCTTTAAAAGACTGAGAAACACCCTTGACCGCCTTAGAAAAGTGTGGTTTATTTCGGAACAGGTTCCGGGTTTAATGCAATATTGCGCTGCTTCAATTAAATTAGAATCTGGACAAAATAGACCCCGCATCCCATTCATCCTAATTTATAAAATCACTGCCTATGAATGAATAGGCAAGGCGCTGTATGTTTGAACTAAATCAAAGGCTCGAAAATGATGCTGTTGAGGTTTGCCGACTGAGGCTATCGCTGGTGGTTATTCTGATTATTTTATTCTATCGGAGTTGACATATCTGGAACTTGTGCTATTAATCTACATATAATCACAAGTTCAGAAGCATACAGCGAGAAATATAACCCCCACACCAAAGATTTTGCTGTGAGGGGTAAAATAAGGAGGGGAGTGCTATGCTGCTAAAATATAGATTTTGGTCTTTACTGTGCATGGTAATTTTCATGACATCTTGCGCGGGTTCGTCTCCATATATGAAGCCTTCGGCAACCATGCTGACCCCAACGAAAGAAAAGGCTGTAGTCCGTTTTATGAGGCCCTCGGGTTTTGGCTATGCCATAGATTTCAATGTATGGGATGGAGAAAAGCTTGTCGGTAATAGTGTTGCAAAGGCGCAGTTTGATTATCTTGCAGTTCCTGGGAGGCATATATTTGTCGCTGTAGCGGAAAATAAAACATTCATGGAGGCAGAACTTGAAGGAGGCAAGGTATATTATGTTATAACACAGGTGCGTATGGGCGTCTGGAAGGCAAGGGTAGGCCTTGTGGCTGTGAACAGGGGCTCTGAATTCTGGGATAAGGTGCAGGAATACGAGAGAGGATTAAATAAACTTCAATCCGACACGGAGGCTTTGAAAAAATGGGAGGATAAAGGTAAATCTAAGATAAAGGCCGTTCTAACAGAATATGACACATCGTTAAAGGCTTCAGGAAAGTGGCCCAGATTAAAACCTGAAGACGGCAGATAAGAACAATATTTTTGAAGATGTTATTGCAGGTGGTATATACCTGAGAATATTCCGGATATATTACAGCAGGTTTGCGGCGCGTTCTGCCAGGTCCGAACGCTCGCCTTTTGACAGTGTCACATGGCCTGCAATAACCTCGCCTTTGAACCTCTCCACAACATACGCCAGGCCGTTGCTTGAGGAATCTATATAGGGGTTATCTATCTGGTAAGGGTCGCCGGTAAGGATGATCTTTGTGTTGTCGCCTGCCCTTGTTATGATTGTCTTTATTTCATGTGGTGTCAGGTTCTGGGCCTCGTCAACTATCATATACTGATTTGGTATGCTCCTGCCCCTTATGTAGGTCAAAGGCTCCAGCTCCAAAATTCCCTGATTCATCAGTTCCCTGTAGCCGTGGTGCCTGCCCCTTTCCTTGCCTTTGCGTTCCATGCCAAAGAGAAGTTCAAGGTTGTCAAATATGGGCTGCATCCATGGGGTGAGCTTTTCTTCCAGATTTCCGGGCAGGTAGCCCACATCCCTTCCAAGAGGGAAAATAGGGCGGGATGCCAGGAGTCTTATATAAGCCTCTTCCTCCACTGCCTTTTTCAAACCTGCGGCAATGGCAAGAAGGGTTTTCCCTGTGCCGGCCTTTCCGGCAAGGGTGACAAGTTTTATTGAATCGTTGAGGAGGAGGTCCATGGCAAATTTTTGCTCTGCATTTTTCGGATGGATTCCCCAAACGCCTTCCTTTGGTATATTAAGCGGCACAAGACTCTCTTTGTCTTTATCAAACCTTGCAAGGGCTGTATGCTTTTGGTCGCCCTCATCCACAAGCATAATACCTTCATGGGGGTACAGGTTATTCGCCAATGGCTTAATGCCACCATCGGCATAATAACGGTCTATTATACTTTTTGAAACTTTAAATGCCCGGAATCCCTGGTACAGTTCGCTTATCTCCACTTTATCGGACTCATAATCCCTGGCAGTAAGCCCCAGTACATCCGCTTTGATTCTCAGGTTTGTATCTTTGGTAACGAGGATAACAGGCCTTCCCCCTTTTTCCTTTAGTTCCATGGCAACAGACAATATCTGATTATCTGCCTTGTTGGACATCAGCTCCGGCGGGAGGATGTTGTTGGCCTTTGCAGTTGGGATAAAAACCCTGACCGTACCGCCATTTTCGAGGGGCACACCTTTGTACAGTTCCCCCTTTGCCCTTAATTTGTCAAGTATCCTTGAGACCTGCCTTGCATTACGGCCTATCTCATTGAGGTCTTTCTTGAACCTGTCCAGCTCCTCAATGGAGATTATCGGGATTACCACATCATTGTCATCAAATGCGTAGAGGGAGTTTACATCGTGAAGGAGGACATTCGTGTCCAGCACATAGTATTTTTTCATAAAGGCATTTTATGAAATTAAAATGGTATGGTCAAGGGAGAATATACATAATCGTGAATAATTGCAAAAAAACAGCGAATTTCACGGTTTTGAGCTACAACTCTCCTTTAAACGCTGTTTTCAAACCGATTTTTTCAATTCTTCAAGATTGGCCAGTTTTTATTTATAAATTGCTTCGAGTTTGGCGACGATGGCGTGTTATTCGGAGAGAGATTGATAGCGAAAAAACTCCGTTGTGCGAAAAGTGTTTGAACTTTACTCCACTGGCGAATATACCCTGAAAGCTGTTGCGAAAATTTTGGAGCAAGCGGGGCTAAGAAGCTACAAGGGCAATATACTGAATTCAAAACGGTTTGCTTTTTTGGCGAAAAACGGCTGGCGAGCCATTTCCTAATTGGCGGAGAGGGGGGGATTCGAACCCCCGGTAGAGTTTTATCCCTACAACTGCTTAGCAGGCAGCTGCCTTCAGCCGCTCGGCCACCTCTCCAGGAAATGCAGTGAACAGTGATTAGTGAAGGGTGTTCAGAAAAACCTCATAAATACTAAGCAGGCACACTTTTCACTCTTACTGTTTTTAGTGTGTCTTTATTTATACAATTAACTTCCATGTATTGTCAATTATTTATACATATAGTAATGCAGTGCATACAAAGATGTTACCTTTTCCTCACCAAGCCAACCCTGTTACAATACCTGTAAATCCTGCATTTGCTGCACAGCGGTGAAACCGGCTTGCATATATTCTGGCCGAATGTCACCAGAAGGTCGTTTATGATAATCCAGTATCTTTTGGGCAGTTTCTTTCTAAGGGCATACTCTGTCTCCTCCGGCGTTCTGGTCTTTACATAACCCCATCGGTTGGTTATCCTGTGGACATGGGTATCAACACATATACCCGGTTTTCCGTATCCAACTGTTACAACAAGGTTTGCCGTCTTCCTTCCCACGCCCTTAAATCTTAAAAGCTCATCAATTGTATCAGGTACCTTTGAATGATACTTTTCTATCAATTCCTTGCAGATGTTTTTAATAACCTTTGCCTTGTTGCGGTAAAAACCTACCGGGTAGATGGCTTTTTCAATTTTTTTAGCAGGCAGGTTCACCATGGCTTCAGGTGTTCTTGCGAGGTTAAAAAGTCTTTCAGAGGCTGAAGCTGTGGTGTTATCCTTTGTGCGCAGGCTCAGGATGCAGGAAATCAATACCATAAACGGGCTGCGGGATGTCCTGGAGATTTGTGTGACCGCAGGGATGATAAAAGGTCTATTCTGCGCCTTTATGGTCCTTATGACAGCGGCAATGTCTGTATAATGCATAGTATGACCGTAAAACACTTTATAAATAAAAAAGGCGGCGTTGTGAAACGCCGCCTTTATAATTATTCACGAACAGGCTTACATCATCCCTTCCATGCCGCCCATTCCCATTCCCGGATGCATTCCGCCGGGACCGCCTTTTTCCTCCCTCGGCTTTTCAACAATCAGCGCCTCAGTGGTCAGCATAAGTCCTGCAATGGACGCAGCGTTCTGGAGCGCATATCTTGCAACCTTTGTCGGGTCAATTACCCCTGACTTGAAAAGGTCTTCATAGGTTTCAGTTGCGGCATTAAACCCGAATGCGCCGCTCTCCTTCTTTATCCTGTCAACAACTATTGAGCCTTCAGCGCCTGCATTTTCTGCAATCTGTCTGATGGGTTCCTCAAGGGCCTTCTTCACGATATTGATACCGAACTGCTGGTCGCCCTCCAATTTAAGCTTTTCAAGAGCGGGCAATATCCTCAGGTATGTGACGCCACCGCCCGGCACTACACCTTCTTCAACAGCAGCCCTTGTGGCATGGAGCGCATCCTCAACCCGTGCCTTCTTCTCTTTCATCTCAATCTCGGTAGCAGCGCCGACATTAATCACAGCAACACCGCCCACGAGTTTTGCAAGCCTCTCCTGGAGTTTCTCCTTGTCATAATCTGACGTCGTCTCTTCAATCTGAGCCCTCATCTGTTTTACGCGGCCCTCTATATCTGCCTTTTTGCCGGCGCCGTCAATGATGGTGGTGTTCTCCTTGTCAATCACTATCCTCTTTGCCCTTCCGAGGTCTTTGATATCAATGCTTTCCAGCTTTATGCCGAGTTCCTCTGCGATCATCTTGCCGCCTG
>Ga0209343_10006769_pt1 | contig 13661 bp, 18 predicted proteins | sample RifCSPlowO2_02_FD_184026 | JGI IMG/M metagenome (GOLD analysis project Ga0209343, IMG submission 184026) | Groundwater microbial communities from Rifle, Colorado - Rifle CSP2_plank lowO2_0.2 (SPAdes) (version 2) | ecosystem: Environmental > Aquatic > Deep subsurface > Groundwater | place... | reverse complement strand
GTCATCATAAATCGAGCCTCACTCAGCTTTCACCTTTTTACTCGCTCAAGTACGGGTGCTATGAGCCGCACCATATACCAAATATTTTGGAATTCATATATGTCTCAATGCCTATATATTTCGGCCTAGTCATTTAGGGTCATGCCAACGTGGCCAACCCAACTTCCCCACAATTTCCGTGGATGCACCTGTCGATACCCTGTGGACAACCCGATAATTTCCTACCGAGTCAGCCCACTATCTACGTTGATTAAATCCTGCACCACCAATTCCAAGTAATACCTCGCATCACCGCAGCACCCTCGCACCATTCCCCTCAACCACCACGAAAAGGAGCACCTATGGCAAACCACGCCCGCAATAACCGTGCATTCAAATCCGCAGCCAACTTCACCGGCAATGTCGCCACCAGCACCTTCAAATGTGCCACTACCGACCACTTGGACATGTCCAGGGTATTTTTGGATATGCCGTCGATGGGCTTCCTGAGCACGCTCAAATATATATTCATGCAATTCATGTTCGTTGTAGTCACTGCCGTCATAACGGGAATATGGGTGTTCCTCCTCGTCGCTTACGGCATCCCATTCCTGTTTTCTCTCATCTTCTAGCTACCACCCATCAGGTAATACCCGCTCATCACCATCCACCAATACATCCGTATCTCAACTACAACCACGAAAGGAGTCACATGGCCAAACCCATCAGAAGTCGTATACGTCACCTCGAATCCGCCGCCAAGTCTTCCGCACCAGTAATAGAGAAGGCCGCAGTAGGTCTATTCCGCTGGGCTGCTACCGACCACTCTGGCATGTCCAGGTCACTGGCGAATATGCCCAATATGGGATTCTTCAGGACGCTCGAATACATCATCATGCAATTTGTTTTCGCTGTGCTAGGTGCAGTACTGACTGGCGCGATTGCCTACATCCTGATTGCCTACGGGATACCGCTGCTGTTCGACCTCGCCTTCAATTACTAACCCGTACCTCTATCCCAATAACAACAAGAGCCTTTGGCAGCGTTATGGGCTTCAATGGCCAGACACACTGGTCAATAACTGAAAACGCTGCATCACTCGCAAGGCGCTCCAGGTCTGTCCGGCTTAGTCAATTTTGACTGGCCTTGATATGGCATGGGGCGCTTTGTTTTTTTTCACGTCAATAAGGAGCTTTATATGTATTGGGTATTCATCATCCTCGCCGCAATCGCCATTGCCTTCACCCTGCTGGGTGCATTGTCAGTATGGGCAACGGTGCTGTTCCTGGCACTCAAAACGATATTGATAGCCGTCCCTGCCGTACTGGTTGCAGTTCTCTTGTGGCAACGGTTCATCGGCAGGAGGAATTAATAATGATCATCATCCCAAATTTCGTCCAAGCCAATCACCTCTATCAGCAAGGTCGCATCCAGCTCAGGCTACTCCAAGAACAGGCGATGGTTCTGATTGGCATCAATTCTGGCCACTATGTTGACGAGGCATTTGATATTGGTGACAGGGACATCGAATGGTTACTGCAACAGCCGGAATCCTCTGAGGACTACAACGGCATGCTCGGTGGCGATATCCATGTATGCCAGGCCGAAGCCGATCTCAAGGAAATCGTCGGCATGGATATGGAGTTCGCGAAAACTCACGGCAATAGATGGCCTGACTGCACCGATCAGGTCATGTCATGGGATCAATGCGCCTACCTCAACGAGAAAGTTGGAGAGCCGGAATGGGCGCTGTTTCTGCTGTGCTGGAACGATGCCGGTGGTCCTGTGTTTTATGTCCCGAAGCATCTCTGGCAAGCCGCAAGGGTGGCTGAACACATTGCAGAAACCAATCGGCACTGGAGCGTAGAAGCATAGCCCACAGTAGTTCCCCCTGTTTTCCTATTGTTGCCAACCAGCCATCTTCGGATGGTTTTTTCATTTATGGAGGTCGTATGCAAATACCCAAGCATCAACTTGTCGCAGAGATTGTCGGCAAGCTCAATCCGGCATTACAGGAAGAGTTCGAGGAGCGCGCTGCCATCATGGAATTCGATGGGGCAATGCTTCGTGACCATGCCGAGTGTCTAGCCTTGCTGGATGTTCTACATCGGCATCCCGAGGCTTTGCTGGCAAAGAGGTAGCGAAAAAAGAACCATCTTATATGAGGTACCAATTCATGCCTCACCACAACACACAAAGGAGAAATTACCATGAAACAAGACACACAAAGTAATGCTGCAACAGTTCCATCCATCAGCATCCTCAAGGTCGGCACCTGTCCATCGCTCTCCGGCAAATCCAAATTGTCATACGAGATCGGCTGCGATGCGGAATCTGCAATTCATTTCCGTGTGGTCGGCAATTCAGGCGGCGGCCAGCACAACGTCGAATGGGTGACTATGGAAAAGATAGGGAAATCGCTTAGTGAGAGCACGGCCATTACTTCATTCTCCCTGCACTCGATCTTCAAGGGAAAAAGTCTCAATAACGGCGGCTTCCTCCTTGCCGTGCTAAAGCATGAAGGGCTGGTGCTGGCACCGGAGGATGAGAAAGTCAGAAGTTATCAGTTAGGGGATCCCGGTAAGTTCATGGCCGAGGTGAAAGCGCTGATGGAGAAACCTGATGATGTGCCTGTCGAGCCCCTCTCGAAAAAGGTCAAAAAACCTGCATAGGCTGTGTGTTGTAGTAGTAGTCCGCATGTCAGTCAAGGAATCCGCGCCATTGCAGTTGAAAAGTAAGGCAATTTTTCTCAAGCAATTCTCACCCGCCGCAATACCGGCCTAATACCGACCCTCACGCAGTTTCCATCCAAGTTTCCTCGTTTCGCCCAACTTAGTTTCACCAACATCAACCTTAGCCATAAGGAGTCTCGATGTTCGTTTTCACATTGCTAATCATTGGCCTGCTGCTATTGGCGTTCAAGTCCACACGCTTAACTGGTGTGGCTGGCCTGACGCTGCTGGCTCTTGTATTTCCACCGCTGCTATTGGCCTTTCTGGCCATTGGGAGCATCGCCCTATATTTCATTCATTTCAGGAGAAATCAAAATGTATTCACAATTCCAAAATTACCTTTCCGACGCCGTTGATGCCGTGCTGACTTGGGATATTCCCGAATCGGATTTTACGGATGCGGTCAAAGCACAAGCCTGCCTGATGGCGGGTATCAACCCGGATGATCTGCTCTGGCATTACGCCGACTGATTGTTCTCTGCTGCATCCACGCATTGCCCCTCCCCTGCACTTTCCCAAAATCGAATTCAAAGTAATCCGCTCTATACGGAGGTCTGCGTTCGTCTGGCGGAAGTGTTGGGGGAGCTTTCACTTCATTTTTCAAGGAGGCAACATGACCACTGCATCAATTTCCTGCGTTCGCATTGCCGAGCAAGAGCGCATCAACCATACAGCCACATTATTTGGATTGAACTTCCCGCTGAAGCTGGAGCCTTTCGTGTACTTCATGGCGAACACCATGTGCGAGGATTACCAAGGCGGGTACTGGGAATTTTACACCTTGTCGAATGGTGGATTTTTCATGGCACCGCATACCGATGATCTGTTCCATGTCTCATGTGAGAATGGCTACGAGGGTAATCTGTCGCCGACGGCTTTCGGCATCGTGTGTTGCCTGTCCGCGTACTCACACTTGAGCTTTGGTGATGGCGAGTTTGCCCAGACCTGTGCCGAGCATTACCACCTGCTGCGCGAGTATGTTTTTGAGCATCCCGAGGTGGACGCGATTCTCAGGGCGATTGACTGATGCGGGATAGCGGCAACCGGGGGCGAGTGTCGCGGGTGCAGGGGTGAAACGCTGGCGTGCTGGAAAACTGAAAAACTGGATTTCTGAAAAACTGAGGTGGTGGAGCCCGTGCCAGCTTCTCAGAATTTCAGTTTTTCAGAATTCCACCCCAGCCACCCTGTTACCCCGGTCGAGATGCTGGCTGGTATTTGGCTTTTTTGCAACATGCGGCTTGATCGAATAAATTTAATCGGTAGAATGTGCGCAGGGATGTCAACATGATAATCAGGTTATGAGCACCCAGCCTCCTGATTGCAGACATTACCAACCTGGGACGACACACTGCGATAGAGTGCTTGTCGGAAGTAAGAGTAACGCTGAATGTGGAATACCCTATCGCAACACATGTCAGTGTCGAACAATATAGGTCGCCATCGTTTTCGCACGCTTTGGATCTTATGTTGTTTAGACCTACCTATACGGACACCTCCCAGATCGAGGCACTTGCGGACTGAAGCTGAGCTTTGTCCGCTACTCACGCCTTCCGACCCATCATCAAAATAACACCAGCGGGCATATCCTAATTTAAAGGTTGTGCAGCTATGATACTAAACAATGTAGTACCCAAAGTAATTCCGAAATTTAGAGATCCATCATCCTGTACCGACCCAGTCCAGGAATCAACTGCAAGCTCCGCTCCATCGCCATGCAATTCTCTTCCAACATTTGCAAGCAATGTTGCGGGAGCCTTGTATTGGTATCAGTATGGGCTGAGTATATTGCCTATCATCCCGCATTCCAAGCTCCCGGCACTAACTTGGGATCCTTGGCTCGATAAGCTGTCCTCTGCGAAAATTTCCCAATACTGGTCAGGTTTTCCAAGCCACGAGGTTGGGTTTATCGTTGGCGATGCCATTATCGTTTTTGATGCTGACAGTCCGGAGTCTATTGTTGCTTTGGCCGCAATCGAAAAGGCACACAATGTCACGCCGAACATGGTCGTCAAAACCACCAAAGGCGAGCACCACTGCTACCGCCGCGCCAATGGGACGTTTGCAAAATCCGATTCGCACAGCACCAAGGAATACCCCGACCGCTTAGACGTTAAAACCGGACGTGCGGTAATCATCCTCCCACCTAGCACCGGGAAAATCCTTGTAACGTGTGATGCGAAAAATGCCAGCGAGCTTACTGAGGCCAATCAGGATTTCATAGATGCGGTCTTTCTGCACAACGGCAGGCCTGCACCGCGCCAGTCAGAGATGACCACATTAACCTGTGCCGGATCAGGATCACCTGGCAATGACTTGGATAGGCTCAAGGCTCTTCTTGAATTTATCGACCCGGATGCTGGCGGATACGAGAACTGGTTGCATGTACTCATGGCAATTTTCCATGAAACCGGCGGCAGTGAGGATGGTTTTGAACTCGCAGATGTGTGGAGCAGCAAGGGCAAGAGCTACGCAGGCGAAAAGGATGTTCTGGTGAAATTGAATTCCTTCAAATCCGGCACGGCAAATCCCATCACCATCGCGACTATTGTCAAAATGGCGAAAGAGAATGGCGCGGATGTACGTGCAATTTTTGCAGCATCAGGCGAGCAGTTTGAGCCGTGTGTTACGGAGGTAATTTTGCCAAGCGCAAAGTCAACCAATGTGCCTGTCATGATCGAAAAGCCCAGCAAGGACGCACCCGAAAAAAGCAATGAGGTCAGCAATCCGCTTGATCAGTACTCGTTGCGTGGCATGTCAGATGAGCTTGAGAAAAATGTCGTAGATGCTGTGCCGCTGCTTGGTGAATTGGCACTAATGGGGCAAGCCACAGTTCTCTTCGCCGCTCCGAATACTGGCAAGACAATGATCAGCATCAGCCTGCTTATTGATGCCATCAAAGATGGTCGTGTTGATCCGACAAAAGTCTACTATTTAAATATGGATGACTCCGGCACAGGGTTGCTCGAGAAAAACCGTATTGCTGAGGAGTTTGGCTTCAACATGCTCGCGGAAGGCCATCGGGATTTCAGCGCAAGTGCGCTCCTGAGTATCGTGCGCGGGATGATTGAAGATGATCAGGCACGGGGCGTTGTAGTCATTCTGGATACCCTCAAAAAGTTCGTTGACCTGATGGACAAGGGGCGCACCAGCGCATTCACCAATGTCATCAGGCCATTCGTCTCGAAGGGTGGCACCGTGATTGCACTCGCGCATACGAACAAGCATCCAGGGAAAGACGGCAAGCCTGTGTACGGTGGCGTTAGCGACATCCTTAACGATATTGACTGTGCCTACACCATAGCACCGGTGTCTGCCGAAGATGGAACAAAAGTTGTCGAATTCGTTAATGTTAAGCGCCGTGGCAATGTGTTGCAGAGTGCAGCATACAGCTACTGTTTCGGCAACGGAATCCCCTATGGGGAGATGCTTATGTCGGTTCAGTCCGTTGATGAAGCCGATCTTGACACGTTGAAATTGGTCAAGGAAATCAAGTCCGATGCTGAGATCATTGAAGCAGTTAAAGCCTGTATCAACGATGGCGTAAACACCAAGATGAAATTGGCCGATGCTGCTGCAAAACGCGCCAGCATCAGTAAGCGCTCTGCCCTTCAAATCATTGAGAAATACACCGGTGAAGACCCAGCATTGCACCGCTGGAAATTTAGCGTCGGTGAGCGTGGCGCAAAGCAGTTCGCCATCCTGCCTATAACTCTTGATACAGTATCGGAGCTACTGCCAACCTGATGCCGATCGGCTCTCGGCAGTCGGCAAGAAGTCAGGCTCAGCAAGTTTTCACAATTCACAGGATGTGCATTCGGTCAATTCATCGCCGATGCGCCCTGTGGTGCCTGAAGAGCTGCGAAATCTGCGAAGTCTGATTTTTCTGCCGCATCCTGACGTTTATCACCGAGGGCACTTGCCCATCATTCCTATTTTTAATTTATTGGAGGAGTCACCATGCCTATCGTAAAACTAGATTCACACTTCATCGCCAGCGGCCTAATTTGTGCTGCAGGCCGCTCTCAGGTGGAAATATGTTGTTCTGAAATAAAAGGCTTATATGTGCTTGTCAGTGCAGCAAGCCCAGGGCAAGGGACATATTATTTGCGCTACAAGGACAACACCGGCAAGACCTGTCACCAGAAGATTGGGCGCACGTCTGACATTACGCTGGCGGATGCAAGGAAGCAGGCCAAAACGCTACGTGCAGAGATTTCACTTGGAGCTAACCCGCGTGCTGAGGCAAATGCTAGGCGCGCAATTCCAACGCTGACGGATTTCTATAACGACACGTATTTGCCTCATGCCAAGGTCCACAAGCGCAGCTGGAAGCGGGACACCCAACTGTTTGCGCGTATCCAAAAGCAATTTGGCCATCTCAAGCTGGATCAAGTCGAAAAGCGGAAAGTGGCGGTTTTCCATGCCAGCCTGATCGAAGAAGGTCTGTCGGCAGCTTCGGCGGATCATCACCCAAAACTTTTGAGGAGGATGTTTTCAATGGCACAGGAATATGGGCTTATCGAAAAGAACCCGCTGACAAGGTTCGCGTTGTTCAACCACGACAACAAGGTGGAGCATTATTTATCGGACGATCAACTGGTTGGGCTGATGGACGTCTTACGCTCAGATGAAAACCGCACGGTCTGCAATATTGCCATTCTCTTACTCGGTACGGGTTGCAGGCTGAACGAAATCTTGTCCGCAAAGAAATCCGATATTGATGTGGAGAATCGTGTGTTGAAAATAGCTGCCAGCAATTCCAAGAGCAAGCGTGTCAGGACTGTCCCACTCAACGATGCCAGCCTGGATATTATCTTGAAGCAGTTCAGCGATACGAAGGGGTATGAGCACCTGTTCATCAACCACCAGACAGGCAAGCCCTATATCACGATCATGAAAGTGTGGACGAGGTTACGGGAAAAGGCCGGACTACCCCATCTTCGCATCCATGACCTGCGACATTCGTTTGCAAGCTTCTTGGTGAACTCCGGCAGGACGCTCTATGAGGTGCAGCAGATATTGGGCCATTCGCAATCCATCGTTACGGAACGCTATGCCCATTTATCCACGAAGACTTTGCAGGATGCATCCAACAGTGCCAGCGTGATTATCCAAGGTGCGATGAATGGCTCCGCAAACGCCCGCGTAGGTATGCAGCGGCAGGTTCAAGCTGTATCAGTTGAAGCAATGCCAGTATTGTCTGCACAGGATCTAAAGAAAGCAGCGTAGCAGTACAACGGGCTCGGGATAGGTGCTGTATGGCCTGTCTCGGGCTCATCCCATTTTTTTTTGGAGGATATCTATATATTTCGGCATATGGTTTTTTGCATGCAAGTCTGATAAGTTCCACACACAACTTCCAAACCAATTTCCGGCTGTAAATATGACCGTCGAGACCCTACCACACTTTACCGCGCCTGCCACCAAGCTGTGGAAGGCAATCCCGCCAGATATACGCAAGTTGCTGCTATCGAATGTGTGGTGCGGAAACTGTCGGCGTGGGACAACGATCACCAATTTCTCCGGCGCTGTTCGTGGAGGTGATTTGTTGCTGGTGGGACGCTGCGCAGAATGCCAAGGTGATGTGGCAAGGGTGATCGAGTCGGGGTAGTATATGACGATAAATTTTCTGCCAACTTGAGAAAGTTATACTTGGGCTGCTAGGTAAATCAGAAAACTCATTGTTGAATTAGTAGAAGTGAACCTCTGAGAAAACTTAATGACTGACAAACAAACTAACAAGAAGGTTTTCCGTGGATACGGTGAAGAGGGTGACTATTCTGCGAAAGACTTCGAAACTGACAGGAAAATAAAATCCATCGTTGGGGCAATCGGCACACTCATTACAATTGCATTATTTTTATTGGGATTGTTCTATGCATGGAATTTAATAAAGGCTGAATTTTATAAGCCCAATCCAATAGATCAATTGGAATTATCTGAATCATCTACCCTTCAACCGAATGGTGAACTTGCGGAGATTTTTAGATTTGGCAGCGATTTTACCGACCTGCAACGTCAACTAAAACTCAAGGAAATCAGCGGAAAAGTCGTGGTGTGGCACTTGCCGGTCTATGAGGTAAAGCAATCCGGTGCTAACTACATAATTCAAACTTCTTCTAGTTTTAGAGGAGAACGACTTGGAGAAGAACTAATCGGTACCTTTTTGCATATTACGCCAAGAAGCGAAGATGACAGGCGACTTATTGAACGCATTAAAACTGGTAATGTCATCAAGGTCAAAGGGATCGTTCATGGCACGACTATGCGCAATTTGGACATTAGCCCAGCCATTCTTGTTTATTAAAGAGTATTCCGTGACAGCAATAGTGGCGTTAACTGCATCAGATATTTACGATGACTGCCAGACTCTGATCGATTTGGACGAATTAAATATCAATTTTGATCACGAGAAAAATGACGAAGCTATCCTTGACTGAACATGCCTTAGCTACGGAGCTTTAAATTAATGGCGGGTCGTTAAAGCCGCATCAACTTTATCTACATAATGAATTCACATGAAAAATCTACTTATTCTTTTAGCCGTCACCATACTCGCTTCTGGCTGTGTGACTTACCCTGCTACTCGCTACTCGATTTCGGCAGATAATATCGTCGCGCTGCGATCTTTGAACGGCAAAATTATCAATGTTGGCGCATTCTCCGCAACAATTCCTGGACAAAAAGAAATATTGTGTCCTGGTGGAGCTGGGTCGGTCATAACACAGGATGGCGAACCATTTGCCGAGTTCATTCGGAAGGCATTGCTAGATGAGCTAAAGATGGCAAATGTCTACTCACCGTCAGCTCCAGTCACAATTACTGGCAACTTGGATGCTATCAATTTTTATACAGCCAGTGGATATTGGAAGCTGGATCTGACAATTAAATCGTCAAATGGTGTCACCTTTCGGCATTAAGACGCCACTGATTTCCGCCGTAATGGCGCCACTTTGAACAGCCATTTCAGGGACTCAAACTGGGGTCAAGAATGCTTGATTTTTGCTGTTTTTGCAATCGCATTTTTGACCTGTTTTGCTGTCGTGCCGACATCAAACCTGAGTCGGCCTACCCACTTTCCCTGCTGGCGGTTTTGATCTTTCCGGCAGTGGCTTCAGGCTGCGGTAACTCTCTCCATCCAGCACCACGCGATAAGCGCCGTGGCGCAAACGATCCAGCGTAGCCGCGCCGATCATCTTGTTTGCGGCGAATGCTTCACCCCATTCATCAAAGTCGAGATTGCTGGTCAGGATGGTTGCGGCACGCTCGTAGCGTTCGGCGATCAAGTCATGGAAGTCTTCGTCTTCGGGCGAGCGCAAAGGTTTGAGTCCGAAATCGTCAATGATCAGCAGCGGCACCTTGACCAGATATTGAAATCGCCGCGCGTAGTTTCCCGTCGCGTGAGCTGCGCGCAAACTGCCCAGGAGCTGGGTTTGCGTGATGAACAGCACATCATGGCCCTGGCGGGCCGCAGCATGTCCCAGCGACTGCGCCAGATGGCTTTTGCCGGTGCCGCAGGGTCCCACAATCAATACGGCGACCTTCTCTTCGATGAAACGGCAGGTAGCCAGATCATGAACCGCCGCGCGGTTCAGATTGGGCAGCCGGTCAAAGTCGAAACCTTCCAGCGTCTTCTGGCTGCGGAAATTCGCGCGCCGCAGTCGCATATCCAGTTTCTTCTGCTCCCGCCTGGCGACTTCGTCATGGATCAGCAGGCTGAGGAAATCGGTGAAGGCCAGCTTGCGGTCGATGGCTTCGCGGTTGCGTGCTTCGAGCGAATCGAGGATGCCGGACAGGCGCAATTGTTTGAGCAGGGGTGTCAGTTCGGGAATCGGATGCATGGTAGTCCTCATTGAAGAATGGTTTGGGTATTGCGGCAGAATCGACCGCCTTCGGTGTAGGTGGCGGCAAGCGCGTCGAAGGCCAGTAGCGGGGTGAGCTGGTCCAGCCCCTTTTCCAGGATGGTCTTGACCACCTTGTAGCCCGGCGTGCCGTAGTGGTTGGCGCGCTGGCAGGCCGCTTCCAATCTGGTGCCGCCGTACTTCTGTTTGAGCCGCAGCACACCCTGCACCGCACGCATTTTTATCAGGACATGGTCGCCGAACATGGCGTGCACCATGGCATGGCAGGCCGGTCCAATCTGCTCGGCGCATTTCAAGCACCACTGCGTGTCCTGCATGAGCCATGCCTGCGCTTCGGGCGGCATATGATCGGGCACGGTATCGCGCAGCCCTTTCCCCATCAGCCGCACATGGCTGGCAACCGCTTCGTGTTCGCGGTACAGCGTCACCATGGTGTCGGTCGCCTTTAGCCACAAGTCGAATCCGATCAGCCGGAACGGCACCGAATAGTAGTTGGTCTCGTATTGGACGTGCGCGTCACGGTAGGCTTTGACCTTGGCCCAACTGGCCAACTCTGGCGGTACGGCGGGCAAGGCTCCAAGCAAGCTTTTCTCAACTTCTGCAAAGCGTTTGAGAGGTGCTTCGCGGGTCGTGCCGTGAATGCGGTTGCCGGCCTCGTTCATTACCCACGCCTGCAACTGGCGGTTGGCGTCCTCCAGATCGCGGAATTCGCGCAGCGGCAGGAAACTGCCTTTGATGTATTTGACGCCCGCCTCAACGATCCCTTTCTTTTGCGGGTCGCGTGGCGGACAGGGATCGATTTTGAATCCATAGCCCTCGGCGCATTCCGCATAGGCCCGTTGCACACTCGGCTCGTGGACGCATGCTTTGGTGATGGCGCATTTGGCATTGTCGATGATGGCGCGCGACGGCACGCCGGAGAACCATTCGAACGCGCGCCGGTGACAGCCCAGCCAGGTCGCCACGGTCTGGTCGCGGACAAACTCGGCATACTGGTGGCGCGACCAGCACAAGGTCATCACGAAGAACCAGGTCTTGAAGATCTCGCCGGTGTACACATCGGTGAGCAGCGGGCCGGCGCCGAAATCAATCTGACCCGCTTCGCCCGGTTTGAACGTCAGGCGTAGCGGAACATCCGGCAGTTGCAGGGCAACGAGTTGCCCCAGGAAGCGATATACCGAGGAATAGCTGCCGGTGTAGCCGTGATTGCGCACCAGCGTGGCGTGGATGGTAGCGCCCTGAATGCCGGCGGCGTGCCATTGGGAAACCTGCTCTCGCCAGGGTTCCAGCGTTGAAAGACAACTGGCAGGCAACGCCTCCTTGCGCGCAAACAGTGCGGCGAGCATAGCGTCATCGGGTAGTGGGAACTCGGGTGATAGCCAGCCGCGTTCGCCGGCTATCTCGCGAACCTGTGCGAGCTTTTTGCGGCCCATCGTTTTGGACCGGGCAATATCCCGGTCAGAATCGCCCTGGCGCATACGCGCCAAGGCATTGCGGTATTGATACATCTCGAACCTCCGTTTAGTCATGACTTCTCCAGGCAAAATGCCGGGAGTTTAGTCAATCAATGAAAGTTCGAGCCCCTGATCAGGGTTCAAAGTGGCGCCTTAACGCCGGAAATCCTGTGGCGCCATTACGGCGGAAATTTAGTGGCGCCTTTATGCCGAGAATCTACTGGCTCCTTTATGCCGGAAACAAAATGGCTCCATGATGCCGAAAGTTCACAAATGGCAAATCTATGTCTGCTTCTGAGAGCTACGATTACTCAAGGGATATCGTCGGTCGACCATGCCAGCAAACTGCTCAAGCATTTGTACCAGCAGTTCAAAACTTGATTGGCAAAATCATTAGCTCACCCGAATTTGCCTTACTTATCTCAAAATAAATTTCCACACTCTGTGATTAAGCAGAAAGACGACAACTCCAAACTCCCCGCCCGAAAACCGTCACTCCCACCAGCAGTACAACGGGCTCGGGATAGGCGCAGTATGGCCTGTCTCGGGCCCATTTTTTTTAATGCTAGACTTATCGCCGCAGCATAGGGCAGTAACCACAGTTCAGTATCCAACTACAGGAAAAAAAAGTGAAAAACATACTTATATTATTGTTCAGCACTATCATTCTGCTTGGCTGCGCTTCACCTGGCATGCTCCCAAAATCGGCTGCTGAGATAGATTTTTCTGCCGTAGGAATGGTTAAAGGATCGGGTTGGCATGATGGTGCTGTTTATGAAGCTACAGAAGATGAAGTAATTTCTGCTGTGCGTGCAGCATTGATGGTAAATGGAATGCGTATTAAGGAATTCTCAAAAGCGGATCGCCGATTCATGGCGGAAAGCCCCATGAATCTTTATCGATGGGCTTCCTACATAGGGATTTATTATCGCCCACGCTCAGCAGGGAAATTTGAAGTGCACGTTGTGGCGCTGAGCAACAAAGATGTAAACATCTTGACTGATGATTCTGAGGCTCCGTTACCACCGAAAATACTAGCGTCTATCTATTCGTCTCTGTCGCGTCGCTAGAAATATTGTTATATGCCAGCCACAACTCAGAAGATTAGGTCGGCTGATTCTCCCTCACACCCTCACATCCCCGGCGCAACCTGCCCGAGTTTGCCTATAAACGCCACCACTGGGAGTCGCTGCCGGGCCGGGATGACTGCCCCCTTCCGCTGCCCCCCCAACTTCGACTCGGGCCACTTTTGGAGCCACCCCAGAATTTCAGGTTTTCAGGAATTCAGTTTTTGCCCCTCCCTCCCCCGCCATTGCCCCGCCGAAAGTCCGTTACTCACCAACTGCACGATGCTCGGTTTCAGTTCGGCGAAAATTTCCGCAACAGGATGTTTTGAATTGTGTTTTACTATGGCGCACGAACCATCATGAAAATCAGGTTCGGAATAGGTTCGGAAAACAGGATTCGAACTTATACCGAAAGAAGAAACTCTTACAAATCTTCTGATTATTGTATATTAATCAATTAGTTACCTGTACTGTTAATCCGCAGGTCCCTGGTTCGAGTCCAGGTCGGGGAGCCAGATATTTTTCACCAAGAGCATCATATACTTGGGTCATCTTTTGGGGTGGCCC